>Ga0080064_1006982_pt1 | contig 11761 bp, 8 predicted proteins | sample Subgrocontami54m_FD_69260 | JGI IMG/M metagenome (GOLD analysis project Ga0080064, IMG submission 69260) | Subsurface groundwater microbial communities from S. Glens Falls, New York, USA - GMW46 contaminated, 5.4 m (SPADES assembly) (version 2) ...
CAGAACGCCAGGCCAGCGAGCGACCGCCACGGCGGAGATCTGCGCAGCACTCGTAGGGCCACGGCAACCCTATGCGAATCCAGTGAGTTGGGCGCCGATGAACGCCCACAAAGTGCCTAGTAGATCCATGGCGATCGAGAATCTCATGAATTCGCAGAAAACTGCATTGCTGCGTCCAAGAGTTTTGCAAGAGGCTCATAGGTCTCCTTTAAAGGCGCGCTGGAGGGTTGACTGAAACAGATCATCCAAGCGGCGGGCTTGGAACGCTTGCCAACTGGTCACGAGCTGTGACCGGTTCAAACATGCCTCAGAACTAAACTCTAAATGCTGTGACACCAGTCAAACGCTTTTTTTGCGGATGGTGGGTTTTCCGACGCCCCGCGGATTGAGTTGGTTTTACCGCATCTAAGCTAACCCCGTTATCTATTGATTAGGGCCAATGCTCACTTTTTCTGGATGCCAGTTGTGCCGTGCTGCCCTGATCAGCTCGTCGTCGGGAAATCCGTAGTGCGCCGCCAGCACCCGGTCGATTTCGTCGATGATGGCCTCGGACAAGCTTGGCCGAAATTCTTAGCCCGAAAAAAGAATGCCGCCCCATTTAACTCCCTCCCTTTAATTCCCTCTACGTCTTAATTAGCCCCGCTTCCTGAAAGCTGTAGTAGCCCTTTCGACTCACGATGACGTGATCCAGAACGCGGATGCCGAGAATCTTGCCAGCTTCGGTTAATTGTTCCTGGAGCTGGAGGTCGGACTGGCTTGGCTGGAGGTCTCCTGACGGGTGATTGTGGGCGAAGATCACTGCGGCGGCGCGATCAGCGATAACGTCGGCAAAGACCTCGCGTGGGTGAACGGGGCTTTTGTCGAGGAGGCCAATCGTCACCACGCGCTTCTCTATGACCTCGTTCGCCCCATTGAGTGAGATGCAAAGGAAGTACTCTTGTTGCTTTCCCCCTATATCGGTTAAAAGTGGCAGTACGTCTCTAGCGCAAGAGATCTTCACCGTATCTTTTAGTAGGTAACGACGGGCGAGTTCAAAGGCCGAAAGGATTTGAGCGGCCTTGGCGAGGCCCATGCCGGGAACCCCAAGCAGATGATCGAGCTTTAAAGCTTCCTTGTGTTCGCGAATGAGCCCGGCAACCTGCTTGCTGATCGTGCGCACGTCAACGCCAGCAGTCCCCATGCCCAGAATCGCCGCGACAAGCTCCTCATCCGAGAGCGCCGAAGCGCCTTTCTCCCGCAGCTTCTCGCGGGGGCGGCTGTGTTCCGGCATGTCCTTGATGGTCTTCACGTGTTTCCCAATTCTTTTTCGATCTGCTTGATGCTCGGCAGTTGGCCCTTCAAGCGCTTGGGGAGGGACTCCACCAGCCGGGTGCGCCACGCGGCCACGCCGATGGGCTTCTTCAGATCGCGCAGGGCGTACTCGACGGTAATCTTATTCTTCTCCTTGCAGAGCAGGAGGCCGATGCTGGGCTTGTCGTCCGGATGTCTCAGAAGGTCATCCACGGCGGAGAGATAGAGGTTCATCTGACCGACGAACGCGGGGTCGAACGGCACGGCTTTTAGTTCCACCACCACGTAAGAGCGCAATTTGACGTGATAGAATAGCAGATCGAGGTAGTAGTCTTGCGATCCGACCTCGAGAGGCACCTGTCGTCCCATGAAGGCGAAACCCGCTCCGAGTTCCAGCAGGAAGCGTTGAATGTGGTCCACCAAAGCCTGCTCTACTTCCCGTTCGCGGCGCGGGTCCGCCGTGCCGAGAAAATCGAACAGATAAGGATCTTTGAACACCTGCGCTGCCATGTCTGAATCGGCTGGCGGCAGGGTGGCCGGGAAGTTGGTGAGGGCTTTGCCCTGCCGCTCGTGCGCATGGCCTTCGATTTGGAGGCAGAGGATCGGTTGGGACCAGCCAAGCTGGGATGCCTGCTCGGCATACCAGAGCCGTGTGGCGGAATCATCCAGCCGCTCCAAGAGGGTGATGTTCTGCCGCCAGGGAATTTGTGCAACGACCCGTTGCACAATTGTCCGGTCCGACCAGGCGGCGGCGAACGCGCGCATGTACTTCAGGTTCCGGGGTGACAGCCCGTGCATATCGGGGAAGGCTTCGCGAAGGTCGGACGAAAGCCGGTCTATAACGCGCGCGCCCCACCCTTCGCGATCCTGACGCTCAAGGATCGTCCGCCCGATGTCCCAATAGAGCAGCACCATGGCCGAGTTCGCGGCCATGACCGTCCGCAGGCGCTCCTGCTGGATGCGTTGCTTGAGGTCGCGCAAGATCCCGGCATAGCCAGACGGCAGACCGGCGCGCGTCGGCGCGACCGGAAACATAGCGTCCTTTCGCCGACGCCCGAGGGCGTTGCGATTCTCGATTTTCCCTTCGGCGCTTCGTTTACGCGCCATAGTTTTCCCCGTTATGCTTTGGCACTTTCTTCCTCTCCCCAAATCTCCGCCAGCTTGGCCTGCATCTTCTTCTCGAAAATCTCCACGAGCTCCCGATTCGCCTCCACCAGCGCCCGCTCCGCATCGATCTCGCGCTGGATGTCGAGGGGGCGGCTGTGTTCCGGTAAGTCTGTGATGGTTTTCATAGGATGGCCATGGCCGGCATCCCGCCAAGCTGGCGGGATATTTGGCGGGATATCCACCCAAGCGCGCAAGGCATGCCCCTATATCGCCAAACTGGCTGGATTTTCGGCGGGTTGAAGGCGCAGCCCGGCAAGCCGTGTTCGTTGGTGTACTCGTTGCTGATTGCGATCATGGCGAAAGCACCTCGTATTTCGTTGATGGCCCGGAACCACTGCGACGGAGGAGTCGGAGGTCTGTAAACCGTTTGAGATGATTCAATGCCGTTCTACTGGGAACACGCATCGCGGCGGCATACTCGCTGGAGGTGACCGAGTCTCTGGTTGACAGCCACTGCCATCCCGATCGCTCGGCCTTACTCAGCGAGGCGAGAATCCCGGCATCAAGCGTCCGCTCCGCGCCAGCCCTGCTTCGATAGAGTGTAAGACTCAGATAGGGCGCATCCCAGGCATATCTCGGTAAGGGCAAGCCCTGCCTCTCGGCGGCGGCTTTCAAGGACTTGATGCCCAGCCCGCGCTCTTCCGCCATCCCCATGCGGGCGAACACATAGTGCAACGCCGGATTCCGGCTCAACATGGGAGCGGTGAACGATTGCAGTTGCTCCATTGTGATAGGCGGCAGCGGAGCGCCGGGGCTCATGACCGTGATGGTGTCTTCCGTGACCACGAGTTGGCATTTTGCGCCCTTGATATCGTAATCGCGATGAATGAGTGCGTTGACCACAGCCTCGCGCACCATCTCGAAGGGAAGAGCGGGCTGCTCCGTGCGTTGCATCCGGCTCCGGTCAATCACGTTGGGCAGTTTATCGCCAAGCCACTTTTCGAGCAGATCGGGGATTAGAACCAGCGGCTCGTCAAAATCTCGGGGCTCTTCTTTGCCGTCGGGATAATGGATCGTGGCCAGGAGACCGGTTTGATGGAGAATTCTACGCGGCTCTTTGCCAAAGAGAAGAAAACCGAAGCCGGTTGGGACCAACCGCGCCTTTTCCTTTTTCAGCAACCCCTGCTGCAGCAAGCGCCGGTTGAAAGCCTCTGAGCCGGCGGCATCCGCGATCTTGGCCTGCGCGCGGTATCGTTCCAGAGCCTCGTTCGAGAAATCCTTGACGGCGGAGGCAGCCAAGGCGTTTTCGAACGGTGAGAGAATGATCTCCTTCAGTTGCTTTGCGCCCCGCGCCGTCTCGGCCCGCTCCATCGCCTGTGCGATGAAGTCCCTATTCTCCGCGTGGATGACCTCCTGGAGATCGCGGTCGAACATGTGTACCGTGACGCCGGCGTCCTGAAGGTATTTGATTCCCTTGCGGTCCACCTTGGGGTCGGGGTCCTCGATTCCCACCCAGACCGCCTTGATCCGAGATAGGACAATTCGTTCGGTGCAGCTCATCTTCGGAGCGTGTCGCGAATCCGGCGCGCAGGGTTCGAGCGTGGCGAAGAGGATGGAGCCGTCCAGCTTATTGGCTCGATTCTTCCGCTCCAACAGCGTGAACTCCGCGTGGTCTCCGTGACGCAGTTCGCCCCGACAAGCCGTCTCGACTGTGCCGCCTGGCTTGTAGAGCACCGCTCCGACAAGCGGACTCGCTTTGCCGTCCTTGCGTGGCTCGGAAACGGTCTGGCGCATCACCTCGATGGCTAACTCCATCAACCTCCGTGAATCGAACTTGGTTTTCACGTCACACTTTCTCCGCAACGCCAAATGCCTCTTGAATCGCCGCACAGATTTCTTCGCGGGTGAGCACATGTTCGGGTAACTTGGCGAGACCTCCGTGGTGAGCCACATCGGAAAGCCTGCACAAGCGGAACAGTTGATCCTTCAAGGTGTCACTGATGAGTCCTTTGCTATGAAGAGCACCGGTGATCTCGCCCAAGCCGCTCTTCCCTTTGATTTCCGCGATCAAGGCTCGGTAGTACTTCGTCTTCAAAACAATCTCGAACACTTTGCGGATATTGCCCTGCATATCTTCCGGTGTTGGTCCGAAATCCTCGTTGAGATACCGACTCATGTCGTCACACAGGCGGGCGATCTCCGCTTTGCGATCGTCCTCCACATCAAAAGGCTCGATCCGGCTACCGTTCTTCCTGTCGGACTTTAGTTGAAGCACGCCCTTGTCATGGATGCCGTCGAAAAGCATCCGAAGAAAGTCCTTCTTGTGGGTGAACACGCAAAGCTGCTTGAGTCGAGGTGATAGACCGGCGAGTAAAGCGACTGTTCCCAAGCGCCGATTCTCGTCTAGACTGGAAAGCGGGTCATCAAAGATGACGATTTGCTTGTCGAGTTCTGGCAGTTTTTCAAGTGCCGCGATGAAGAATGCAAAGGCTAATGTGCTCTTGTCCCCTTCGCTGAGGGTATTTTTGAAACAAGGTTCATCATCTTGATGAGCCGTGAGCGGAACCTTCTTCTCCAGGATAAGGAAGCCGAAATCGGTATAGGGCTCGTTTGCCCGTTCGTCAGTCTTGCCGGTCAGGTCAGTAACCGCGAAGTCGGCTCCCAAAGACAAAAGAAGCTCGTTGATGCGCGTCTGGTACGTCTCGAAGATGGTCTTGGTGTAGGCGGCAAGCTCAGCCTGCTTGGCGTTTTTCTTGCTCAGCAGGTCGTCGGCTTCCTTCTTCGCCATCGGGTAGTCAGTGGCCCATTTCTTCCATTCTGGGGCGAAGCGCTTCCTGATCTCCTCTTCCTTTGGCAGTGCGGCGCGGATCGAGGCAACATCAGACTTCGGGAGATTTGCGACGTAATGCTTTGCCTTCTCGGTGAATGCCGCGACCGCAGCATTGTATGATCCTACAGCAGTATTCAGCGCGGCGAGTTCCTCGGCGAGAGTGTCGAAATGCGGCAGGTCTGCATCGGCATTCGGGTCTTTCTGCTTCTTGTCCAACTCGCCTTGAACTTTGGCTTTCAACCCGGTGAGCTTTGGCCGGAACGCGTCCACAGGACCGACAACATCCGGCAAGGTCTCTGGACCGATGAACAGTTCCCACTGCGTTAATATGGCGAGGTTGGCGTTGTGGGCGGAAACAAGTGCGGTGAGGTCGTTGTCGAGGTTCCACTTCCCCAGCGTCCCGGCCTGTAAGGCAAGATTTTGTTGGTATTTACGAAAGGCATCGTCGAAGAACTCGCGGTATGCCTTCAGAAGATCGGCGGCGCTCTTCAAATCCTGTCCGCAGAACGGGCAATCCGCCTGCACGAGATCAAGACCTTGACGAATGAACTCCTTTGCCTGGGCCTTGTTCTTGAAGTTCAGATCAATGTGGGCCAGGACGCGCTTCTCAGCGGCCTCGTGCGCGGCGGCAAGTTTCTGAGCAGCAAGTGTCTTCGCTGACGAAAGATCAAATACTATCGCGGACAAGGCGCGCGGGAAACCCAGTCCTCGGACTTGAGTTTCGCTCTCCTTGGACATGATGTCATCCTCAAGTTTCTTGATACGCGCGGCGACGGCTGTTTCCTCGGCTGCTGGGATTGCCAGAAAAACGTCTACGGCATGGTGCGTGAATCTCGCCGCGCCAAACTGCCTCGCGAGGGTATCCAAGTGCTGACGCCGGTCTTTCTCGCGGCTCTTTAGGCTTGCAAGCTCTTTGGCCAGTTCGATCCCCTTCGCACCGATGATGATTCTGTGGATGTTCTTCTTGTGCTCGTGTTCAATCTCGTGGGCGAGGATGTTCGCGTGGATGAAGGGCGCGTCGAAAATCTGAATATCGGGAAACGGCCTGTCCCATCTCGTGCCGTTGAAAACGTGAGCTGCTCCGTCAATGACGATGGCCGCTTCCGGCGAGGCAACCTTTCCCAAAGTCCTTCGCGCCCGGATTAGTTTTGGGTCGTTGTCACATAACGACCGCAGCACGTTGACGAGCGTTGACTTCCCATAGGCGTTCGGCCCGAAGACGAAGGTGTTCTTGTGCCAGTCCAACCCGTCGCCCTTGGCGGAGTAATCGTAGAACTTGCCAACATAAGCCACCCGCTTGATCTTGGTGATCATTCCGCCCCCCAAATCTCCGCCAGCTTGGCCTGCATCTTCTTCTCGAACCGCGCGATCAACTCCCGATTCGCCTCCACCAGCGCCCGCTCAGACTCCAACTCCGCTACAATCGCGCGTTGTTCCGTCAGAGGGGGGACGGGAATTTCAACGCCGCGCAGGATTTCAATGTTGATATTCTTCTGCGCAGCTTGAGGAGCAAGATCGCTTAGCCCCTGTTTCTTGGCGCGCATGGCGAACTCCAAAAAGCGAACATCAATGCGCTCGTTTGGAATCAATGCAACAACTGAATCTGGGAAGCACGCGGGATAAGTGAGCAATGCGGTGTCGCCTATGTTGGCTGCGATTGTCACCAAGACGACAGGCGGCTCGAAGAGCTTGCTGACTGATAGTCCCCGCTCGCTCAATGTCTGCGTGTGTGCGACTGGCCCGCCCATCGCTCTCACCACGTCGCCAGTTTGAATGAACGGGTAAGGGCCACCAAAAAACTCTGGCAGCGTTCGCGGACGATGTCCAAACCTGCCTCGCTTAATCAAGCAAGCGTCTTCCAGTCGAGCCATTGGCCAGGTGGGATCAATGTGGAGGGAGGGTTTGTAGTGGGCGAGGATTTGGCGGGCGGCTTCGATGACCTTGCGGTAGCCCTCCAACTCCACCACCAGCCGCTCCTGCTCTGCCACTGGCGGCAGTGGGATTTCAAGGGAACTGTATTCAGTCGCGTTGATGTTTGAGATCGTTCCGCTTTTCCGCATCTTCTCAATCCAATTCCAATACGCCTGCGAATGCATAACGTGAAACACGAAAAGCGGGAGAGCGTTTGAAGTGTCGATTGAGAACCGGATAAGATAGCCAGCGAACTGATAGCAGCCTTCCGTCTTCTGATGCAGATAAGCCCGTCCGACTGAGCCTGACCTTGCCAGGAGCAAATCACCTTGCTGAAGAATGCAATCGCTTTCAAACTTTGAGGGAGAAACCAAGTCCTCGTCCTTGAGGCTTCCATCATCCTCAATGTCCGTGATGCGGACATAACGAACCTTGCCGTCGAAACGAACCTTGCTCGCTCCCGAACCATACTGTGGTTTTGTTTTGATTATTTCGCCCAGCTTCACCATCGGCCACTTGCCGCCACGAACCGCGACAGCGCGGTAGCGGTCGCCCGAAAAGCCCACTCCAACCGATTCCAACAGCCGCTTCCGGGAAACGGCGTGCGCAATTCCTTCCGTCGGCGCTTTCTGGTTCTTCTTCCATGCCTCAATCACCTTCAGTGCCTCCGGCAAATCGTTCTTCCCGTTCGGTCTTCTCTGCGCGCCGAGGTCGAAGCCATCGTTCTCGATCTTCACGAACAGCACGGCGTCGGTGCGCCTGGCAAGATTGCGGTCGAGGAATAGGATGCTGGTCTTGACGCCTGAATAGGGGTTGAATACGCCGGCGGGCAGCGAGACGACGGCCCAAAGATAGTTTTCCACCAGCATCCGGCGCAGGTTTTTGTAGGCGTTCTGGCCCTGGAAGATGATGCCTTCGGGGACGATGATGCCGGCGCGTCCGCCGGGGTTGAGGTGCTCGGCGATGTAGTCCACGAACAGCACTTCGCTGCGGTTGGCTTTGATGGAAAACCGGTTGTGCGGCCGGATGCCGCCTTTGGGCGTCATGAACGGCGGGTTGGCCATGATCACGTCGTAGCGTTCGTCCCAGCGTTCCTCGCTGGTGAGGGTGTCGTATTCGTGGATGACCGGGTTGGGGAAGCCATGCAGATACAGGTTCACGCGAGAGAGGCGGACCATATCCGGCGCGATGTCGTAGCCGCAAAAGTTGGTCATCAGCCGGGCGCGTTCGTCAGGCGTGAGGTTCTCGTTGTGCTTGAGGATGTATTTGTAGTCCGAGATGAGGAAGCCGGCCGTGCCGCAGGCGGGATCGAGGACGGTTTCGTGTTTCTGCGGGGCAATCACCTGCACCATGAAATCAATATGGTGGCGCGGGGTGCGGAACTGGCCGGCGTCGCCCTGCGTGCCGAGGACGCTGAGCAGGTATTCGTAGGCGTCGCCGAGGCGTTCGCTGTGCTCGTAGCTGAAGCCGTTGATTTCCTTGAGAAAGAGGTTGAGCGTTTCGGGGTCGCGGTACGGGAGGAACACGCCCTTGAAAATGTCGCGGAAGAGCTGGGGGATGTTCTTGTTCTCGTTCATCCGCTCGATGCCTTCGGCGTAGAGCAGCAGACGCTCGTGGCCGCCGAATCGTTTGTCGAGCAAGTCGGCCCAGCGGTATTTCTTGAACTCGCCTTTGAAGAACGACGACTTGCCGCCGACCTCTTCCGACTGGCGGTCCATGTCGTCCATGAACTTGTAGATCAGGGCGATGGTGATTTGTTCGACCTGCGATTTCGGGTCGGGCACTTTGCCGACGAGGATGTCGCGGGCGGAGTCAATTCTTCCTTTGGTTTCAGTGTCAAGCATACAGAACCTCAGAGACTGGCCACATAAAGCACATAAGTCACAAAATGAGTTTCTTGAATTGGATTTTTGGTGCGCCGAAGTTGATCAACAAGGCGTGCCGATGTCCAGAGGCTCGTATATATCCGAGCGCCTGGGCAATGTGTTCATCAGCCAAGGTTTTGCAGGCTTTCAATTCAACAATGAGGACAGTCTCCACGAACAAGTCGGCAAAGTAGTCACCCAATACCGCACCGTCTTCATCCCGAACCTGAAGCGGATGCTGCTGCCCAACCTTCAATCCCTTTTTGCGTAAGCGATGGGCCAGTCCGTTTTCGTAGACCTTCTCCAAATGGCCATGCCGTAAGAATGTATGCAGATCAAAGGCGGTCTGCCTTACCCTGTCGCACAACTCCATTATTTCTTTATCGCCCATTTTGTGCTTTCTGTGCCTTTTGTGGCTATCTCATGCCGCAAAAGCGTTCAGTGGGACGTAGTCTTTTACGTATTCGGGAATCACATCACGCCACTGGTCGAGGGCGCGAACCTCCGCGAGCGACACTTTGGGGTTGTCGGCCAGCCGTCCGAATTCGCGGGAGTCCACGATGGCGCGGACGCCGCCATCGGTGACATACGCTTTGAAGAACTGGCGGATAACCGACATGTGGGCGGCGTCGGGTTTGTGGATTGAGACAAACTTGGCGAGTTCGTCTTCGAGCAGTTCGTCCTTCGTCTTGAACCGGTCGATCTCGCCAAACACCTTGGCGAGCAGTTCGCGAAGCGTGACGCGGCGGTCGAGTTGGACGGCCTTGCGGAGTTTGTCGAGGTTGAAGAAATCCTCCGGCTTGTTGAACAAAGCCGCAACGACGATCTCTTCCGCCCCTTTGATGTCGCCGCGCTCGTACCGCTCGCGCACTTCCGGCGTGGCCTTGACCTTGTCTTCAAATTTCTCAAAGAACTTGCGGTCAATCTTCATGCCGAAAACCGGAACGGTATATTCAACCTGAGTCTTGAGTGGATCGGGGTTGACGTTCGTGTAACCGGCAGGGCCGGGCGGAGGTAGCGGCGGTTGTGGGCCGGGGCCTGGTTCGGGCTTTAGCGGCGGCAGTTCGATGACTTCGTCGTAGTTGAACTTCTCCTCGAAATACTCGCAGACGGCGAAGAAATCAAAGAGCTTGAACTTCTCTTTCGGCTTCGCGTGTTCCTCGGACGGCGAGGCCGCTGTCCCTCTCTCTTTGTAGCGGAATGTGTACTTGCGCGTTCCGCGTCCCTTGATCTGAATGAAATCCGTCGGTGAAAAGATCGGTCGAAGCAAAACGATGTTCAGAAGGTCTTCGCAATCGTAACCGGTCGTCATCATGCCGACGGTAACGCAGACGCGTGTCTTCGCACTGATGTAGCCTTCCAAAAACCGAGTGTGCCCGTTGAGGTTGTTGTTGGCGAAGCTGACCGCCATTTGCTGTGCGTCCTGAATTTCAGGGGGAGAGGTCACTTGAATGGCAAAATCAGAGTTGTATTTGCGTGGAAACATGGCATCAGCCAATATGTTCAGGGCCTGCGTGATCCGGGTCGCGTGATCTTTGCGCACACAAAACACGATGCTCTTCCCGATCTCTCCGCTCAACGGATCACGAAGGGCACTCTTCAGGAAGGTTTCGCAGAAGACACGGTTGGTCTTGGCCGAGAAAAACTTCTTCTCAAAATCTTTGCCGAAAAAAGTCTGCTCGACGAATTCACCGTCTTCGTTCTCCTGCATGACGGAATAGCCTTCTTCGGCCAGCAATTTCGTGGTGATTTCCGTCCGCGCGTCCACGACAACCGGATTGAGCAGGTACCCCTCGCTCACGCCGTCAATGAGGCTGTAGCGAAAGGTCGGCGCGCTGCTTTCGCAACCGAATGTCTTGTAGGTGTCCAGCAATTGCCGCCGCTCCCACTCGCGCGGGTCGCGGGCGCTGATTTTCGCCGGGTCGATCTTCTTAAGGTAATCCTTCGGGGTAGCGGTGAGGCCGAGTTTGTAGCCGATGAAGTACTCGAATACGGCTCGGCTGTTGCCTCCAATGGAGCGGTGAGCCTCGTCCGAGATCAGCAGGTCAAAGTCCGTCGGGGAGAACAGTCTGCGATACTTGTTATTGAACTGTAGACTTTGGACGGTCGAGACGACAATCTCGGCCTTGCTCCAGTCATCGCGATTGTCTTTGTAGATAACCGTGCGGTAGTCGTTTTTAAGAAACTGAACGAATCTTTTCCAACCCTGGTCTTCAAGCTCCAGACGATCGACCAAAAACAAAACGCGCTTCGCATTTCCGGTTCGAAGAAAGAGCTTGACCACGGCGGCTGCGAGAAGCGTCTTGCCGGTACCGGTAGCCATTTCAAAGAGGAAGCGCGTCTGACCTTGCTTGAGGGCATTTTGCAGGGCCGAAATCGCCCGCAACTGGTAGGGACGTAGGAATTTAAGTTCGGTGTCTTTAATAAGAGCGGCGCGCTGCACTGAATCGCTCCATCGTGGATCATTGCGATAGTTTGGGTTCTGGGTAATCGCAATGTAATCATCAGTTACCTTTTCTTTGATCAGAGTGTCAGGATTCGGCTTGAAGGCGGTAAAATGCCTCAGTGATTCGGCAGTAGGAAATTCGGTAATAAGGTTTGGGTTCCCTTGTTCAAGATCCCAGAAGTAATGAAGATTGCCGTTCGATAAGATAATGAAGCGGACATTCTGCGAGCGGGCGTACTTACGGGCCTGCTCCTTGCCAACGAGCGGATCGAACTTCTCGGACTTCGCCTCCAGAACAGCTATCGGAAAACC
>Ga0080064_1006985_pt1 | contig 11755 bp, 9 predicted proteins | sample Subgrocontami54m_FD_69260 | JGI IMG/M metagenome (GOLD analysis project Ga0080064, IMG submission 69260) | Subsurface groundwater microbial communities from S. Glens Falls, New York, USA - GMW46 contaminated, 5.4 m (SPADES assembly) (version 2) ...
GATCCGGGGCCGTCGAGACGGCCTGCATGCGCGCCGCGGACGCGGTCGTCCCCCTGTCCGAGACGATGCGCCAGGACATCCTGGCCAGGGGCGGGATCGACGCCGAGCGGGTGATCGTGGTCCCCAACGCCGTCGACGTGCGGCGCTTCATCCCGGGACGACCGGATGCCGCCCTGACCACCCGGCTCGGGATCGGCGACGAGCCGGTCATCGGCTACATCTCGAGCTTCACGGGCTACGAAGGCATCCGCTACCTCATCGCCGCGACCGCCGAGCTCCGCCGCCGCGGCCGGCGCGTGCGCTGCCTGCTGGTCGGCGATGGCGAGGACCGCGCGGCGCTCGAGGCCGCCGCCCACGATGCGGATCTCGACGATGGCACGGTGATCTTCACCGGCCGGGTTGCGCACGACCAGGTCCTCGACTACTACCGGTTGATCGACGTGTTCGTCGTCCCGCGCACCAACGACCGCGTCTCGCAGCTCGTCACGCCACTCAAACCGTACGAGGCGATGGCGATGGAGCGCGCCCTGGTCGTCAGCGACGTCGGCGCCCTGCGCGAGATCGTCGACGACGGGGTCACCGGTCGGACGTTCGTGGCTGAGGATCCGATCAACCTGGCCGACGTCCTCGAGCCGCTGCTCGACGATCGGGCGGAACGCGAGCGGCTAGGAGGCGCCGCGCGAGCGTGGGTGGAGACCAATCGGACGTGGGCCCAGAACGGAATCCGCTACCGCGAGCTGTACGAGCGGCTCGGCGTGGCGTGACCGGCCCGGCGGCCGGGACGACTATCCTATCGAGCATGATCGTCGAGCCCGGTGGGCGCGCGCTCGGACCGACCCGGTGAGCGACCGCCTCGGCCCCGCCCGGAACCTCGCCGGTCGTCTCGCCCGAAACCTGCCCGGTCCGCGTGGCGCCGCGGCCATCGGGTTGGCCCGCGACGCCAAGGTCCTCGTCACCGGACACGGCCAGGGCAGCACGAACCTCGAACCGGGTGACCCGGCGGTCTCCCCGATCGCCCTGATCCGAGCCCGGCGCGCGCTCGGACGCGGGGACGACGAAGCCGCCCTCGGGTTGGCGGATCGCATCCTGGCCGAGCATCCGGACAGCGTCGCGGCACTCGCCGTACGTCGAACGGTGATGGGCCACCGCGGCGAGCTGACGGCCGCCCTCGAGGCGATCCGGGCCATGCGCGGGTTGCGCGACACGAGCGCCCTCGAACAGGACGAGCGCGACGTCGCCGGCCGCCTGCGCGAGACGGACCCGCACTGGCTGCCCCGGGTCGCCGGTCGGCCACGCCCGGTGACCGCGTCGGCGGATGGTCGGGTGATGCATCTGCTCAAGGAATCGCTCCCCCAGCGGTCGAACGGCTACACGATCCGAAGCCGCTACTCGCTGCTCGCGGAGCGGGAGGCGGGCCTCGACCCGTTCGTGGTCACCGCCCTCGGCTTCCCGCGCTCGGTCGGCGCCAGCGACTGGACAGCGGTCGAGACGGTCGACGGGATCGCCCACCACCGACTGGACCTCGGCCCGGCCTGGCCGCCCAGGACGCCGGTCGATGAGGTCCTCACCCAGACCGCCTGGCTGGCCTCCCGGATCGGCCAGCGCGAGCGACCCGCGATCATCAATGCCGGCTCCGGGAATCGCGGCTACGACGCGGCGCTGGTCGGGCTCGCCCTGCGCGAGCACCTCGGGATCCCGTTGGTCTACGAAGCCCGCTCGTTCCTCGAGACGACCTGGACCACCGACGAGCGGTTGGCCGAGACCGCCGAGCTGACCCGTCGCCGCGATACCGCCGAGCGGCGGGCGATGCTGGCCGCCGATGGCGTGATCACGATCGGCGAGGCGATGCGCGACGACCTGATCGGACGGGGAGTCCCAGCCGACCGGATCTCGGTCGTGCCAAACGGGGTCGACCCGATCGCCTTCGCGCCGCTCGATCCGGACCCCGAGCTGCGTCGGTCGTATGGCCTCGAAGGCAAGGCGGTCGTCGGGTACGTCTCGACGATGGACGTGGCCCGCGAGGGGCAGGAGATCCTGATCGAGGCCACCGCCCGACTCGTCCGCGCAGGGAGAGCGGTCGCCTGTCTGCTCGTCGGCGACGGTGAGCGACGACCCGAGCTCGAGGCACTCGCCCGGAAGGCCGGGATCGGTGGGTCGGTGGTCTTCACCGGCCGCGTCCCGCACGCCGATGTTCGGCGGCTCTACCCCCTGATCGATGTCTTCGTCGTGCCCAGGATCGACGATCGGGCGGCCCGCCTGGTCACCCCGCTCAAACCGTTCGAGGCGATGGCGATGGGCCGTCCGCTGGTCGTCGCGGACCTGCCCGCGCTGCTCGAGATCGCCGCCCCTGACCTCCGCGGGCTGTCCTTCCCGACCGGTGACGCGGAGGCCCTCGCCGCGGTCCTCGGGGATCTGCTCGACCAACCGGAGCTCCAGACGCGTCTCGGCGAGGCCGGTCGAGCGTGGGTCCTTGCCGAGCGGACCTGGACGGCCAACGGACCGCGCTATCGGTCGGCCTACGAGGCGGCGCAGCGGACCTACCACGAGCGGGCCGCCGGATCCGCCGTCCTGGCCGCCAGGTAGACCGGGTGGAGGGAACGATCCGCGGCCGGAAGGGACCTCCAGGGCGGGTCATCCGCGAGGCGGTCGACGCGGCCCGACGCCTCGAGGCGCTTGGCCATGCCCGACCGATCGTCCTGGCCGTCCACCCGGTGACCCAGAACCCATTCGCCGCCCTGCTCTACAAGCGGACCTGGGATCACGGGATCGCGCCGATACCGGTCTTCCGGATCGACGATCTCGACGAATTGGCGGGCCTGCCCGGGATGGGCATCCGGACCGTGCTCCACCTGCACTGGACCAACAGGGTGCTCCGGGGCGTCACGACCGAGGACGCGGGTCGGGCGGCCATCGCGAGCTTCCTGGCCGTCATCGACCGGTTCATCGAAGGGGGCGGGCGGCTCGTCTGGACGGTCCACAACGTGCTGCCCCACGACACGCGCTGGCCGCGCCTCGACGCCGATCTCCAGCAGGCGATCGTCGACCGGGCCAGCGTGGTCCACGTCCTCGCGGCCGCGACCGCGGACCTCGTGGCCGAGTGGTTCACGCTTCCCGCCGAGCGCGTGCTGCACGTCCCGATGCCCAGCTATCGCGGCGTATACGAGGACATCGTGTCGCGCGACGAGGCGCGCAACCGGCTCGAGCTCGATCCCGATGCGCTGGTCTACGGGACCGTCGGCGCGATCAAGCCGTACAAGGGCCTCGAGGACCTGCTCGACGCGTTCGACACCCTGATCGAGGGCAACCCGCGCCCGCGCCGGCTGCTCGTCGCGGGCGCCCCGGACGCCGCCCCCGAGACGCGACGGCTGGTCGATCGGTGCGCCGCCCATCCGTTCGTGAGCATCCATCCGCGCCGGATCGACCCGGCGGAGATGCAGCTCTTCCTGCGCGCCACCGACGTCGCGGTCCTGCCCTACGAGCACTCGCTCAACTCGGGCGTCCTGCTCCTCGCGTTGACCTTCGGGTTACCGGTCGTGGCGCCGGCCACGGGCGGGATGGGCGAGACCGTCAGCGACGCCGTCGCTCGGACCTACGATCCGAACCGGACGGGCTCCCTGGTCGAGGCGCTCCGGGCATCGGACGCGTTGATCGCCGACGACGCGGCGCGAGCCGCCAGCCGCGACGCCGCGCTGACAATCGCCGCCGACCACGACCCGGATGCGCTCAGCGAAGCGTTCGCCCGCGGCCTGGTCGAGCGCCTGGCATGAGCGGCGGATCGAGAGACCTCGTGCTAACCTACGGCCGCTCATGACCTCCCCCACCGAAGCGCTCGTTTCGCGGCGCGTCGCATCAAGCCGTCGCTCCCCGATCGAGCTCATCCGGACCGGCCTGAGCGAGCTCATCTCGCGCCGCCAGCTGACCCGCTACCTGGTCGGCGCCGAGCTCAAGCGGACCCACGCCGACACCGCCTTCGGGCAGCTCTGGTGGATCCTCGACCCGCTCCTCCAGATGGGCGTCTACTACATCCTCGTTTCGGTCATCTTCCACCGCGACACGCCGGACTTCCCGCTCTTCCTGTTCGTCGCGATCCTGCCCTGGAAGTGGTTCAGCACGACCCTCAACGAAGCGACCCTGTCGGTCACCGGGCATAACAGCCTGATCCGCCAGATCCGGTTCCCAAAGATCATCCTGCCGTCCGCCGCGGTCGTGGCCGGCACGGTCAGCTTTGGCTTCGGACTGGTGGCCCTGGCCATGGTCTACGTCTTCTACCTGCATCGGCTGAGCTGGTGGATCCTGGCCTTTCCGGTGATCGCCATGGTCCAGCTCGTGTTCACCCTGTCGCTGGGGATCCTGTTCTCGGCCCTCAACGCGTTCTTCCGGGACATCCAGAACGTCCTGCGCCACGTGCTCCGGCTGTGGTTCTACCTGTCGCCGGGCCTCTATTCGCTCGACTCCGTGGTCAAGGACCACCCGACCGCCGCGTTCCTCCTGTCGCTCAACCCGTTCGCGGTGCTGTTCCATTCGTACCGCGACGTGACCTGGGGAACGACCGCCCCGGACTGGCTGGGGCTGGGGGCCGTGTTCGCGTTCTCGATCGTGCTGCTCGGTCTGTCGGTGCTCGTGTTCAAGAGGGTCGAGCCGGCCTTCGCCAGGATCCTGGCGTGACCGAGATCGTGATGGACGAGGGCGGGATCGTCGCCGGACCGCCCGCGGTCAGCGTCACCGACCTGGGCATCCGCTACGACCTGCGCCTGACCAAACGGACCACCCTCAAGGGGTCGATTGCCGGGATGGTCCGCCGGAGCGGCAGCGTCGATACCGACTTCTGGGCGATCCGCCACCTGACCTTCTCGCTCCAGCACGGCGAGTCATTGGCGGTGATCGGGCCCAACGGCGCGGGCAAGAGCACCCTGCTCCTCGCCCTGGCCGGGATCCTCGAGCCCAGCGAGGGCGAGGTCATGACGACCGGTCGGGTGTCGACCCTGCTGACCCTCGGGGCGGGCTTCGAGATGGACCTGACCGGGCGCGACAACATCGACCTGGCCGGGGCGTTCATGGCCATCGACCGCAAGGTCATGGCCGACCTGTCACCGGCGATCGTCGAGTTCGCCGACATCGGCCAGTTCATCGATGCGCCAGTGCGGACCTACTCCTCGGGGATGCGGGCCCGGCTCGGGTTTTCGATCGCGACCGCGGTCACCCCTGACATCCTGCTTCTCGACGAGGTCCTGGGGACCGGCGACCAGACGTTCCGGGCCCGCAGCCAGGCCCGCGTCCGCGAGCTCGTCGAGAAGGCCCGGGCGATCGTCCTGGTCACCCACGATCTGACCTTCGTGACCGAGTTCTGCAACCGGGCGATCCTGGTCGAGAAGGGCCGGATCATCCGCGAAGGCGGTCCGGCGGAGATCGTCGACCTGTATCGCGAACGGGTCGCTCGGCAGAAGCTCCTGGCCGAGGAGGAAGCTCGGCGACTGGCCGCTGGCGCAACCGCCAGCTCGACCGGCGGCTGATCGGTCGTGCCAGCGACCCGGATGCCCCGGCTGCGACGGCTGCGCACGGTCGTCGAGCGCGTCCCCGGCGTCGGACCGCTGATCGTTCGCGTTGGCCGTCGTGCCCGGGACCTGCGCCGCCGGGAAACCGTCAGCTGGGCCGACCCGCCGGTCATCGAGAACCCCAACCGGTCGATCCGCTACACCGAAACCGCGCCGCCGCGGGACTATGTCGCCTATGACGTCGAGCTGTTCGAGTCACTCAATCTCGAGTACGCCGACCGCCCGCTGAGCCCGAGGCCACCGCGTTACGACGAGGCATCGATGCTCGATCGAGCCCGGCGGCGGCTGCTGGCCGTCGATCGGGCGGTCGACCTGCGCGGCAAGCGGGTCCTCGAGTTCGGCTGCGGCGCCGGGTTCGAGATCTGGACCGTCAGCCACACCTTCGACTCCGAGGGCTGGGGCATCGACATCATCGAACGACAGGCCTGGGCCACCCTGGCCGACGAGCGGACCCACTACGTCGAGGCCGATCTCGCGGTGAAACGGCCATTCGAGGCGGACTTTTTCGATCGGATCATCTCGTTCACGGTCTTCGAGCATGTCGCCCACCCGTACGCGGCGCTGGCCGAGCTGTACCGGGTGATGAAGCCGGGCGGCCGGGCGTGGATCAAGGCCAATCTCCATCGTGGCCCGATGGCCTCGCATCGCTATCGGGAAGTGACCTTCCCGTTCCCCCACCTTCTGTTCACCGACGACGTCTTCCGCGACTTCTATCGCCGGCGCGGGATGCCCGAGCTCAATCCCGCCTGGGTGAACCGGTTGTCCTGGAGCGACTACGAGGATTACTTCGCCCGGATCGGGTTCCGGATCCGGAGCCTGCGGTTCACCGAGACGCCGCTCGACGAGGACCTCTACCGGCGCTTCGAGGACGTCCTCGGGCGTTACCCGCGGACCGATCTCACCCGCGACTTCTTCGAGGTCATCCTCGAGAAGCCACGGCTCCGTCAGCGACTCTCGATCCCCAGGATTCGGTAGACGCCGGCCAGCTTGTCGGCCTGGGTCTCCCAGGCGTACGCGCCACGGGCGGCAGCCAGCGCGGCGGCCCGATAGGCGAGCCGGACGTCGGGCGAGGCGTCGAGGATGGAACGGATGGCCGCCGCGATGGCCGCTGGGTCACCGGGGTCGCACACGACGCCGCCGCCCGTGGCGCGGATGATCGCGGCCATCCCGGGCAGGTCCGAGGCGACGATCGGAACCCCCGCCCCAAACGCGTCGAACAGCCGGGTCGGTGTCGTCAGGCGGTGGTTGAGCGTGGTCGGCTGAATGATCATCGCGGCCACGTCCGCGGCAGCCGTCCAGGCCGGGATGTCGGCCGGCTTGACCCCGGGCAGGAAGCGGATCCGGTCGGCGGCGGGCAGGGTTGCCGCCTCGGCGGCCAACCGATCGCGGAAGGCGCCGCCGGGTCCCACGATGAGCAGGATCGCGTCGGACACCTCGCCGATCGCCCGGCAGAGCTGCTCGACACCGCGGCCCGGAGCGACGTTACCGAGACACAGGACGATCCGAGTGGATGGCGCCAGGCCCAGGCTGGAGCGGATAGCCGCGGCTGGCGCGGATCGCCCGATCTCGTCGGCACCGGCCGCGGGGTCGGTCGCGGCAGCCAGCGGGCCGTTGAAGACGATCGTCGGTTCCAGCCCGATCGACTGGCGGATGACCTCGGCGTAGGGCTCGTTGGCGGTGATGGTCGCGTCGGCCGCGCGTGCCCAGGAGCGTTCGCGACTCGCGAGGAGCCTTCGCCACGCCCCGGGAAGCCGGGCGAGGCGCGAGCTCTCGACCTGGAGATCGCGGGCGTCATAGACGACCCGACCGCCGCGCGCCCCCCGCAGGGCGAGCGCCACCGGCAACGTGATCAACCCTTCGGCCTGCCAGATGTCCGCGCTCGGGACGGAGGCTCCGATCCGATCCGCCCACTGGCGGGCGAGGAGCAGGTAGCGGACGCCCTGGATCGGTCGCCCGATCGCCGCCGTGGCCAGCCGCCGAAGGGTGGCCATCGCCGAAGCTCCCGACGTTGTCGGATCGCCCGTGGCCGCCTCGGGCAGACGCGGGCTCGGCAGCCAGGCAAGCGGTCGCGGCTGGTCGAGCCGGACGACCATGACGCCATCCCGTTCCTCGCGGTTCGGCAGGCCCTCCCCGCGCCGGGCGACCACCGTCACCCGCCAGCCCCGCGCCGTCAGGCTCCGGGCGATCTTCCACGACCGGGAATCGTTCGCGAACGGGTTGTTGAGCAGGAGGGCGATCGTGGGGTCGGTCATCGATCGGGCTCCGGCGCCTGGCCACCACCCGTCGGGCCGGCGCCCGCCAGGCCGCGATAGAGCGCGATCAATCCGCCCCGGGTCGCAGCCCACGAGTACTTCTCGAGGGCGACCGCGCGGCAATGGGCGCGCAGGGCGAGCCGTGCCGCGGGATCCGCGCTCAACAGCTCGACGATCGCCGCGGCCACCGACGAAGGCCGGTCGACATCGCAGCACCGCCCGACCCCCTCGGTGTGGGTCAGTCGACAGTGCTCGGTCCCCTCCCCGACGACGATTGGTACTCCGGCCATCAGCGACTGGAACAGCTTGTTCGGCAGGGTCAGCCGCTGGTTGATCGTCCGCGCTGGCGCCCCGACGAAGGCCACGTCCGCGCCGGCGGTCCACTCGAGCAGCTCCGCTTCGGGGACGGCCTGAAGGACGGCCATCCGGCCCGGACGACGGGCGGCCTCGTCGCGCAACCACGCCTCGAGCTGCCCGAACCCGAGGAAGGCCACGATTGCGCCCGTCGCGATCAGCGCCGGGTCGTCCGTCGCCGCCACCAGCTCCTCGATCCCCTGGTCGACCCGGAACGCCCCCTGGTAGAGGACGATCGGGCGCCGCTCGGGGCCCGCTCCAAGACCCATCGCCCGCCCCAGCCGGTCCGACCAGACGGGGCCCGGCGTCTCGGGATGCCAGGCCTCGGGGCAGTTGAGCAGGACGACCGGGCGGGCAACCCCGAACAGCCGGGCGATCTCGTCGGCCATCGCCGGGGTCGCGGCGAGAACCCCCGCGGCTCCCCGCACGAGCCGTCCTTCGCGCTGCCGGACGAGGCTCCGCAGGACCCGTGGCAGCTTGACCAGGCGGGCCGATTCGGTGTGCAGGTCGGCCACGTCATAGACGAACCGGCCGCGATCCCCGGCAGTTTGCCGCACCGCCGCCCGCGCCACCGGCAGCGCGATCAGCGCCTTGGCATGGACCACGTCGGCGTGCGGGTCGGCCGCGGCCACGGCGTCCGCCCAGGCTCCGCCGCGCCGGATCGTGGCCAGGATCTCCAGGCCCCGTCGGAACGGCGCCCGAAGACGATCCAGTCCCCACGCTGGCTCGACCGGCAACGCCTCGGCGGCCGCGGCCAGCCCCGCCAGCCGGAGCACGCCGCCCCGGAGCACCGCCGGCAGCGGCCGGAGACCGCTCGCGATCTGGCGATCGAGGGACATCCTGCGCAGCTCGACCCGCTCCCCCAGGGTCTCCGCCGCGGCCAGGCCCGGCCCGGCCAACGCGACCACGGTGACTGCGTGCCCGTCGTCGGCCAGGGTCCGCGCCGTCTTGAGCAGGCGCGACTCGTACTGGAAGGTGTTGGCGGCGACGATCGCGACGCGGAGCCGGCCCGGCCGTGGCCCGGCGTCGGTCATCGCGAAGCGGACGCCGCTCGAGCCCGCGACCGCGCCGGCGCCCGCACCGGTTCGCGGACGTGGCGCGCGACCGTGACCCGAACCGCCTCGATCACCCGTGCTTCTTCTTCGGCCGTCAGGCCGGCGTAGATCGGCAGCCCGAGCGAGCCCTCGGCCGCGGCGTCGGTGATCGGCAGGTCGGCGTCGATCCCGCGCTCCATGACATACGGCTGGCGATGGATCGGCACCGGGACGTCGATCGCCGCCTCGATCCCGTGGGCCGCGAGGTCGGCCACGATCGCGTCACGCGCCCGGCCAACCGCCAGCGGGTAGCGGTGGTACACGTGGGTCCGCCCAACCGGCACCATTGGCCGTCGGATCGGCAAGTCCGCCAGGGCGCCACCGTAGCGCGCCGCGATCGCCCGCCGTTTTTCGATCCCCGCCTCGATCCGCCCGAACCCGACCAGCCCGATCGCGCCAGCGACCTCGGACAGCCGGAAGTCGAAGCCCAGGATCTCCGCCTGGCGCCCGCGCCGACCGTGATCGCGATAGCGCCGGATCCAGTCGGCCAGCCGGTCGTCGTCGGTCGAGATCAGGCCGCCCTCGCCGGCGCCGTACAACCCGAACGCGCCGTGGCCCCAGGAGCCCGCTCGCCGGCCGCGAAAGGTCGCCCCGTGCGATCCGCCGCCGTCCTCGATCACGGCCAGGCCGTGGCGATCCGCGATCGCCGTGATCATCGCCATGTCGGGTATCAGCCCGTGCAGATCGACCGGGTAGATCGCCCGGGTCCGCGGGGTGATGGCCGCCTCGATCCGGGCCGCGTCGATGAGGTAGGTGTCCGGCTCGATATCGACGAACACCGGGCTGGCGCCGGTGTACAGGATCGAGCTGACCGTCGCGTTCCCGGTCAGGCTGACCGTGATGACCTCGTCCCCGGGTCCGATCCCCAGCCCGGCCAGGATGCACATCCGGGCAACCGTTCCGTTGACCACCGCGATCGCGTGGCGGACTCCGACGAACTCCGCCCAGCGTGCCTCGAGCTCATCGACCCGCCGACCGGGCTGGGTCGAACCGGAGAGCAGGACCTCGGACACCGCGGCCGATTCCTCGGGGCCCACATCGGGGCGCACGGCAGGGATCGCATGCACGCTCGCGCCGCGCGCAGACGGATCGATCAACGAGGCCTCCGGCTCCAGTCCTGGTCGGGTGGTGAACCTGCCTCCGGGTGACGACCGACCGACGTCCGAGTATAGCCGCGGACGGCCTACCGGAGCCGGCGAAGGAGGACCAGGACGAGACCGACGATGGTCCCGGCGACGACGCCGCCGCGCCAATCGAGAACCGGCCGACCCTCACCGTCGGCGTGGACCGCAAAGACGACCCCGGCACCCGACCCGCGACCCAGCGTCAGGTGCTGCGCGACCGCCGTCCGCACGAACGCTTGTTCGACCCGCGCCTCACGAGCCACCAGCAGCCCGACCGCGCCCGGCCCGACCCGGATCTCTCGCGCCGCCGCCGCGCCGATCGCCCCGAGCTCTACCGAGACGGTATCCGCCCGCACGGCGCCGATCGCCCCGACCGAGACGACAACTTCGCCCGCGCGCAACGCGCCGATCGAGCCGCGCTGGAGGGTCAGGTCGGGAGGCATGGTCTGAGCCTGGGCGTCAGCGGTCGAGTCGGTCATTGAGTGGGCTCCTCGATCGGTCGTGGCGGGCGCTCAGCCTACCCCGTGCCCGGGGCCAATGCTGGGGGAAGCTCCGTCGATGCTCGGATCGAGCAGCAGTTGCTCTCAGACGATCTCGGGGTATCCTGCCCGGCGTCGGGCGCGTTCACCGTCCGAGGCTGAGGGGTCCATCGAATGCCGGTTCGTGTCCTGATTTCGCTGCGCGCCGTTTCGCTGGCCGTTGCGCTGACGATGTTGACGGTGGCCTGCGGCAGCACGACGCCCAGCCCGCCGGCACTCGGCACGAGCACGCTGGCGCCGACCGAATCGCCAAGCGCGTCACCGTCGGCCGAGACGAGCCCGAGCGAATCGCCCTCGCCGACTCCCACCCCGATCCCGACCCCGATCCTCGTCCCGGCGCCGTTGACCGGCCTGCTGGTCAGCCCGGCCGCGGCCCGCCGCCACCCGATCGCGGTGATGATCGACGACCTCTCGCCGGCCCGGCCGCAATCCGGGTTCAGCGCGGCGTCGGTGGTCTGGCAAGCGCCGGCCGAGGGCGGCATCCCGCGCTACATGATGATCTTTGGCGAGAACCAGCCGACCGCCGTCGGCCCGGTCCGCAGCGCCCGCTACTACTACATCGCCTGGGCCGCCGAGTGGCGGGCGATGTATGCCCACGCCGGGGGCTCTCCCCAGGCGATCGACACCCTCCGCGCGCAGGGCAGTGGCAAGCTGGTCTACAACGCCGACGAGTTCGCCTGGGGCGGCTATTTCCATCGGATCAGCAGCCGCTTCGCGCCGCACAACCTGTACACCGACGGGACCCAGCTCGATCGGCTGGCCAAGCGGATCGGGGCCAAGGGCGGGGGCTACAAGCCGATCTGGGGGTTCGCGCCCGAGCCGCCGCTCGGGCGGGCTTCG
>Ga0080064_1006989_pt1 | contig 11751 bp, 11 predicted proteins | sample Subgrocontami54m_FD_69260 | JGI IMG/M metagenome (GOLD analysis project Ga0080064, IMG submission 69260) | Subsurface groundwater microbial communities from S. Glens Falls, New York, USA - GMW46 contaminated, 5.4 m (SPADES assembly) (version 2) ...
TTCGCCCGACCATCGATAATGCCCCCCCCGCGTGGAAGCATCAGCCTTGACGCCATCAGATAGAGGATGGCGAAGGTGATCGCGAGCCAGAACAGCTGCGACACGAAGGTGTCCGGCTGGAACGGCGGGAACGCCTTCTTGTGACTGCCGCTCGGCGCCTCGGTATGGGCGGTCGTCGCCATCGATCAGAGCGCGAACAGCAGCAAGAGCGCAATGAGCAGCGAGAAGATGCCCAGCGCTTCGGTGACGGCAAAGCCAAAGATCAGGTTGCCGAATTGGCCCTGCGCGGCGGACGGGTTACGCACGGCGGCGGCAAGATACTGACCGAAAATCATGCCGACGCCGACGCCGGCTCCGCCCATGCCGATGCAGGCAATGCCGGCGCCGATCATTTTCGCAGCAACAGGATCCATGAAACGCTCCTTGAGGTTGGCTAGAGTTCAGTGACCAGGATGAATGGCATCGTTGAGATAGATGCAGGTGAGAATGGCGAAGACATAGGCCTGCAGGAAAGCGACCAGCAGTTCGAGCGCGGTCAGCGCCACCACCAGCGTCAGCGGTAGCACGGCACCGAGCCAGCCGGTGAAACCGAAGGCGCTCAGCATGACGATGAAGCCGGCGAAGACCTTGAGCGTGATATGGCCGGCCAGCATGTTGGCGAAAAGCCGCACGCTGTGCGAGATCGGCCGCGACAGAAATGACAACACTTCGATGAACACGATCAGCGGCAGGATGTAGATCGGGATGCCGCTGGGCACGAAGAGTTTGAAGAAGCGCAGGCCGTTCTTCCAGAAGCCGTAGGTCAGCACGGTGACGAAAACGAGCAGCGCGAGCGCCACCGTGACGATGATGTGGCTTGTCACCGTGAAGCCATAGGGCAGCAGGCCAAGCAGGTTCACCACCAGGATGAACATGAACAGCGAGAAAACGAGCGGAAAGAATTTCATCCCTTCCGCGCCGGCGGTGCTGCGAATGGTGTTGGCGACGAATTCGTAGGACATCTCGGCGACCGATTGTGCCCGGCCCGGCACCAGGGCGCGCTTGCGTGTCGGAATCAGCATCAATGCCGCGGCCGCCAGCAGCGCGATCAGCATGAACAGCGCGGAATTCGTGAAGGCGATCTCGTAGGGCCCGACATGCCCCAGGATGAACAGCTTCTTCAGCTCGAATTGGTGGATCGGATCGCCCATCGCCGTCGCAACTGCCTAGTCTGGAGCCTTCGGCCCCATGTTCACGCCCGCCGCCCGCATCACGTTGAGCACGCCCGCGGCAAAGCCGAGCAACAGAAACACGATCAGCCCCCACGGAGAGATGCCGAGCCAGCGATCGAGCAGCCAGCCCAGCGCCGCACCTGCCAGCACGCCTGCCACAAGCTCGGTGGAGAGCCGGAAGCCGCGGGCCATCGCCGACGCATCGCTGGCCGGAGCAGGACCGGGGCTGTCACCAGCGGGATGGCCGGTGTGTTCAGCCAACCGTTCGCCGAGACGCTTGAGCCTCGCGGAGAGAGCAGCTTCGTCGGTCGGGGAAGCGCCGTGATCGCCGTTGTCGCGTGCGCCGTCAGCCATGCTTTCGACACTCGCGCATTGCGGCCATCGAGGAAGTCCCGCCGCCCCCAAAGCCGCGCGGACCATACTGAGCGGGTCCAGGTGAGTCAAGAATCCGCACGATGACCCTAACACACTGAATTAAAATATGAATCTTTGACAAATCCAATGGCTTTCCGGAGCGTTTTCATAAGGATTCGCGCAGCAACCATGCTGCGGGAAATCCCTCATTTCCGCGCTTTCGCATGCGATACTAACCGCCAAGCCGCCAGATCCGCTGAATAGACGTTGAGAACATGATGCGCATGGCTGTTGTACTCCTTCTCTGCAGCGCGGCGTTTGCCGCCGGCTCCGCGCGCGCGCAGAGTGAGACCACGGAGTTGCCTGCTGCGAGCGAGCCCGTACAAACCGCTCCCGCTCCGTCCGAAAGTACGCCTGCCGTAATCCCGCCCGCGGAGAATAGGCCGTCTCAAGGACCTAGCGCTGAGACCGCGCCACCCGAAAGCGCCCCAGCGGAAGGCCCGCCGGGCGAAGGTGCCGAAGCCCGCTATAGCTTCAGCCGCGTGCAGGACGGCTACGTGCGCCTCGACAATCGCACCGGCCAGGTTCTGTTTTGCGGCAAGCGCAGCGTCGGTTGGAGCTGCCAGTTGTCCCCGGAAGACCGCGCGGTGTTCGAAAACGAAATTACCCGCTTGCAGGAAGAAAATGCCGTTCTGAAAAAAGATTTGCTCAAGCGGGGCCTGCCGCTGCCCAGCGGCGCCAAGTCGACGCCATTGGTTCAGAACGATCAGGCCGTGCTCGCGCCAAGCGAACCCCGGTTCGACCGCATGAAGGTGTTTGTCGAGAAAGTCTGGCGGCGCCTCGTTGACCTGATAGTCGGCTTGCAAAAGGATGTGCTGAAGAGAAGTTGAGCCGTCGCAGCTCGGTCGAGGTTATCGGTGAAGCGCCTTTCCTCCATCAAAACCGCCGTGCCGCAGCTCATCGCCACCGCAACGCTTGCGGTTGAAACAACCGGCACGGGTTTTACCGAAATCACAAGCGATGCCGCGCGTTTCGTCACCGGGGCTGGGGCGGGCGAGGGCGTGTTGCTGCTCTACCTGCGGCATACTTCCGCATCCCTCGTCATTCAGGAAAATGCCGATCCCGATGTCCAGACAGACCTAGCCACGGCGCTGCGGCGCTTGGCTCCGGACGATGCGGGCTGGGTTCATGATGTCGAAGGGCCGGATGACATGCCCGCTCATGTGAAAGCCATGCTGACGGGGATATCGCTGCATGTTCCGGTTGTGCAGGGATCTTTGGGACTAGGGACGTGGCAGGGTATCTATCTGATCGAGCATCGTTTCCGGTCGCACACACGCGAGGTCGTGCTGCAATTCGCGGGTAGTGGCCAGCAGGGATAGGGACGGAATTTTCCCTCTACGGCGCTGGTATCTAATATACCAAGGCTGGCCGTAATCGAAAAATCGTGTAGATTGTATAGTCTCGAAAGTAGACGTCTCGCGCGTACAGGGGTTCCAGCGTTTGAATAACCTCAGTTATCGTCTGATTATCGCCGACGATCATCCGTTGTTTCGCGGCGCATTGCGCGAGGCGGTGAACGGCTTGTTCGATCGGGTCGAAATCAACGAAGCCGGCAGTTTCGAAGAAGTCACCAAGCTGCTGGAACGCGGCGGCGACATCGATCTCATCCTGCTTGATCTTGCGATGCCGGGCGGCCGCGGATTTTCCGGCTTGATGTGCCTGCGCGCTCAATACCCCGGCGTTCCCGTCGTGGTGGTTTCCGCCAACGACGACCCGACGGTTATCCGCCGCTGCATGAATTTCGGCGCTGCGGGGTTCATCCCTAAAACGCTGGGCATCGAGGTGATGCGCGTGGCCGTCAAGCGCGTGCTGGCGGGCGGAGAATGGACGCCGCCCGACGTCAACCTCACGGAATCCGACGCGCCAACCGCCGATCTGCTCGCGCGACTCGCAACGCTGACACCGCAACAGGTGCGCGTGCTGATGATGTTGTCGGAAGGCTTGCTCAACAAACAGATCGCTTACGAGTTGGGTGTTTCCGAAGCCACTGTGAAGGCGCATGTCTCGGCCATCCTGCAAAAGCTCGGTGTTGAGAGCCGTACCCAGGCGGTTATCGCGGCGGCGAAGATCGAAGTCGGCCATTGGCAGCCGACATCGCTAGCCGGCTGAACGGCGCGCGCCTTCTGAAAATCAATGAATTATTCCGCGGCCGCGATGCGGCGCACCCGATATTGCGCGAGCAGCGCGCGCAAGGCTGCCGGCCGCAGGGGCTTGTTCAGCACCTGGATGTCGCGAAGGCCGGCCTCGTTGCGTACACCCAGGCTGCGGTCGGCGGTGACCAGGATGCCAGGCAGATCCGCACCAAAGCGCCGGCGCAGTTCCGCGATGGCGTTGATACCATTGCTCTCATCGAGATGATAATCGACCAATAAGCCGTCGAGCGGGACTTTCGCTTGGGCGACAACGGTGATCGCCGTCGCCAGGTCCGGCGCCTTGAGAACCTTGCATCCCCAACCCTCAAGCAGCATCTGCATGCCGTCGAGAATGGCGTGCTCATTGTCGAGGCACAAGACAGTTGCGCCGGCGAGCTGTTGGGAATCCGCCCGGTTGATCGTTGGCTGCACCGTGATCGCTGCGGCCGCGGCTGCCGCAAGGGGAACTTCGACGGAGAAACGCGAGCCGCGCCCGGATCCGGAATTCACCTCAATCTTGTGATCAAGAACGCGCCCGATGCGCTCAACAATGGAAAGGCCAAGGCCCAGCCCGCGCGCCGCCTTGGCGCCCTCGTCGAGCCGATGGAATTCCTTGAAGATCTCGCGCTTTTTTTGCCGAGGGATGCCCAAGCCGGTGTCGTAAACGTCGATACGCAAACGGCCGCGGCGGCGCCGACAGCCGACCAGCACGCGTCCTTCGGGCGTGTATTTGATGGCGTTGGAGACTAGGTTCTGCACCAGGCGGCTCAGCAGCCGGCGATCGGATTTTACCGTCAACGAGCACGGGACAAAAATCAGTTCGAGTTTTTTTGCCCGCGCCAGCGGCGCAAATTCGACCTCGATCTGGCGCAGCAGATCTTCAATCCGAAAGCCGACGATTTCGGGCTTCAGAGCGCCGGTGTCCAGCCGTGAAATATCGAGCAGCGCCCCGAAAATTTCTTCCACCGCCTCCAGCGATGCATCGATGTTGCCGACCAGGCGCGCGTCGCCGCCGCCGCCGTTCCGCTCGACCAGACTGGTGACATAGAGCCGCGCCGCGTTGAGGGGTTGCAGAATGTCGTGGCTCGCGGCGGCGAGAAAGCGCGTCTTTGAGATATTGGCTTCTTCGGCCTGGCCTTTGGCGCGCGCGAGTTCGGCATTGAGCCGAGTAAGTTCTTCGGTGCGCTCGCGCACGCGGCGTTCGAGCGTTTCATTGACCCGCTCCAGCGCTTCGGCGGCTTCGACGCTCGGCGTCATGTCGGTGAAAGTAGTGACCACACCGCCGTCCGGCAGCTTGTTTGCGCGCACCTCGATGACAAGACCGCGCGCGGAAAAGCGCTCCAGGAAGGGCTCGGTGCCGGATAGGTAGAGGGCCAACCGCTCGCGCGGGGCGTCATCGGATGGAGTTTTGCCGCCGGCGTCTCTTTCGGCATTGAAGCGCAGGATTTCCTCCAATGCGACGCTGGTCTGGACGACGTCGGGCGGCAGATCGAGAATCTCGCCGAATTGCCGGTTCCAGCAGACAAGGCGCAGGTCCTTGTCGAATACCGCGATCCCCTGGCGGACGTGATCGAGTGCCGTCTGCAGGATCTCGCGGTTGTAGTGGATCGCGGCATTGGCGTCGTCGAGCAGCTTCAACGCGCGGCTCGTGGAAAGCGCGCGCTTGCGCAGCAGCACCGTCAGCACCAGCCGGGAAGAGGCGGCGCCGATGGCGGAGGCAAGCTGATGCTCGGCGTAACGCAGCAGTTGGAAATCTGCTTCCGCTTCCGGATCGAGATTAATCCGCCGCTCGTCCGCAAATCGCGCGAAGGAAGTCCTCGTGCGTTCTGCGCCAAGATAGAGCGCGACTGTTGCAGTCAGTTCTTCGACCGTGACCGAGGAGCGCCAGCGGCGGAAGTTGGGCGCTACCGGGTCGTGCTCCGAAGGAACGAAAAGATTGGCCTGCTGCCGTTCCATCGAAACCGGCGCGCGGCTGAAGGAAAAAGCCACATAGGCAAGGATGTTCAGCACAAGGCTCCAGAAGACGCCGTGCACAAGAGGAGCCAATGAAAACCCGAACAACGCTTGTGGCCGCAGTAATGCGAAGCCGCCGGGGCCTTCCGTCAGGAACTGTTCGCCGACAATACCGATGCTGGAAAAACTCGGCAGCAGCAGCGTGTAAGCCCAAACCAGGATGCCTACACTCATGCCGGCGATGGCGCCGCGGGCGGTACTGCGTCGCCACAGCAATCCGCCGAGAAACGCGGGCGCAAGCTGGGCGATGGCGGCGAAAGACAAGAGGCCGATCGAGGCGAGCTGCGTGTCCCCCGCGTTTCGGTAATACAGATAGGCGAGAAACAAGATGCCCAAGATGGCGGCGCGCCGCACCGTGAGCAGCATTGCTCCCATATTGTCCTGACCGCCAAACAGCGTTCCACGGCGCTTCAATACCAAGGGCATGACGATGTCGTTCGACACCATGATGGAAAGGGCTACCGATTCCACGATCACCATCGCGGTGGCAGCGGATAGCCCGCCGACAAAAACCACCATCGCAACCAAATTGGAGCCCGCGGCCAGCGGCAGCGTGAGCACGAACATGTCACTGTTCACGCGGCCCTCGGGAAAGGTCAAAAGGCCGGCAAGCGTGATGGGAATCACGAACAGATTGATGAGCACCAGATAAAATGGAAACAGCCAGGCGGCTCGTCTGATCTCGGTTTCGTTATTATTCTCGACCACGGTCACGTGGAACTGCCGCGGCAATAATATGATTGCGAACAGCGACAGGAATGTCATTGCCAGCAGCGTGCCCCAACCGGATTGCCCGGTCAGCACCGTCGCGGTGGCGGGCGCTTCCAGAGCCTGCGTAAAGAGCGCGATGGGCCCATCGAACATCCAGAAGGTGACAAAGACGCCGACGATAAGAAAGGCGACGAGCTTGACGAGGGATTCGGCGGCGATGGCAAGCATCAGCCCGTGCTGGTGTTCAGTGGTGTCGACGTGGCGCGTGCCGAACAGCACGGCGAAAGCCGCCATCGATAGGGCAACAAAGAGCGCGATGTCGCCGGACATTCCCTGAAGCGTTACGGAATCGGCAGCGGAATGGGAGAGAACGGTCTCGAGCGAAGACGATGCGGCTTTAAGCTGCAGGGCGATGTAGGGAATAGTTCCGACAATGGCGATCATGGCAACGATCGCGGCCACTGTCGGATCCTTGCCGTAGCGCGCGGCGATGAAATCGGCGACGGAGGTGATGTTTTGCGCCTTCGCCAGCCGCACGATACGCACGATGAAAGGCGAGAAAAGACCAATCATCAGGATCGGCCCGACGTAAATGGCGAGGAAATCGAAGCCATTGCGCGAGGCCAGCCCGACCGAGCCGAAGAACGTCCAGGACGTGCAATATATTGCCAGTGACAGCGGATAGATCAGCAGCCGCGAACGGGTCTTGCGATCCAGTGGCGGCATCCGGTCGCCATAGCTGGCGACCACGAACAGCAACCCGATGTAACCGAGCGCGACGGCTATGACAGCCCAGCTTGGCAGCATGAAAACTCCTGCGCCGCCACGAACGCACGACACCACAGATGCGCGAGGACCGGCGGGTCTCTCCACCAAAGGTCACCACAAATGGCGACGCATTGTCTATCGCGTGGCGTTTGGCGGTGCCGCGGCCCCGGGCAGCCTCATCTTTTGCGCCTTTTAGGGATAAATTCCCAGACTGTCCACATTCTTGGATGCCGATGACCCCTCCTCAATGCTAAAGAGATGTTGCAATTTATACGCGATATAACAGATACATTCTACCGGAGGCCGTGGAGGTTTCCACCATGAGACGATCGAGACTGCCGATTGCTTGCGAAGCGCGGCTGTCCAGCGTGCTCGGCTCCGCGACAGACGAAGTAGACGCCCTCTTAGCGCATGAGCTGAACCAGCCGCTGACGGCGCTGATTCTCTATTTGCGAGCCATTGAGCGGCTGAGCCTGCGGCCGTCGGTCACGCCCGCACTGCCCTTATCCGTCATCGCCATTCTGGAAAAGGCGCTGCACGAAGCCGAACGCGCCAGCAACATCATCCAGCGCATGCGCCGGTTTAGCGAAAAACGCGAACCCTTCCGCCAGCTTGTTGATCTGAACCTGCTGATCGATGACGCCGTAGAACTGACGCTATTGGGGACGCGACCGGGAACGCGGGTGATGCGCAAACTTGCCGCACACCTGCCGCCGGTATCCGTCGACCCCGTTCAGATTCAGCAGATCGTCGTGAATCTCGTACGCAACGCACTTGAGGCGATGAAGGATCACTCTAGGCCGAAGGTTCACATCCGCACACGGCAACAGGTCAATTCCGTCGTGCTCGAGATCGAAGATAGCGGGCCGGGCATTCCGCAGGAAGCGATGCCGTCACTGTTCCAGGCTTTCTCATCATCGAAGGGAAACGGTCTCGGTCTTGGTCTCATTATTTCTCGCGCGCTTGCGCGGAAACATGGCGGCGAACTGACGGCCGATCCGGGCGGCAATGGGAGGGGCGCCATATTCACACTGCATCTGCCCGTACCTTCGCCGGTGGCCGCGCCGCCGCTCGTGGCTTGTTGACGATATGTCGCATCCAGGGGGAGGCCGGCCGATGGATCAGGAATTGATGTCGCACGGCGAAATTTTCGTCGTTGATGATGATCCGGCGGTGCGGGACGCTCTGTCGGTCGTTTTCTCGCTTGAGGGCTATCGCGTCACCAGTTTCGGGGAGGGCGATTCCTTTCTCAGCGTGGCCCATTCGACCACGCCGGCCTGTATTCTCCTTGATGTCCATATGCCCGGGCTATCCGGTCTCGATGTTCTAAAAAAACTCAACGCACAGCATTATCCAGCGCCGGTCTTTATCATTTCCGGACAGGCCGACATTCCCATGGCGGTGGATGCCATCAGACATGGCGCACTCGATTTCATTGAGAAGCCATTCGATGCGAGTACTATCGTTGCGCGCGTGGGTGCGGCCATAGAAGCATGGGTAGCGCGCGCCAAAAACGGCCATGGGGACATAGGGTCATACCAATTCCCCGGCCATGAACTGCTGACGCCGCGTGAACGCGAAGTGCTCGGCCAGATCGCCGGCGGTGCTTCCAACAAGCAGGCGGGCCGGACTCTCGGCATCAGCCCGCGCACGATCGAAGTGCACCGCGCCCGCATCATGGAGAAGCTCGGCGCCAAGAATGCCGCCGACCTGGTGCGCATCGTGCTCAGCGACGGCCGCGTCCCTTTGGCCTGAGTCCCGCCGTTTGACGGCGGGAGTGTTCCACGGCATTGATCCGGACGCCTACCTCTGCGCGGAGTCGCGCGCCGGTAACGCTGCCGTCCGGAATCGCTTCATGCCTTCGTGGAACTTCAATTATCGCAAGCTTGGCCGCGCCGCCGAAACCCTGCTGATTGCCGCGGCTGGCGCGCTCTTCTTTGTCTGGATAAAATTTCCCGCCGGACTCATCTGCGGCTCGATGATTGCGGTTGCTGCCGCTGCGCTGGCCGGGCGGCCGATGGCGGTGCCTGGCCTGTTGGCGCGCGTGGTCTTTGTCGTAATCGGCATGTCGCTGGGCGCCGTCGTGACGCCGAAGACGCTGCATGGCGTCGTCGATTGGCCGCTCAGCATCGCGCTTATTTCCGTTTCCGCTCTCTGCATGACAGGGGCGACGATGTCCTATCTGCGCTTCGTGCACGGCTGGGATATGAAATCCGCGCTTTACGGCGGCAGTCCCGGAGGAATGGCCCAGGTTATGGCGCTGGCGGCGCAGAGCGGGGCCGATATGCGCGCCGTCGTCATCGTGCAGACCGTGCGGGTTGTGTTTCTAGCTGTCGGCATCCCGGCCGGCTTGGCCTTGTTCGGCCTGGCCGCATCACCTACCGCCAGCCTCGGTGCGGCGACCTTCAACGCATCGCTGCTGAACATGGCCATCCTTATAGTATTTTCCACCTTTACCGCGCTGTTGCTGAGTTGGATAAACTTTCCCGCCAGTATGGTCTTCGGCGCGATGCTTGGCTCAGGAATCCTGCACGGCAGCGGATTCATTGAGGCCTCCTTGCCCTGGTGGCTGGTCAGCGCCGCAATCGTGGCGATGGGCGCCACGGTGGGAGCGCGCTTTGCCAATACCCCGGCGCGCATGCTTTTCGCCTATCTATGGGCGGCGCTGGGCTCATTCGCCGTTGCGATCGCGATTGCCACCGCTTTTGCCTTCATCGTCGCGCGCCTGACAAACGTGCATATTTCCGACCTCGTCGTTGCGTTTGCGCCCGGCGCGCAAGACACGATGATGGTGTTGGCGCTATCGCTGAACATCGATCCGGTCTTTGTCGGCGCTCACCAGCTCGCACGCTTCCTTGTCGTGTCGCTATCATTGCCGGTTTTCATGCATTTTTTCACGCGCGACAAAGCGCCCAAGGACGATGGCGGCCAGCCGGGGAATTGAAGTCGGAGAGAAGGCCGGCGGAACGCGGACTATTCCGCCGCCAGTGCCCGGTTCTTCAGGGGCAGGCCCAGCCGTTGCCACACATCCACCAGCGCTTCGGCCAGCAGGTCGATCAGCGCGTCTTCATGGAATGGCGAGGGCGTGATGCGCAGGCGTTCCGTACCGCGCGGGACCGTCGGGTAGTTGATCGGCTGAATATAGATGCCGTGCTCATAGAGCAGCAGGTCGCAGGCCGCTTTGCATTTTTCCGGATCGCCCACCATCACTGGCACGATATGCGTGTCGTTCGGCATCACCGGCAGTCCCGCATGGGCCAGTACACTTTTGACGCGGCCCGCGCGCTCCTGGTGCCGCTCGCGTTCCCATTGGGATGTCTTTAGATGCCGGATGGCAGCGGCCGCCGCCGCGCAGATTGCGGGCGGCAGGGCCGTGGTGAAAATGAAGCCCGGCGCGTAGGAGCGGATCGCGTCGATCATGGCGGCGCTGCCGGCGATGTAGCCGCCGAGGCAGCCGAATGCCTTGGCGAGCGTGCCCTCAATCACGTCAATCCGTTCCATGACGCCTTCGCGCTCGGCAATGCCGCCGCCGCGCGGACCATACATGCCGACCGCGTGCACCTCGTCGATATAGGTGAGAGCGCCGTAGCGCTTCGCGACCTGGCAAATTTTTTCGACCGGCGCAACGTCGCCGTCCATCGAGTAAAGGCTCTCAAAGACGACGAGTTTCGGCCGGTCTGGCCCCGCTTCCGCCAGCAGTTGCTCGAGATGCGCGACGTCGCTGTGCCGCCAGATTTTCTTCTCGCAGCCGGAGCGGCGCACGCCTTCGATCATCGAATTGTGGTTGTAGGCGTCAGAGAGGATCAGGCAATTCGGGATGAGCCTGGCCAGTGTGGCGATGCCGGTCTCGTTCGAGACATAGCCCGAGGTGAAAACCAGCGCCGCCTCTTTGCGGTGCAGCTCCGCCAGTTCGCGCTCTAGTTCCACGAGAGGATGATTGGTGCCGGCAATGTTGCGGGTGCCGCCGGCTCCCGTGCCCACGCGGGTCGCGGTTTCGATCAGCGCGCCCAGCACCTTGGGATGCTGGCCCATGCCGAGATAGTCGTTGGAACACCAGATGACGACATCGCGCGGGCCCGACGGCGAGTGCCAGAGCGCATGCGGAAACCGGCCTGCCATGCGCTCCAGGTCGGCGAAAACGCGATAGCGCCGCTCATCCCGAAGCTGGGCGAGAGCTTGCGCGAAAAATGCCTCGTAATCCATGCAAAGCCTCTGGGGCGGGGTCCGCCCCAGCTTTTTAGAAGGCTTCCATATAAGTTGTCGAGGCTCTATTCGCCGCATTCCCGCATGGGTGGATGGGGCGGGGAACATGGAAGATTCCCGTCAGCGAGGTTCCAGTTTCAGGAAGGAACGCTGGGTTGCAAGCAGAAGGGCGCCGAGATGGAGTTGCGAGCTGAACTCGCCCGAAGCGATCAGGTCCGTCAGTTCGGCGGGCGAAACCAGCCGCACCGTGAGCCCGGGCTCCGGCTGGAAGCCTACGGCGCGGTCGCCGGTCTCGA
>Ga0080064_1006991_pt1 | contig 11746 bp, 13 predicted proteins | sample Subgrocontami54m_FD_69260 | JGI IMG/M metagenome (GOLD analysis project Ga0080064, IMG submission 69260) | Subsurface groundwater microbial communities from S. Glens Falls, New York, USA - GMW46 contaminated, 5.4 m (SPADES assembly) (version 2) ...
AGCACCACGACGATGACCAGCAGCAAATGGACCAAACTGCCCAGTGACGATGCGAAGGACAGGCCCAGCACCCAAAGAACCAAAATAACGACGATGATTGTAGTCAGCAAATCCATGTGTCATCCCTCCAAGATTTCGTTTTTTTTTCATTTGTCCCACCGAATAGGCTTATCCGGACCTTCTTGCCGCCTCATCGTGTTCCAACCCCGCGGCGGCATTTCCCGGTGGATTGGCCATCGCGATGGGACTGCCTTGCCGCTTTACCAGGTACAGGATACTGCCCACGAAGGTTGCGTTGGCGACCAAAATCAAGATGACCAACAAATCGATTTCCGTCATTTTTCCCACCCACCCGACTTACTCGATTACTATGTTATTTTTGTTATTTAGTATTATTATTCTTCTTCCCTATTACTAATATAATATCTTAGTGCCTATATAGGTATGTATTGGGAATTGTCCAGGTTCGCGTTCGTCCGCAGGGTCAAGGCTCACGCTGCAAGGTCGTAAAAAAGCACGTCGATAACGGCGCAACGTCGTCGATCCATCGGAGGCGCTTCGTGAAAGATGCAGCGCCATTTTTTTTGCTTTGCCCGCATGCATGCGCGCTATCGACTATGCCCTGCGCCTAAGCGTATGGCGTATGCCTGCAACATTAAAAAAAGTCGGATTCGTGGGCTCGGATTCAAAGATAATATTTGAAGTTTTTCTCAAAAAGGGCCGTGAACTTCTTGTAGTCGGCCGGGTGCGCGTTAATCTGGTCCTCGTATAGCGACGTGATGACGTCGAACGTCTTTTTCTGCCCTGCGTTCAGCGTGTCCATGAGAACCGGTTTACGGCGGTAGGCCTCGGTTTTCCAGGCGATGGACAGTACGGCATCCATGATTTTCCAGATTTTTTCCTTGCTGAGCGATTGGATCCGTTCCGCAGGCTGGGTGTCGTTGGCCTTGTTTTTAGCGCACAGGAACTCGTAATTGAATTTGGAGCCCACGAGCTTCGAAAACTCCGGCGAACTGGTCACGTTCCAGATGCCAGCCGAAAAAGGGGTAAGGAACGGATCGTTCACCAGGCCATGGCGTTCGTCGTAATGGATGAAATAATGGCGCCAAATCGTTTCCAGGTTGGTTTCGGAAAGGTAGTATTTCAGGATGGGTGAGCCGAAGAACAAGTCGCCTGCGTCCAGCTTCTCAATGCTCAAAAGGCCTTTTTCGCCTAATTTTTCGAAGCGCTCGCGCCAGTGCTTCTGACCGGCGGACTTGATGCCCAAGAGGCGGCCGATCTGGCCTTTGGTCATGCGTTTGGGCATGGACCAAATTAGTGCTAGGAGAATTTCCTCATCCGTGTAATTGGCAGCTTTTGGCACTTTTTCTTCACGCCCCACTGGTACTATCTTAGTATCTTACACCCTATTACTTAATAGAGTGGCGTGTTCGGTGGGTTGCATTTATTCGCATTCACTGGCCGCCACGAAGCCCATCTTCGCGGCCATTAGTTTGGGCGCTGAAGCGGATTCGGCGCTCATGAACTTGACCACGCGTTGATCCACCAAGCAATGCCGTTTTTCCACCGGTTTGGTCAACGAAATGCCTTCCAGGCTCCGGCAACGACTCAATGCGACATATAGCTGGCCGGGTGCGAACGTGCCTTGGCTCAAGTCCAGCCGCACGCGGTCAAACGTCTTTCCTTGGCTCTTGTGGATGGTCAACGCCCAAGCCAGGCGCATAGGAAATTGCGTGCAGGAGCCCAATGACTTGGCCGTTACCTTGCCGGATTTGGCATCCATCACTTGCTTGGACACGTCCCACCGAAACGGCGCCACGTCCACGCTCTGGCCGTCTTCCAGCAATACTTCCACCTGGTTCTTGCCCTCGTCGTGAAACCAGAAGTTCGTGACTTTACCCATGGAACCGTTGACCCACCGTCCTTTCGGATCGTTGTTCAACAACATGACTTGCGCGCCAAACTTGAGGAACAACGCCTCCGGCGCCGGGTGCTGCTCGCGCGAAATATGGCCGTTGATGCGTGCCGAAAACCGCATGGCGTGCCCCGGCAACGCCTCCAGATTGCGTTGGTTGATCTCGTCCGCCACGCGGTTCACCGTCGTCAACGTCACGTCCATGCCGCCGGTTTTCACGATGCTGCACTGCCGGTTCAACAACTGCAACTGGTCGTCCGACAATGCGTTGTGCCGGATGGCGTTGAGGATCCCGATGAACGCCGCGTCCGTCTGCCGGTAGACGTTCTCCAACTCGATCCGCTCGAATTGGACTTGCTTGAACGCCTCGGAATCGAAGAAAAACTCGCTGGCATACTTTGACCGGATGAAGTCCCGTTCCTGCGGCACGACGACTGGCGGCAACTGGTACAAGTCGCCGACGAGAATCATCTGGACGCCGCCGAACGGCAGGTTGGCGTCCTTGCCGTTCAACCGCAGGAATCGCTCCACGCAGTCGAACAAATCCGCCCGGACCATCGACGCCTCGTCAATCACGACGGCATCCAGCACCGCGTACTGCGCCCTCCGCTTGGCCGTCACGCGCTTGATGCGCTCCACCGCCACGTCCGGCTTGAACTTGAAGAACGAATGAATCGTGTCGCCCCGCACGTTCAACGCGGCAATGCCAGTGGGCGCCAAGACGGCCACCTTCTTGCGGGTGGACGAGCGGAATTTGCCCAGCAGCGTTGATTTTCCGGTACCCGCTTTACCCGTCAACAAAACGTGCTGCCGGGAGTGCTCCATCAAATGCAACGCCCTGGATTCTGCGGTTGCCTCTAGGCTTGCCGCTACCGCTGGAGCCTCGACAACGGCGGTTGCAATCGGAGTCATATCGTTAATCAATTAGATTCGGCTGTGTGCGCTATTAAATCTGAAGACGAGCTGGCCGGTGACACGGCGGTTGTGGAATCATCACGACGTCGATCAGATGAATATGGCTTCTTTGACGCCCTTGAAATCGGGGTCCCCCGTCAGAACCCTGGCTTTGAGTCGGCGCGCCGTCGAAAGGATGACGGCGTCAGCCATTCCGAAGTTCGCATTGTTTTTCCGCATTTCGGCATGAATTTGACCTGCTTCATAAGCGAGGTCCGCATCCATGGCAACGGGCCGTGAATTCGCCAAGATGGCGTCGCGCCCAATGGTGCTATCCGAGCCTTTTCGCCGCAACTTGCTGGACACTTCGGCTATCGTAATCGTGGCGGAAAACACGGGGTGCCCGTCTTCGATGAATTCCTTTACTTTCTTTCCTTGCTCGGACCCTTGGATGTATTCCATCCATGCCCAAGAATCGATGACGTAGCCTGACATATCCCATCAATCCAATTGGCCGGTAAACTCGTCTTCTTTCGTAAAACTTCCCACGCCCGGCAGGCAACCAAAATAGTCCTTCTTGGCTTTCTTGACGTCCAACTGCACCCACTCCCCTTCATGGATGCCTTCCTTGTCCACGATCTTCTTAGGGATAGTGACGATGAGCGAGCCGCCGACGGCCCGGACTTGGGCCAGTGTTTTTGCCATTTCTTCCTCGCTAAATATATAACTTAAAGTTATATATTTATCTTGTGGTTTTTCGTCTTGACCCGACCGTTCATCTGGCATAGCGCCGTCGTCAAACTCCGTCAACTTTCCTTGATGCATGGGTAAATTGGGCATAGTGATTCAACCCTTTTTTGCGGGTTAAAAACCTGCGGTAGAACGCAAATCAACCGGAACCGCATCTTCATTTGGATGTTTCACCGGCCAGCTCCTCTCCACGACCATAAAAGCCGCTTCTTCTTCGATCCATGATGCATCTCAAAGCGATTCCTGAACGCGACCGGCCCCGCACGCCGACTCAATTGTCGAAAATGATCAACGTCAGCATCACGAACATGACGTCGAAACTCAAGGCCTTGGAAAACCGGGGTTTGGCCGAGTGTTTGACGCCGGACGAGCCCAAATCCAAGATTTACGGCTTGACCAAGAAAGGCAAGGTTGTAAGGGACAAAGTCAGAACGATGAATGGCTGATTCCGCCGGCGTAAGAATATATAGCTGTAAACCCAAAATTGCTTCAGTTGGTTTTTTACGCCAACGCCCTTGCATTGGGGTTGACGCGTGACGGTTCACCGCTCCTTTGGAGTAGCGCCGTCGCCCGATTGAGACCCCGTTAGCATTCCTACTTGCTTGAGAGCAACAGCGCCAGTTCTTTGGAAATATTCGGATTCGTCAGGCTGATTTTTATCCGACCCCTTCGAGCTTGGCGACTCAACGTATCTGCCGCAAAGACGGGCCGGTCGGTGTCATCGCCTATTGTCACGAGCTGCTGTTTTGGAAGCATGAAGTACTCTTCAAGCAAGATTTCCAAGTAGCGTTGAACCTTGTTGAGGCCTTCGGAGTCGAAGTCTCGGTCAATCAGGACACTATCGCGCGGATTCTTCCTGAACATGGGTCGAATGGCCAAGAAAGCATAGCACGCATACGTCAGAAACTTCCAATCCCTATGCCTGCGTCGAATCCACTCTGGAATTGAAGTCACTACGATGATCCTGCAATCGTCCTCTCTTGCGGCGACCATGTACATGGGTAGTGAATCGATTTTTCCACTGCAATCCACTCCGATGGCGGCCATTGACAAACACGGAAAACCCAAGTTAATATTTCTGGAGACCTCCTGGCCGGTGAACCGACCCAAACCTCCGCCGTCGGCTATTAATCCCCCAAGGCGCCCAACTGTTTCCATGGCCAAAAAGAAGTCATTCTGGTCCAACGCCGCGGCCTTTCTCTGGACGGCCTTGAAGTGGCTCCTCCTTCACGCCTATGCCTTGCTCAAATGGTTGGTGCGTTCGATTTGGGCGGGGTTGAAATGGCTTTACGCCGCCGTCCGTAAAGGCGCCCAAAACGCCAAAGCCGCCCACGCCGAATCCAAACGCCCATCGGCCAAACCCGAATTTTCTGCTCTCACGCAAATCGAAACCATTGACGGCACGTTGGACCAATTCGAAACCTTCCTCTACAGCAAGAAAAGCTCCATTGGCATCATCCTAGGCGCGCGGGGTTCCGGCAAATCCGCCTTGGGCATGCGCATCTTGGAAAACGTCGCCGCCCAGACCGGAAGAAAAGTCTACGCCATCGGCTTTGACCGCTTGACCTTACCCAAATGGATGAACGCCTTGCCCGCAGAGCAAATCAACGCCGTGCCCAACGGTTCCTTCCTCCTCGTCGACGAAGGCGGCATCTCGTTCTCCTCCCGCAGCTCCATGTCGGATGCCAACAAACTCCTTACCCAATTATTGCTCATCAGCCGGCACAAAGACTTGTCAGTCCTCTTCATCTCGCAAAACTCGTCCAACCTGGAGATCAACGCCATTCGACAAACCGACTACCTCTTGCTCAAACCGCCTTCCTTGCTGCAAAAAGACTTTGAGCGGAAAGTCATCCAGGACATTTACGCGGAACAAGCGGCAAAGTTCAAGGCACTTGGAAAGGCCCACGTGGGGCTCTTTTACGTCCATTCCGACCAGTTTAGAGGATTTGGAGAAAATGATTTGCCGAGCTTCTGGAGCGATCGAGTCAGCAAGGCCTACGGAAATCGAAAATAGTACGCTAGAATAGGCCTTAAACGAAAGTAGACTGTTGCCCCCTCTGCACTGGCGCGTCCGAACATACCTTCCAAAATTGCCCTCCTCCTAGCTGACAGATTCTGACCTGCATTAGTTTAAAACTGCCTTGGAAGACTTCATTTCCTAGGAAATAAGCCAATTGAGGAAAAAGAATCGATGCCATAAGGGAGTTGGGCATTTTCATTTTGCCCTTGGTTTAACAAGAACCAATTAAGAGCCTTGAGTAGAACAAAAATCAACCTGAGCCAAAGGAAAAAATCAACCAAAGCCTCGATGATTTTTGCTGAATAAACCAGTCAAAAATTCACCCCGCCGAGAATTACGATGCCTTTTATCGTTCGAATTCATCCAATTTAATCAGAAAGATGGGGATACAACTTGGAAAAGTCAGAAGCAGCAACTCGTAAAGAGTTTATTGATAAGGCATTAATCGGGGCAGGATGGAAGCTAGTTCCATATAGTGAAAACCACAATTATTCGCGATACACCGCGTGCGCAATTCCTGAATTCATGACTAGCTCTGGGCCCGTCGATTACATGTTGTGCGTAAGCGGTAAGCTTGTTGCAACATTGGAAGCGAAAAAAGTCAGTTTAGATCCCCAAAACGTATTGCAACAAGCTCAGCGGTATGCCTCTGGAATCAAAGGAAAAAGTGAAGACGAGTTCGGAGTGCCGTTTGCATATTCCACAAATGGAATTTCATACTGGTTTCAAGACCTTCGAGATAAAGAAAGCTATTCAAGAAAAGTAGCGACGGTACACACCCCCGAAGCAATCCAAGAGATGCTCACGGACAAGCACGTCCAAGGAATTCAATGGATGCGAAATAACCCTGCACTTCACCCCCGAGTAAGGCCGTATCAAGCTGAAGCAATACACGCTATCGAAAAAGCTCTGATGAACGAAAAGCGCCAGATGCTTATTGCAATGGCAACGGGAACCGGAAAAACATTCACACTTGCCGCACAAATCTATCGCTTAATGAAATCAGGATACGCAAAAAGAATACTGTTTTTGGTCGATAGACGGGCGTTAGCTGCTCAAGCTATACGCGAGCTTTCAACATTTGAGGCAGAACCTGGAAAGAAATTCGATAAAATCTACGAAGTGTACAGTCAGCAGTTCAAACGAGAAGATTTTGAAGAAGGAGAAAAGTTTGACTCAAAAGTAATCCCCACTAACTACTTGACCAATCCAAAGCCGGGACAAGCATTTGTCTATGTTTGTACCATTCAACGAATGCTCGTCAACCTATTTGGAAAAGAGTACGCGTTTGATGAGGAAGAAGGCGACCCTTCCGATGACTCCAATTTGGACAAAATCGATATTCCAATTCACGCATTTGACATGATTATTGCCGATGAATGCCACCGAGGTTACACCGCGGCCGAAATGAGCAAGTACCGGGGGGTCTTGGAGCACTTCGATAGCGTCAAAATTGGGTTAACGGCTACACCGGCCGCCCATACCAAAGCGTTCTTCAAAGACATCGTGTTCAGATACGATTACGATCAAGCAGTGAAAGACGGCTACTTGGTTGATTATGACGTAGTAACAATTGACTCAAAAGTCAAAATGAAAGGACTATTTTTGAAAGAAAGCGAATTGGTAGGCGTTATTGACACGGAAAAAGGATTAGAAACACTCGATAAAGTTGAAGCGGAACGAGAATTTGAAAGTTCAAAAATTGAACGAGAAGTCACTTCACCTGATTCAACCAAAAAAGTCGTAAAAGAACTCTCAAAAGCAATCAAACAACAAGAAGAAATTCTAGGCCACTTTCCCAAAACGCTAGTTTTCGCAGTCAACGACCTCCCGCATATATCCCACGCAGATCGTTTAGTCCGGTTCTTACGTGAAGAGTTCAATAAAGGCGATTCATTTGTTCAAAAGATCACGGGAAGCCCTACCGTAGACCGACCATTGCAACGGATTAGGGAGTTTAGGAACCGACCGGAGCCCGGTATCGTCGTAACGGTAGATATGCTCTCAACAGGCGTAGACATTCCCGCCCTAGAAAATATTGTTTTTCTTAGACCCGTTAAATCTCGTATCCTATTCACCCAAATTTTGGGCCGCGGAACGCGCAGATGCGACGCCATAGGCAAAGACCACTTTACCGTGTTTGATTGCTTTGGCGGCACGCTCATGGATTACTTCAGACAAGCAACCGACCTCACCGTTGAACCACCTATAAAACCAACTCGTAAAAACGAGGAAATCATAGAAGACATTTACAAGAATAAAGACCGCGAATACAACGTAACTTGCCTTGTTCGAAGACTTCAACGAATAGCTAAAAATATGAGCGGCGAGGCATTGGAAGACTTTTCACATTACTTACCAGACGGAGACGTTGGAAAATTCGCTCAATCTCTTCCCAGTAATCTGAAGACAGACTTTGCAAAAACAATTGAAATCTTGCGCAATAAGGGTTTCCAAAGCCTTCTTTTTACCTATCAAAGACGGCCGAAAACCTTTTTGATCGCTTACGAAACACAGGATGAAGTTTCCTCAGAATACGTGCTAAGAACAGTCGATGGACGCGAGTTGAAGCCCCAGGACTACATCAAAGTCTTTGAACAATTTGTAAAGAAAAATCCTGAAAAAATCGAAGCAATACGAATTCTATTGTCAAGACCGTCCAACTGGAGCACAGAAGCCTTGAACGAATTGCGCTCCAAGCTCTCCAAAACACCTGAAAAATTCACCGAGGAACGACTCCGAAAGGCATACCACCACGAGTTGGCGGACATCATCTCAATGATCAAACACGCAGCCAAAGATGAGCCCTTAACGTCTTCTTTGGAGCGTGTCGAAAAAGCGATGAGGCGATTGACGAAGGACAAAGAATTTAATGACGAACAATTGAAGTGGCTCGACCTGATCAAAGAACATTTGGTGATCAATTTGGCCATAGATCAAAACGACTTGAAAAACATGCCCGTTTTTGCCGACGAAGGCGGCCTAAGACAAGCTAACAAAGTTTTTGGGGGAAAAGTCGTAACACTACTAACGGAAATCAATGAGGAGATGGCAAAATGACCGACGTCGTAAACAAGCTATGGGGCTTTTGCCACACATTAAGACACGACGGCATCGATTACGGCGACTATATCGAACAAATAACTTACTTGCTTTTCCTCAAAATGGCGGATGAAAGTGGCGTCCACATTCCCAAAAAATACAGTTGGAGCACCCTAAAGGAAAAGTCGGGAACCGAACTACTGGATCACTACGTGGACATTCTTAGAACTCTGGGAAAGGAAGACGGCGCACTTGGCGAAATCTACTCCGGCGCACTATCCAAATTTTCCAACCCAGTAAACCTCAAGAAACTAGTCAGCCTCATCGATGAAATAGAGTGGACTTCCCTCAAAACAGATGTCAAAGCCGAAGCCTACGAAGGCCTCTTGGAAAAAGCGGCTTCCGAAGGCAAAAAGGGAGCCGGGCAATACTTTACACCCAGAATTCTCATTGAAAGTATCGTCCGCGTAATGAAGCCAGATCCTCGTAAAAAAACCGAGTTCACTATCCACGACCCTGCGGCCGGAACCGGCGGTTTTCTAACTGCCGCCTACGAATGGCTCAAAAAAGAAAGCAAGGGAGTATTCACCCGTGACGACTTTGAGAGAATCAAATATCACGTCTACACGGGCCAAGAACTTGTCGAACGCCCACGAAGACTCTGCAAAATGAACTTATACCTACACGGAATCGAATCAGAAATTTATCTCGGCGACACTATATACGAGCCTCACCGAGGAAAACATTATGACCTAATTTTAACTAATCCGCCCTTTGGCACTAAAGGTGCCGGCGATTCACCCACTCGAGACGATTTTACAGTCTCTACCAGTAACAAGCAACTCAACTTCGTCCAACACATCTTGACTACGCTAAAACCAGGCGGACGTACAGCAGTAGTGCTTCCAGATAATGTCTTGTTTCAAGAACAAGCCGCCTCAATTTTTGAAATTTTAATGAAGGATTGTGATGTTCACACCATTTTGCGCCTTCCAAACGGGACGTTTACTCCATATTCTCAAGGTGTGAAAGCTAACGTCATATTCTTCACTAAAGGTTTACCGACCGAAAAGACCTGGATTTTCGATGCACGAAGCAATGTTCCGGGAATTACCAAGAAAGACCGGCCCCTAACCCCGAAGCATTTTGAAGAGTTTGAAAAATCCTTTGGAGATGACCCCAACGGGCGAGCGAAAAGAAAGGAATCGGAACGCTTCAAAGTATTCACAATTGACCAAATTCGGGACCGCGGATATCATTTGGACATCAAATGGATAGAAAGCGACGAGATTGACGAAGATGCTGATTTAGAACCCGAAGAGCTCATAGAAACCATTAAGGAAAGCGAACACAAAATCCACCAACATTTGGAAAAAATTCAAGAAGTGCTACAAAATGGAAATCGAGATTAACAAAGTGGCACTTCCGGATAATTGGGAAATACGGAAGCTTGGCGATCCAGACCTGTGTAAAATCGTCTCGGGCGCTACACCAAAAACCAACGAACCAAGTTATTGGAATGGGAATATTCTTTGGATTACACCTAAGGATCTATCGAATTTTGAAGGATTTGAAATTTTTGATACTAAAAAAAAAATTACGAAAGCTGGTTATGAGTCATGTTCGACACATATTCTCCCAAAAGGAACCGTATTGATGTCAAGTAGAGCACCAATCGGCTATTTGGCAATTGCGGGAAATGAGCTCTGTACTAATCAAGGATTTAAGAGTTTTATTTGTACCGAGAAAATGAATAACCGATATCTGTTCTATTATCTGAAAAGTATAGTTCCGCAGCTAGAACAACTCGGCTCAGGATCAACTTTTAATGAACTGTCAAAAACTAAAGCAGAACAAATAGAAATTCCTCTTCCGCCAAGGTACATCCAAGAAAAAATCACCGCTAAGCTTGACGAGTTCTTTAAAGAATACGGTAAAGCCAAAAAACAGCATGAACGTTCGAAAGACTTAACCGAAAAAATCATGCAAGCAACGATAAGACAACTAATACCGAACCCGGAAGGAGATTTGCCGAAAGGATTTAGAGTTGAAAATGTTTCAAAACTCTGTGAGAATTTAGATAAAAAAAGAAAACCAATAGCCGCAGCAAAAAGAAAAAAGGGCCAATATCCGTATTATGGAGCCACAGGAATCGTAGATTATGTCGACAATTACATTTTTGATGAAAAATTAGTTTTGATCGGTGAAGACGGCGCTAATTTGCTTTCAAACGTAAAACCGCAGGCATTTATTGCTGAAGGAAAATATTGGGTTAACAACCACGCCCACGTCCTAAAACCGATAGAAACGGAAATTGACCCAGAATATTTCATATTTGCATTTAATGCGACCGACATTTCTCCGTTTGTTTCTGGAAGTGCACAACCCAAGTTAAATCAAGCAAATCTAAACAAGATAAAACTAGTCAGACCCCCTTTAGAAATCCAAAAAAAGGTCGTAAGAATTGCAGCAGCAATCAAAATCACAACAGCTGAGATAGCAAAATTACAGGAAAAAAAATCAAAAACTTTAGAACTTTTACCAAAAGTAGTTCTCAGTAAAGCGTTTTCAGGACAGTTGGTGTATTAAAATGAATTTTGGATCAGAAATCAGCATGTATTGTCCGTTTTGCCAAAAACAAACGATTAAAGTTTTAGAAAAGCCCGGATACAAAAGTTTCAAAACATCACGTGGGAGCGGAGTAAGCAATACGTTTTCTACAAATGTTCAAGGACAATACCACGTACTAAACGGTTGTCCAAATTGCGGAAAAGGAATAAAAGAAATCGAGAAGGGCCTTTTTGGATAATAAAAATCAATTTCTTTGAGGAACTAGGTCCAAACTAAGTATCGTCAAGCTCCAAAAAGAGCCAGAGGTTAAATAGTGCAGAATTGAGTAAAAGCCTGGGAAAAGGCGCACGGTTGTACCAACCGAGGCCTTGAGCCCACGACTCTACGCCTTGACCGGGATTCGAACCCGATTAGCTCACTTATACCTCAAGAACGCCCCTAGGCCCCTGAAGGTGGCGTAGAATTGGGCGCCTTCGGCGGTGTCTTTCGAGATGAAGATGACGGTGACGTTTTGTTGTTCGGCTGATGCGAGCAAATCGGTCATGACGTCG
>Ga0080064_1006992_pt1 | contig 11745 bp, 12 predicted proteins | sample Subgrocontami54m_FD_69260 | JGI IMG/M metagenome (GOLD analysis project Ga0080064, IMG submission 69260) | Subsurface groundwater microbial communities from S. Glens Falls, New York, USA - GMW46 contaminated, 5.4 m (SPADES assembly) (version 2) ...
ACCCTCAGCGCCAGTCGAGAGCGCACCATCCCCGACTGACAACAGACTGGTTGCCTTCGGAGTCGGGGCTACGGTAGTCCTTGCCGCTGACAATGTCACAGGTGTTGGCGTTGTGGACGACGTCCTCATCCCTGCCATATGGCTCGGCATAGCCGTGTATTCAGGAGTAGCAGCTGGAAAAGGAATAATTAGCCTAACCTCTGAATCCTCATCCGGCGAGGCCTCGAAGGCCGGCGAAAGCGTAGCGCAAAGCAAGGGCAGGATCAGAGAAAACATACGAGATGCAAGGGAACATCCGGAGCACTGGGAGAAAACGGGAGAGCAATCAGAGCCAGCGACAGGAAAGGCTTACAGGGGAGGGACCAGTGTACGGGAAACCTACAAGAACAAGGAAACAGGAGAAACTCTTGAGCAGCACAGAATCTACGATGAGCACGGCAACGTAAGACATGAGCACTGGGCGGGACCAGATTAAGGCTGTTGACATGTTGACCAGACTGGAGCACCGGGTGCTCTCCGGCGCTTGCAACGGGAAAGAGCCTTTGCACATCCTGTTCTCCGAAGCGAAGAGGGATCTAGGGGACGTTTCGCCCGCAGACTTCATAGGAGTCATAGCCAAGCTTGTAGGGTTGGGATACCTTTCTGCCTACTTCTTTTCGTATGCGACTACGCAGTACCAACGCTTGCCGTTTGTCGCTGAAGGGGTGTTGATGGCCCATTGTGCCGGTAGAACTTATGCGGAGCTGCTCGATTATCCGCCAGAGTCGAAGGACGGCGAATACTTCTTCGAAGTCACGGACCTGGGCCGTGCGGAGGAGGCGAAGGACGTCTACAGCGTGTACTACCCTCCAACCTGAACACGTTGCGGGCCACTCCTCCTACCAGGGCAACAACGGCAGCCTGCTGCCCAACCCCAACGGGCCGACCTGGAGCACCGGCAAATGGGGGAAGGGTCTCCAGTTCGACGGGCTCGATGACTACGTGGACGTGGGCAACCCGTCCAGCCTGGACATCACCGGCGCCTTGACTGTCGAGTACTGGATGAAGCCCACCACCTTGCAGGAGACGGGCGGGGTCAACAAGTACGACCTCAACAACCAGCGGTCGTGGACGGTCTTCCCCCATAGCAATGGGGCCATCATCTGGCGGGTGTCCTCGGACGGCACGGCCAACACCCTGGTAGACCTGGCCACAAATGCCAACGCGTACTCCGAGGGCAACTGGGCTCACGTGGTAGCCACCTACACGCCGTCGGCCTCCATGAAGATATATGTCAACGGCGTAGAGAGCGCCAGCCTGACTACTGGGGTGCCTGCGGCGCTGTATGCGGCCCCCGCAGTGCCGGTGTTCATCGGCAGCTATGGTCAGTCCAATGGGACGCCCCAGACCGTGTTCAACGGGGTGCTGGACGAGTTGCGCATCTACAGCCGCGCCCTGAGCGCCAGTGAAGTCCAGGCGAGATACCTGGCGCAGCCGGAGAGCGAAGACACGCTTCATTACTACCTTGGTGGCAAAGAGGTGGCTTTCAAAAAAGGCGGCACGCTGTACTACCCCCTCCAGGACCACCTGGGTAGCAGTGCTGTGGTCACGAACAGCGCCGGCGCCCTGGTGGAGTCCACCGCCTACTACCCCTACGGCGCTACCAGGACGGGCGCCATTACCACCACGGAGGAGAAGTTTACCGGCCAACGCCTCGATAGCACCGGCCTGTACTTCTACAACGCCCGCTACTATGACCCCGCCATAGGACGCTTCATCAGCGCGGACCCCATCACTCATTCCCAGCCGTTGCCCATTGGGCAGACGATTGAGGCTCTAACTGTATCCTACGCTGGGCCATGGGCGAAGGGCCCCGGGCGGGAACCAAACACGGGCTCAGTCCCATCCACCATCAACCCGCAGCAGCACAACAGGTACAGCTACGCTCTCAACAACCCCCTTCGCTACGTTGACCCACAAGGCAATCAGGCGGAGGCAGCCGCCACTTTCGCCAGGGTAGTGGTTATAGCTGGTGGAGGCCTGGCATTGATGACGGGCGCAGGCGAGGTCATCTTAATCGGAGTCGGTGTGGTGGCTGCTGGGGTTGTCCTCTCCGTCACCGCCAAGAAGGTGTGGAACCGCTTCTTTGGAAAGAAGGAGGCCAAGGGAGGCGAGACCAACAGCCCAACCGGGCCGGGCAAGTCCAAGAGAGACGAGTTGTTGGACAAAGCCGTCAACGAGGACTTGAGAAATGCAATTGATCATCTCTACGAGCCAGGCGCAAAGGTGGGTGATGGCGGCACGGCTGCAGCCATCAGAGAGGAGTTCCGAACAGGTCAACAGGTTGGTGAAAAGTGGCACTTCCAGAAGGGCGCCAATTATATGAAGTACCTTGAGGACATACTCTCGAAGGACCTCAGTCCAAGTGACCGAAGTATCGCAGAGTCACTCTACAAGGATCTGATGGACGCATTCCTAAGCGGAGTCAAACCATGACTTATGATGATGTGGTAAGGAGATTCGTCGAGAAGTTCCCTGAGTTCGAAGAGGCAGCTCGGATAGAGTTGGCACAGAGTAGGCACGAAGAGGGGCAACTGGCATACGTGTTCTTTGGCAATGTCTTGGATCCATTCCTCAGAACAGAACTTCATTCCATCAAACATTGGAAACTGCTTGATAGGGTGTTTGAATTTCTGGAATCCATGGCAACATCGGACGATGAACGTGTCCAAGAGCTCCTTGCTCTCGGTACATTGTCGTACCTCTGGAACGATGTCAGGACGGCCGACAAGGCCAAAACCTTCATGCGGAAGCGAACCAGAGTGATGAGCGACGAGATTGAGAGTCGGGTGCGCAAAGGGTAGAATGCGCTGAGCGCGCATGGGCCACCGGACCCTGGACCAGGCGGGCTCGGCCACCCAGTGGCCCTACAACGGCGTGCTGGACGAGGTGCGTATCTACAACCGCGCCTTGAGCGCCACGGAAGTGCAGGCCCGCTATGCCAGTGCGCCCGAGGACAACGACACCCTGCACTACTACCTGGGCGGCAAAGAGGTGGCCTTCAAGAAGGGGGATACCCTCTACTATGTCCACCAGGACCATCTTGGTAGCAGCGCGGTGATCACCAATAGCTCCGGCGCCCTGGTAGAGTCCATGACCTATTATCCCTATGGCGCTACCCGTACCGGCAGCATCGCCACCACTGAAGAGAAGTTCACTGGCCAGCGCCTGGACGGCACCGGCCTGTACTACTACAACGCCCGCTACTATGACCCGGGGATAGGTAGGTTCATCTCGCCGGACAGGCTCATCCCGGAGATGTCCAATCCCCAGGCCTTCAACAGGTACGCCTACGTCTACAACAACCCACTGCGATACACTGATCCAAACGGAGAGTGCATTGGCCCACTCGCCAGGCATTGCAGGAGAGCCGTGCAGCTCACTGTAGATGCAGGCAAAGCTGTGGTGGCGACGGCGGCCCGAGTGACAAAGCAGGAGATTACCCGCCGGGGCGAAGCCAAGGTTGCCGAGATACAGGCGGAACAAGCTGTCAGCGAAAAAGTTGGGGGGGCGGTAGCCGATGTCGGGAGGGCGACGGCAGAAGGGCTTGGCTCAGCTATCGCACGACAAGGAGAGCTAATAGCGGCGAACCAGGACCCAAGGGTTATTATAGGTGGCCCGGCGGGTCTCCTTAAGGCCTCGGCCCAGTTAATAGAAGAGGTCTCGCCAACTGGCATGATAGGGCCTACCGGCCATGAGTCCATACTGGGAACCGCTGAGGTCGCTGCGCCGTTGGTTGCAGCAGCAAGAGCAATCCCGGAGATCATGTTTGTAGTGACTGCCGTAGAGATCATCTACCCACCCGTGGCGGAGAGGGCGGCAGACGCACTGAACCAGATCACCCCGCAGTTGCATGAGTACTACTACGATGAATTTTGGGACTAGTGCCATAGGCCTGCCGTACCGCCGGGCGTTGAATCGCAGGGTGGGCTAACTGTGGCCATTCAGGGGAGCCGCTTAGTGTTTGGCGTCGTTGTATTGGCGGTACTGTTCCTGAGCGCCTACTTCAACTGGGGAAGGCGTTGGAAGTCTCATAGAAGAAGGGTGTATTTCATCCTTGCGAGTGGCTCTATGATTGTCAGTGCCGTCGTTGAGTTGATTCTGGAATCTCAGCAACTTGGGTTGTCGCACAACGTTCTCCTAGATCTCCTGCCTATGATCTTCTTCATATTGGGCGTAGTGTTCTTTGTAGCAGTTCTTGCCACTTCCAACGAACCGACATAGAAGTACCCTCGACGTGGAACGGAGAGGGGGGGAGTTTCCTGCCAGCAAGGTGGCTGCCCGGTACGAGGCCCAGCCCGACGACCAGAAGACCGTGCACTACTACCTTGGCGGCAAAGAGGTCGCCTTCAAGAGGGGAGATACGCTCTACTACGTCCACCAGGACCATCTTGGTAGCAGCGCGGTGATCACCAACAGCGCCAGCGCCCTGGTAGAGTCCATGGCCTACTACCCCTACGGAGGCACCCGTACCGGCAGCATCGCCACCACGGAGGAGCAGTTCACCGGCCAGCGCCTGGATAGCACCGGCCTGTACTACTACAACGCCCGGTACTACGATCCGAGCATAGGGCGGTTCATCAGCGCGGATACGTTCGGCGCGAAGCTCGGCAATCCACAGTCCCTGAACCGCTATTCCTACGTACTGAACAATCCGCTCCGCTACGTAGACCCATCTGGACACTGCGCACTGGAAGACATAGACGGCACGTGTCCGGGAGCATCCGGGAAATCAGCCTCTCCCGGTACCACACCATCTCCTGATGTCCCTGCACCCTCAGCGCCAGTCGAGAGCGCACCATCCCCGACTGACAACAGACTGGTTGCCTTCGGAGTCGGGGCTACGGTAGTCCTTGCCGCTGACAATGTCACAGGTGTTGGCGTTGTGGACGACCTCCTCATCCCTGCCATATGGCTCGGCATAGCCGTCTATTCAGGAGTAGAAGCTGGGAAAGCCATAGTCAGTCTTACGTCTGAATCCTCATCCGGCGATGCTTCAGACGCCGCCAAACAAGAAGGAGCGAGGACTCCCGGCGAGAAAATCAAGGATTTCGAGGACAACCCGGATGACTGGGAACTGGTGGCCGTTTCTGCATCCCCAGCCAAAGGAGACTACAAGGGAGGGACGAGCGTGGACGAGGTATACAGACATAGGGAAACAGGGGAAATCATTGGGCGACACACCATATACGGTGAGTCTGGCAAGGTGAGGCACCAACACCCCAGGGTTCCCTGATGCCGATGAGTGATCTGGTTCTGACGAGGGTGCAGTACATGCTGCTGTCAGTCGCATTGCATGATGAAGAGCCCTTGCATGTGCTGTACTGCGACATCATGCGAGAAGTGAAGGGTGCCACGCTGGAGGCAATACTAGAAGCATTGGTACAACTAGTGAACGCCGGGTTGATGACGTGTCATTACCTTAACTACAAAACGCACACGCGCGACGCTCGCAAGACGCTAACCCTGCAGGAGCTTGCGCAGCACTGTGCAGGAAGAACGCCACGTGACCTAGCCAAGTACCCGGTTCGGGGCGGGGAGTACGAGTTCCGCACCACCCAGAAGGGGGAGTTGGAGGTGTGCAAAGACGTCTATTATGACGCCTATCATGTCGAGGGAAGGTAACCGGGGAACAATGCGCTCAGATTGTCGCTTCGCCGGGTCGCTGGGGCGTCTCTGATGTATGGACTGGGCAACTGGAGCTGTCCCCTGGCCTGGTGGGGGACTGGCGCTTGGACGACGCTTCGGGCACTGTAGCCACTGACACCTCGGGCAACGGCAACAACGGCATGCTCCAGAACGGGCCAGCCTGGGTCGCCGGCAAGTATGGCGGCGGGCTCCAGTTCTCGGGTGTCGCCGGGCAGCGGGTGCAGGTGGCGTCATCGTCATCACTCAACACCACGACTGCCCTTACCGTGGAGGCGTGGGTCAAGCGAAGCACCACCGGCGCCTGGCAGGGCATCGCCAACCGCTATGACCTCAACGACAAGCGCTCGTGGACGTTGGACTTCATGGAAGATAGCCGGGTGCTCTTCCGGGTGACCACGGACGGCACTACCCGCCCGTTGCAGCACTTCTGGGCGCCAGGCTACAATACTGGCATCCGATCACAGCCAGGAGGCAGCCGTGGACAATCCGTTCTTCACCTACTCGCCCATAGTGCGGCGACCGCCCCTGAGGTGGCCCGACGGCGCCCGCGTCGCGGTATGGGTGCTGGTGGCCGTGGAGTACTTCGAGTTCGATTGGTCCGCCTCGGGCAAGGTCCCCGACGTGCGCGACTACTCGCGTCGGGACTACGGCCCCCGCGTGGGGGTGTGGCGGCTAATGGACATCCTGGACAAGCACCGCGTCCGGGCCTCGGTAGTGCTCAACTCGGCGGCTGCCACCCACTACCCGGAGATCATACAGGAAGCGCTCGCGCGGAAATGGGACATCCTGGCCCACGGCATCACCAACTCCAGACCGCTGTCCGGCCTGTCAGTTGATGCCGAGCGGCAGGTCATCAGGGAAACCCTCGACACTATTGCCAAAGCCATCGGGCGACGGCCCCGAGGGTGGATGGGCCCGGGCCTCCACGAGACCTACAACACCCTGGACCTTCTAGCCGAGGCCGGTATCGAGTTCGTGGGCGACTGGGTGAACGACGACCAGCCCTATCCCATCAAGACCAAGGCGGGCACCCTCGTGTCGCTGCCCTACAGCGTCGAGCTAAACGACCGCCCGCTGTTCCTGGGGCCTACCATGCCCGCCAATACCTTCTTCGACGTGGTCCGCGATGCCTTCGACATGGTCTACGAGGAAGGCCGCACCCAGGGGCGGGTGCTCCCCATTGCCGTCCACCCCTACCTCATGGGCCAGCCCTTCCGGGCCAAGTACTTCGACCAGGCCCTGGCTTATGTCAAGCAGCACACCAACGTTTGGTGGGCCACCGCCTCCGAGATTGTGGACTGGTACAAGAGCGTAGGGGCGCCCCGATAGTCGTGGCGCCCCAACAATCGCCCGTGTTGGTGTCAGGCCTTGCTGACTTCCACCAGGCTGGTGTTGTAGGCGGGCTGCTCCCCGTAGAGAGTGAGGCGGTCGCTGGTCAGGACGCTGGCCGAGCCATCCTCGGGCCACATCCCCTGGTACACGCGCACCACGCCGGGCCGGATTAGCTCCTTGACCGTCGCCTTGACCTCGATGCGCCCCCGGTCGTTGAACACGGCCACCCGGTCGCCGTCCACGATACCGCGGGCGGCAGCATCCTGTGGGTGGATGAGCACGTCGGGCACATACATCTCCCGCAGCTCCGGCTGGTTGGCGTAGGAAGAACCGGGGCGCAGTTTGAACTTGGAGGTAAGGAGCTCCAGGGGATACTTGCGGGCTAGCTCGGGATTGCCCTCGGGGCTTTCCAATGGTGGCAGATGGACCGGCAGCGGCTCCAGCCCCATGTCCAGCATGCTTTCCATGTACAGCTCGATGCGGCCCGAGGGCGTGGACATCTTCCAGGAGATCTCCGGCATGGGTGGTTCCACGTCCACAATGCCCTCACGCTTCAGGCGCTCCATGGTGACACCCCGAAGCCAGGGGTACTTGGGGTCCTCGTGCGCCTTCTCCAGGACGTCGGCGATCCACTCCTCGGCGTTGCGCCAGGGGTAGTGTTCCGCAAGGCCGAGCTTCTGAGCGAGCAGGCGGGTGATCTCGAAGTCATCCTTGCTCTCGTACAGTGGCTCAATGGCCTTGTCGTTGTAGAAGATCTGCCGGGGTTGGTCATAGTAGAGCCACCAATAGGGTATGCCCACCGGCGAGCTCTCCCGGATGGAGCTGCGCTCCAGATAGGTGCACACGGGCAGCACGATGTCGGCGTAGCGGGCAGTAGCGGACATGAACAGGTCGGACACCACCACCAGGTCCAGCTTCTTCAATGCCTCGATGGTCTTGTTGGCGTCAGGGTGCTGGCTCACCGGGTTTGAACGATAGCAGTACAGGGCTTTGATGTTGGTGCCATAGCGGTCAGGGTTGAGGATGGCCTCCGCTAGGTGCGCTATGGGCACCTTCTTCGTGACTGGGTTCGGCACGCCGAGGACCTCGTTGGTCTTGAGGTGGAAGCCGGCGTCCACGTGGGCATAGGGGGTCTCGGTGATGCCCAGGTGGCCCAGGATGTTGCCCGTGATCAGATTGACCGTCTCCACGGCCACCGAGGCATATTCCCCGTTGGAGGCGGTGTTGAAACGAGGTACGGGGAAGAACTGTATCTTGGCCTTTTTGGCGCGTCCAAACTGCCTGGCCAGCTTGCCAATAGACTCCGCCGTGAGCCCCGTGGCCTCCGCGGCCCGTGCCGCGGTCCAGGGCTCCACCGCCTCGATGAGCCGCTGCCACACCGGCTTGATGGGAATACCCTTCTCCGTGTGGCTGCCCGTGAGCACCGGCTCCACGCCCGGCGCATCGCAGGGGCGGGCCTGGCGGGTTTTGCCGTCCCACACCATGAACTTGTCCGATGGGCCACCCACGTCCTTCTCGCGCAGCAGCCTGCCGTTGTCGCTACGCACCAGGAAGGGGGCATTGGTGTGCTCCATCACCGTCTGCCGGTCCCACATCCCTTCGGCGATGAGGATACGGAGCATGGCCAGAGCCAGGGCGGCATCCGTGCCCGGCCGGATGGGGAGATAATCGTCGGCCAGCATGGCGGCGGTCTCGGTGAACTGCGGGTCAATGACGACGACTTTCAGCCCTCGCTGCTCCTTCGCCTCCATGACCATGCGCGGCGTGGCCCGGCGGCTGGTGGCCACTGGGTTAGACGACCAGATGACCAGCATCTGGCAGTCCTGGAGCAACGGTCGGGCGAAGAGCATGGTGCCGGCGAAGCGGCGCATGGCCGCCCAGTAGGCGGCCACACACAGATTGCCCCGGTCATAGAGGTTGATGCAGCCCCCCCACAGATTGAACAGGCGAAGTGGCGTGATGTTGCGGTCGGCGGCGCCGCCGGGGGCGCCGTGGTGGGCCACATAGCTGTAGAGGACGATGGCCTCGTTGCCGTACTTCTGCTTGACCTGAGTCAGGCCCTCGGCCACGTAGTCCAGAGCCTCGTCCCAGGAGAGGCGCTGCCAGTTGCCTGAACCACGCTCACCCACCCGCTTCAGAGGATACTGAAGCCGGTCAGGGTGGTACAAGCGTTTGGCATTGGTCCAGCCGATGGCGCAGGGCGGGTTGACCGTCTTGGGGTGGAGCTGCATCTTCTCCACCCGGCCACCTTTGACCACCGCCTGTAGCTCGCAGACGTAGGCCCCGCAGTGGGGGCCACAGAAGACGTTGACTATGCGCTCGTCGGACATGGGTCTGCCTCCTTCTCCATAGGTGGCCCCTCGCAGCAGGGGGCAATGATGCGGGGATTATAGCACACCCAGCCTTAGCGACTTACCAACAACACCAGTGCCAGTGAATAGCCAGGGGAGGTTGTTGTTGTTGTTGTATCCGACAATATGATTATCATATAATGGTATTGTAGACAACTGCATGTCAGGGGAAAGAACATGGAGACCAGGATCACTGCCACTGAGCTGGCCAAGTCGCTATCCGACATCCTGAACCGGGTGCGTTACCGAGGGGAACGATTCCTCATCGAGCGCGGGGGGGAGCCTGTAGCCACCTTGTCACCCGCCAGGCCCACGCAAGGCATCACGCTTCGCGAACTGGCGGCCCGCCTGGCCGATATACCGCTGCCCGGCGACGGCTTCGCGGACGACCTGGAAGCAATCCAGCAATCTCAACCCAAGGCGCCGGCTCCGTCATGGCCCTCCTAGTTGATACCACCGTCTTCATCGCTCTGGAGCGACGTGGCGAGCCTGTCAGCGCCTTGGCCGCTGTTGCGCCCGATGAGTCCGCAGCCCTGGCCGCCATCACCGCGTCTGAGCTCCTGGTTGGTATCCACAGGGCCGGTTCCACAAGGCAACGGACCAGACGCGAGGCTTTTGTCGAAGCCGTACTAGACCAGTTGGCAGTTGTCCCCTTCGATCTAGTCGCCGCGCGGGTGCACGCCCAGATCTGGGCACAACTTTCGGCTGTTGGCCAGAATATCGGCGCCCACGACCTTATCATTGCATCTACTGCCATTGCCCACGGATACTCGGTACTCACCGACAACCTGCGGGAGTTTCACCGCGTTCCAGGCCTGGAGGTACACCAACCTCGGTGGTAGAGGAGCGCTAGCGGCTAAGGCTGGCACACCGAAGAAGTACAATATAGTGACCATGTCAGCCTATGTCTTCGAACATGTCCGGGCCCGTGAGCGGGGCACCATCGTCAAGCCCTGGGGCGGGCGCTTGCCCGTAGCCCTGGTCTATCCCAACTCGTACTATCTGGGAATGTCCAACCTGGGAGTGCACACCATCTATGGCCTACTCAACAGCCACCCCCGGATCGTGTGCGAGCGGGTCTTCCTACCCCAGGAAGGGCAGGCTCACAGCATAGAGTCGGGCCGCCCCCTGGACGACTTTGCCATCATCGCCTTCTCGATATCCTACGAGTTGGACTACTTCGCCATAGCTCCGTTGCTGGAGGGGGCAGGTGTCCCACCTTTCGCCACCCAGCGGGACGACACCCACCCCCTGGTCATCGCCGGGGGGCCTTGCGTCATGGCCAACCCGGCACCCATCGCGCCGTTCTTCGATGCCCTGGCCATCGGCGAGGGCGAGGTCCTGGTGCCACCGCTGGTCGAGGCCCTGACCCGGGAAACACAGCCCCGGCGCACGACGATGCTGGCGGAGCTAGGCAGGGTGCCCGGCTGGCTGGTGCCGTCTATCTCCAGAGAGAGCGCTGTCATCCGGCAGATGGCCCGAGACCTCGACTCTTTCGCCACGACTTCGGTGGTGCTCACCCCAGACACCGAGTTCGCGGATACCTTCCTCATGGAGGTGGCCCGGGGCTGCTCCCGGGGGTGCCGGTTCTGCCTGGCGGGTTTTCTGTTCCGCCCCTACCGGCGGCGTTCACTGGACGCGTTGAAGGCGCAGGCAGAGGCCAGCCTGAAGCGCCTGAACGAGACTGTCATCGACCTCTATTACCAGCACCGGGTCGATCCCACCGTGCCGGTCGAAGAGACCGTCGGTGCCATGAAACGGCTGGTGGAACAGGGGAAAGTCCGCTTCCTCGGCCTGTCGGAGGCTGCGCCCGAGCGCATCAGGCGAGCGACGGCAAGCCCCACGGGGTACTCGTCTATCTTCGGACCGCAGAAGGCAATGACGCGCTCGCCTGGGTGGACAAGGACGGCAATAACGTCACCGAGTCGCAGTTCGAGATTCTCAAGGCTGCGGAGTGCGCGCCCGATGCACCTTCCCTGCCGCGCCAACACAATCACCACGACCTGGTCCGCAAGGGCGTGGACTTCATCGTCACGGAAGAGAAATCGGTCGGCGGGCAATTGGGCCGTCCGTCCGGCGCGCGCTTCCGCACATACGAGCGCCTGAAGCGCCATGCCGAGCACGTCAAGGGAACGTTGTTCGAACCACCGGAATTGGGGAAGGCGATCGAGGAGATTTACCGCTTTCCGCTGCGGCAATCCGCCACCGACACCCTCAACCGCCAGTTGCGCGCCGGCATTACCGACGAGAAGCTGGCCGAACTGGTGATGGCGCTGCGTGACGATGATCGGCTCTGCCTCGTCCATGACGAGGAACAGTCAGACGAACCGCAGATCATCTGCTCGCTCGGGCTCGCGCCTGCCGACGGCCAGAA
>Ga0080064_1006996_pt1 | contig 11738 bp, 8 predicted proteins | sample Subgrocontami54m_FD_69260 | JGI IMG/M metagenome (GOLD analysis project Ga0080064, IMG submission 69260) | Subsurface groundwater microbial communities from S. Glens Falls, New York, USA - GMW46 contaminated, 5.4 m (SPADES assembly) (version 2) ...
AACCCCAACGACCTTATCCTAGACTCCTTCGCTGGCTCCGGCACGACGGGCGCGGTGGCGCACAAGATGGGCCGCCGCTGGATCATGGTAGAACTCGGCGAGCACTGTCACACACACATCATCCCGCGGCTGAAAAAGGTCATTGAGGGGGCCGATCCCGGCGGCATCACGAAAGCAGTGGATTGGAAGGGCGGCGGGGGGTTCCGCTACTACCGCCTTGCGCCGTCGCTGCTGGAGAAAGACAAGTGGGGCAACTGGGTCATCAACGAAAAGTTCAACGCGGCGATGCTGGCCGAGGCGGTCTGCAAGCTGGAGGGGTTCACCTATGCGCCGAGTGACGCGGTCTACTGGCGGCACGGCCATTCCACTGAGCGGGACTTCATCTATGTCACCACGGCCAACCTGAGCCACGATCAGCTCCTGCAATTGAGCGATGAGGTCGGCGACCGGTCGTTGCTGGTGGTCTGCAGCGCCTTCCGAGGCCGCAAGGAAGGCTACCCAAACCTGACCGTGAAGAAGATCCCCAAGGCGGTCCTCTCCCGCTGCGAATGGGGCAAGGACGATTACAGCCTGAAGGTGGAGAACCTGCCGAAGACGCCGCCCAAGCCGGGGCAGCAGGGTTTGGATTTTGTCTAAAGGAAAGGAGTGGGCGCTGTGCAGAGTATTGGATTTCGATGGGTGACAAACTCATGAGTGTGCGATGATTGATCGAGTTACTTCCAAGAACGGCGTCGCCATTCGACTCACCGATGAACGATGGGCGCATATCACGGAGGAGCATTGTGAGCTGGCCGGGTTGCGCTCGGAGGTCTCGGCGACCGTGTTGCAGCCGGAGCGTATACTACTCGGCGGCGACGGCGAGCTGATCGCCGTCCGCGAACTGGAAGAGGGCAAGCATCTCGTGGTCGTCTATCGGGAAGAGGCTAATGATGGTTTTATCATCACCGCGTTCCTGACTCGTAGAGTCCGGTCGCTTGCAAAGAGGAGACAGGTATGGCCATAGCCGATTTTCAGGAGTATTTGAAACTGATTCCCGCCGTCAACCGGGCGCCGCAGCACGCGGTCTGGCTGACGTACGATGCCGAGGCGGACACGCTGTATGTGAATTACAAGAAGCCGAGCTACGCCACCGACAGTGAAATGACGGACGACGACGTGATCGTCCGCTATGAAGGCGATGAGGTCATCGGCTTTACCGTTTTGCACGCGAGCAAACGGGCCAAGAAAACCGTATAAGGCATCGCTCGGGAGAGAAGTCGGGGCCGTAGAGCGTATGTAGCGCGATGTAACTGGAGGCGCTGATGGAGCAAGATGTCATTTCGTAACCGTCTGTAGCTGTGGGGTTTTTCAGTGCATCCCTTATGTGCATGGGATGTTCTGGAAGGAGACGGACCGGAATTGGGTGGACGAGCCTAAAACTATGCGGAACAACATGATCCAAGATATTTCTAAACACCGCTTCGAAGAGACAATCGAGCCCATCTTGCGCGGAAGGAACTGCCAATTATGAACCGCCACGTCAATGCCATTACCGGCCGCCTGAGCCTGCGTCCGCCTCAACGGCATTCGCTGGAGATCCTCGACCGCATCACCGAGATCGTGCCGCCGAAGAAGAACTCGGATGTCGCTGCCGCGCTGGCGGCCATTCGCAATGAGTTCCCGGCAGTGACCGACTTCGAGCGGGAGTTTCCTTCGCTCTGCTTCGCGCTGGCCACCGGCGTGGGAAAGACAAGATTGATGGGCGCTTTCATCAGCTACCTGCACCTTGCGCATGGCATCAACAATTTCTTCGTCCTCGCGCCGAACCTGACGATCTACAACAAGCTGATCGCCGACTTCACGCCGGGCACGCCGAAATATGTTTTTAAGGGGATCGCAGAGTTCGCCACCGACACCCCTGCGATCATCACCGGCGACAACTACGAATCGCGGGCGCGGACCCTGTTCGACGAAGTGCTCCGCTGCAAAGTGAACATCTTCAACATCTCCAAGATCAACTCCGAGGTGCGCGGCGGCAAGTCGCCGCGTATCAAGCGCCTGTCGGAATACATTGGCGAAAGCTACTTCGACTATCTCGCGGGACTGCCCGACCTGGCGCTGCTGATGGATGAATCGCATCGCTACCGGGCCTCGGCGGGCGTCCGGGCGATCAACGAGTTGAAGCCGCTGATCGGTCTCGAACTGACCGCAACGCCGTTTGTCGAAACGAGCAAGGGGTCGGTGGCGTTCAAGAATGTGGTGTACGACTATCCCCTCGGAAGGGCCATGGCAGACGGTTTCGTGAAGGAACCGGCGGTCGTCACGCGCAAGAACTTCAACCCGGCAGGCATGTCGGCGGAGGAGATCGAGCGCCTGAAGCTGGAGGATGGCGTCCGCCTGCATGAGCAGACCAAGGTGCTGCTGGAGACCTACGCGAGAGAGAGTGGCGAGCCGATCGTGAAGCCCTTCGTCCTGATCATCGCCCGGGATACAACTCATGCGAGCCAATTGATGCAGTTGATTCAACGGGAGGATTTCTTTGAGGGCCGCTATCGAGATAAAGTCATCCAGGTCGATTCGAGCAAGACGGGGGCGGAGGAAGACGAGATGGTCGAGCGCCTGCTGAAGGTAGAGCAGACGGAGGAGCCGACGGAGATCGTCATCCATGTGAACATGCTGAAGGAAGGGTGGGATGTGACCAACCTTTACACCATCATCCCGCTGCGCGCGGCCAACGCGCGGATTCTCATCGAGCAATCGATCGGGCGCGGACTGCGCCTCCCTTACGGCAAGCGCACCGGCGTTCCCGCCGTGGACCGGCTCAGCATCGTGGCGCACGACAGATTCCAGGAGATCATCAACGAGGCGAACCGGTCAGATTCTCCGATACGGCTGCAGGCCCTCGTGCTGTCGCCGGAGGATCTTTCACAGAAGACCAGGACGGTTGTCTCGCAATCACGTCTCGACAACATGCTTGGGATCAAACCATCGGGCATCTCGGCGGCTACCGAAATTGCGGGAACCGATGACCCTAAAGCTTTTTTGAATCCGGAAGAAGAGCGTGTCGCGCAAATCACTCGCGATGTCATACGGAAACTGGAGAACCAGCCGCAAAAGCTGCCGAGCGTCGCTTATCTGAATACGCCCGAAGTGCAGGCCGAAGTGTTCCGAGAAGTGGCGGCGCAGTATCGACCCGCCCAACTGGAGCTGGAGGGTGTGACGATACAACCCGACATCGCCGCGGTGGTGGCTAAGACGACAGAGTTGATCATCCAGCAGACAATCGATATTCCGCGCATCCTCGTTGTGCCCAAGAGTGAAGTACGGTCCGGCTTCAAGCCGTTCATGCTGGAACTGGAAAGACTCAATTACCCGCCGCCATCTGACGAGCTTTGGATCCAGTATCTTCGGACAGGCGCAACGGAGGTGGTCGGCACGGGCAAGGGAGGTATCGAGGAGGCGCGATTGGAGGACACCATCGTGAGCGGTTTGGTGGACTTCGACGACGTGGCCTACGACAGCCACGCCGACCTGCTCTACGACCTCGCGACGCAGACCGTCCGGCATTTCCGGGCCTATCTATCAGAAGAAGATACCCGCAAAGTCTTGCGGCTGCACCAGCGGGAGACTGCAAAGTTCATCCATGTGCAAATGCAGCAGCACTCCTTTGAAGATGCAGTCGAATATGAAGTCGTCATCAGTAAAGGCTTCACCGAGCTGAAGTCGAGCGCTTATGCGGCTGCCGAGCCGCCGTTGGATTTCCGTGTATCGCCCACGGACAAGAGCAATATGGCCAAGTACCTATTTGGAGGCTTCACCCGATGCCTCTTCCCGGTGCAAAAATTCCAGTCTGAGGCGGAGCGCATTCTTGCCGTCATCCTCGATCGGGAAGCGGAAAAATGGTTCAAGCCGGCCAAAGGGCAGTTTCAGATCTTCTATAAGTCCGGCGCCGATCACCCAGAATACCAACCCGACTTTGTTGCCGAGACCAGGGACACGATCTACATGCTGGAACCGAAGGCCAAAAATCAGATAGGGGATGCGGATGTGCTGGCAAAACGGGATGCCGCAGTGAAGTGGTGTCATCACGCCGGCAAACATGCGGCCACGTGCGGCGGTAAGCCTTGGAAGTACGTGTTGATTCCTCACGACGCCATCGCGGAAAACATGACGATCAAGAACCTGTCGGCCCAATTTTCGGCGAACGGCTAACGTAGGGGCAGACCTGCGTGTCTGCCCTGCACCCAAGTGGCCGCATGTCCCGATTGGCACACATGCCCCAATGGGGGGGCGCATACCACCCTGTTAGGGCGCACACGCAGGTGCGCCCCTACAAACCCATGTACCGATTGTTTACGTTTGGATTAATAATCTTCCATCGTATCTTCCTTTAGGATCCGGCCCATGTCGTCTTCCTCTTCGTCTTTGAGCGCGGCGGCCACCCGTTTTTGAAGCTCCTGTGCCCGCGCCCAGTTGTCGGCAAAGTGCAGCGCCTCCGTAAATGACCCGGCAGGTCCCAGCTTCGCTTCTGGGAAGCTCGATTGCATCAACTCAAGTTGCGCCACCTTCGAGAACGTCACCCAGACCGCGGGGCGGGCCGGGACTTTCAGGGTGGGATCGATGTCGGTAGGATCTTGCGTAAACCGGTACCAGGCAAGCGCAAACTCATGCAGCCCCTCCGCCTCGTCGTCCGGAACGACCTTGACCGCCCACACCGCCTGAACCTTCATCAACGCCTCCATCAAAATTGTAGGGGCGTATCGCAATACGCCCCTACAAGAAAATCATTTTTGAAAAACCGTTAAAGCAGGCCTAAGCGAAAAGTTACGGCGTTCATTTTACACCGTGGATCGGTGACCGGCCTCTCCTTTTTTCCCCTTCTTCCGCTCTTTCTCTTTGATGGCCGCCTGCGCCGCCGCCAGCCGCGCGATCGGAACCCGGAACGGAGAGCAACTGACATAGTTCAGGCCGATCCGGTGGCAGAATTCCACCGAGCTTGGCTCCCCGCCGTGCTCGCCGCAAATGCCCATCTTCATGCCGGGGCGGGTCGATCTCCCCTTCTCGATTGCCATCCGCATCAAGAGGCCGACCCCCTCCTGGTCGATCGCCACAAACGGGTCCTGAGGCAAGATCCCCTTTTTGGTATAGTCCGGCAGGAATCTTCCGGCGTCGTCGCGCGAGAGGCCGAACGTCGTCTGCGTCAGATCGTTGGTGCCGAAGGAGAAAAACTCCGCCTCCTTCGCGATCTCATCGGCAACCAGCGCGGCGCGCGGAAGCTCGATCATTGTTCCGATCGAGTAGTCGATTTTTTTCTTATACCGCCCCATCACCTCTTCGGCGATCCTGATGCAGAGCGCCCTCATTTCCGAAAATTCTTTGACGTGGGCCACCAGCGGGATCATCACCTCCGGGATCACCTTCATCCCCTCGCCCCGCAACTCGCAGGCCGCTTCAAAAATCGCCTGAACCTGCATTTCATAGATTTCCGGATAGGTGACGGCGAGCCGGCATCCCCGGTGGCCGAGCATCGGGTTGAATTCGTGAAGGCTTCGGTTCTTCGCCCTCAGAAAATCGACCGACACCCCCATCTCCTGCGCCAACTCCGCCAGATCCTCCTCCGTGTGAGGTAAAAATTCGTGGAGCGGAGGATCCAGCAGCCGGATCGTCACCGGCAGCCCCTTCATCTCCTTGAAGATGGCGATGAAGTCCCCTTTCTGCATCGGCAGCAGCTTGGCCAGCGCCCGCTTTCTTCCTTCCAATGTATCGGCCAGAATCATCTCCCGGACCGCCTTGATCCGCGCTTCGTCAAAAAACATATGCTCCGTCCGGCAAAGCCCGATTCCCTCCGCGCCGAAACCTCGCGCCACCCGCGAATCACGCGGGGTGTCTGCATTGGCCCGTACTTTCATCCTGCGGGTTTTATCGGCCCACCCCATCAAGATTTTGAACGAAGCGCTCAACTCCGGCTGGATCAAATCGGCCTGCCCCAGGATCACCTCTCCGGTGGAGCCGTTCAGGGTGATATAGTCCCCCTCCTTCACCGTGTGCCCTCCGACGGTAAAGATCTTTTTTTCTTCGTCGATGAAAAGGGCGCCGCAGCCTGCCACGCAGCACTTCCCCATCCCGCGCGCGACGACGGCGGCATGAGAGGTCATCCCGCCGCGGGCGGTGACGATTCCTTCGGCGGCGTGCATCCCGCCGATGTCTTCCGGCGACGTTTCCGCCCGGACCAGAATCGCTTTTTCGCGCCGCTCCGCCATCCGCTCCGCTTCTTCGGCGGTAAAAACCACCTTGCCGATCGCGGCGCCGGGAGAGGCGGGCAGCCCCTTTGCAATCACCTGAAGCTTCACTTTTGAATTGATCATCGGATGGAGAAGCTGGTCGAGCTGAACCGGATCGACCCGCATGAGCGCGGTGTCCTGGGTGATCACCTTTTCCCTCACCATCTCGACGGCGATCCGGACCGCCGCCGCCGCGGTCCGCTTTCCGATCCGGGTCTGAAGCATGTAGAGCTTTCCCTCCTGAACCGTGAATTCGATATCGAGCATGTCTTTATAATGGTGTTCCAATTTCCGATAGATCGACAAAAGGTCGCGGTACGCGCCGGGGAGTTTTTCTTTCAAAGCGGCAATCGGCAGCGGAGTCCGGATGCCGGCGACGACATCTTCTCCCTGGGCGTTAAAAAGAAATTCTCCGAAGAACCGCTTCTCGCCGGTTCCGGGATCGCGTGTAAAGGCGACGCCGGTTCCCGAGGTCTCTCCCAGGTTGCCGAAGACCATCGCCACCACGCTGACCGCCGTGCCCCAGGTGTCGGGAATGTCGTTGAGCCGGCGGTAGGTCATCGCCCGCTGGCCGAACCAGGAATTAAAGACCGCGTCGATGCCGAGCCGGAGTTGATCGAGCGGCTCTTCAGGAAACGCTCTCCCCGTTTCGTTGAGAATGATTTTCTTAAAGACCCCGACCAGTTCCTTCAGCGCGTCGGCCGACAGGTCGGTGTCAAAGCGGATGCCGAGCCCGATCTTTTTCTCTTCGAACGCCCGTTCGAATTTGTCCCGCTTGACCCCCATCACCACACTTCCGAACATTGAGACGAACCGCCGGTAGGCGTCGTAACCGAACCGGTCGTTATTTGATTTTTTGATGAGGCCCATCACCGTCCGGTCGTTCAAGCCGAGGTTTAAGACCGTGTCCATCATACCCGGCATCGACGCTTTGGCTCCGGACCGGACCGAAACCAGAAGGGGATTTTGAGGATCGCCGAATTTCAGGCCAAGCGATTTCTCAACTTTTTTTAACGAGGCCAGCGCCTCCTCCCACATCCCTTTCGGGTAGGCCTTCTTATTCTTGAAAAACGCGATGCATGCTTCGGTCGTGATTGTAAATCCGGGAGGGACCGGGATTTCCAGCCGGGTCATTTCAGCCAAACCGGCCCCTTTTCCTCCGAGGAGGTCTTTCATATCCCCCCGTCCGTCGGCCTTACCGTCTCCAAAAAAATAGACATACTTTTTCTTTGTTGCCATTCACCCCTCTCCTTAAATTACGGGTTCGCTTTTATCTTTTGGTTCAAATCGGTGGTCTCCTCCCCGGTATCCGTATCCGGTCTATTTTTTTAAAACATCGATTTCGATATTGATCCCTTTTTTTGAAGCAAGCGCAAGAACGGTCAATGCCTGGGCGGCCGGGTTCGAGGAAGCGTCGGCCCGGACCATCCCGGTCTGGGGTTCTCCGTCATAGAGCCCGGCCGGCTCTCCTATGTCCCAAATCCGGTTCCTGTTTTCGTCGACAAAAGCCCGCAGGTAGTAGGTTCCCGGCCGGACCCGGATCTCATAGGGGCCGGGCCGTGACATCAGGGCGGAATAGACCGGCCTGGGCGACAATTGAGGCCGGTTGTAGACCTCCACGATGATCGGGCCCGTTGCGGACCCGCGGGCGGTCACCTCTCCGTTGATGGTTAAGATGTCGGTTTTAATCCCGGCCGCCAAGAGGGTTCCCCCCGGCTGGAAAAGACCGGTCAGAGCCAGCAATGAACAAAAACACGATCGAACCAGCCGGACCGCCTGAGACCTGCGTCGCCTGTTCATTTTGCTCCCGCTTTAGGACCGGACTCCCCTTCCACAATTTTCGAGAAATCACCGAATTGATCAAAGAGCGCGCGGACTGAACGCAAAAGGCTTAGACGATTCTGACGGACGTCGAGGTCTTCGTCCATCACCATCACCCCGTCGAAGAAGCGGTTCAACGGTTCATAAAGGGTCGCCAGCGACCAGAGAACCTGCTCGTATTCCCGTTTTTCCCAATGGCCACGCGCCGCCTCGCCGGCGGTTAAAAGCGCCTGGTAAAGTATTCGCTCTGCGGGGTCCTTCAACAACGATTCCCGAGCCTCTCCCTGAAATCCTTTGGGTAAAATCCGGATGGCCCGTTTGAAGACCGTCATCAGCGGACCGAAAAGCGGTTGCGTTGAAAATCGGACCAGTGCGTCCGCGCACTCGACGATATCCCGCGGGCGATTGAGTTGCCGCGCCAGGACCGCGTCGCGAAGGTCGTACCGGACCCCTTCGGATTCAAGGTATGAGCCAACTCGCTGTTTTAAGAAACCAGCGACTTCCGAAGCGACGTTTCCTCCGGAAAACTTTCCTTGACCTTCGTAAAGGCTAATCGTCTCACCGACCACGGCGCCTAAAGAAAATTGACGGAACGCCTCCACAGTGACGAGAATTTGGATCATTCCCAACCCCTGTCGGCGTAACGCGTAAGGATCTTCGGAACCGCTCGGTATAAGCCCCGCGCCAAAACAGCCGACGATGGTATCGAGTTTGTCTGCAATCGCCAAGATCTGACCGGCTCGACTTTTTGGAAGGGGGCCGCCCGAGAACCGGGGAAGGTAATGCTCTTCAATCGCTTGAGCCACAGAATGGCTTTCTCCGTCCAGAGTTGCATAAATTCGCCCCATGACCCCCTGAAGAGATGGAAACTCCCGAACGACGCCGGTAATCAGGTCGGCCTTGCAAAGGAGGGCGGCTCGTTGAGCGTCTTGATCACCCAAGATGTCCAGTTGCTTTACAATAAATTCCGAAAGGGGCCTCAACCGCTCGACCTTGTCGTGCAGGGTCCCGAGCTTCTCCTGGAAGGTAACCCGCTTAAGCCCCTCGACCCGATCGATCAGCTTGCCCTGTCGGTCCTGCTCGAAATAAAACTTCGCATCGGTCAGGCGGGCGCGCAAGACCCGCTCGTTCCCCTTTTGGATGATTTCTGTTTTTTTAGGTTCAATGTTGATGATGGTGATGAAGTGGGGGAGGAGCGCGCCGGCTTCCGTCTGGAGGGGGAAGTATCCCTGGTGTTCTTTCATCGCCGTGATGATCACCTCTTTGGGCACCTCCAGGAAAGGACGATCGAAAGAACCGCAGAGCGCTTTCGGGTATTCTACCATAAAGGCCGCCTGCCAAACGAGCGATTCGTCTTCTTCTATCTTTCCCTTTTTCTCATCCGCCAGCGCCCGCATTTCTTCCTGGATCTTTTGATGCCGCTCCTCGGGATCGATGAGAACAAAGCGCTTTCGCATCTCCTTCTGATAAGAAGCAAAGTCTTTCACCTGAAAAGCGCCCGGCGCCATCACCCGGTGGCCGGATGACGTATTTCCGGACCGGATGCCGGCATACGAAAAAGGGACGACCTTGCCGTCGTAGAGCGCCACGATCCACCGGATCGGCCGGACAAAAGCAACCCCCTCTTTGTTCCACCGCATCGACCGGGGGAAGGTCAGCCCGCCGATGATTTCCGGAAGGATCTTCTCCAGCAGGAGGGCCGTCGGCTGCCCCTCAAGCCTCTTTTCAATCGCCAGGTACTCCCCTTTTTCGGTTAGCCGGACCTTCAGATCGGAAACGGCGACCCCTTGCGATTTCGCAAAGCCGATCGCCGCCGGGGTCGGGTTCCCCTGCGAATCGAATGCCACCTTCTTGGAAGGGCCGGTGATCGTTTCACTCTTCGTTTCCTGCCGGCTTGAAACGCCGGGAATGTGGAGGATCAGCCGCCGGGGGGTTCCGTAGACTTGCGGCGCGCCGGATGGAATCGAATCTGTTGCCAGGCGCTCCGCCGCCATCTCCTTCAGGCGCTGAAGGGTCGGCGCCATGACGTTTGACGGGATCTCCTCGACCCCGATTTCAACGAAGAGTTCAGGGAAGGGATCTTTCTTTAATCCTTTTAACATAAGTTTTCTAAGCGTAAAATTATCAGGGCCATAGATCAATGGCCGACCTACTCGGCGGCGTTCATTTGGGGAACGCTTAGGAGGCATTTTTCTTACCCTTCAAATGGAGCGCCGTTAAAATAGGTCTCCTGAAGCTAAATTTATCACGGCCATGCTTCCAGGGCCGACCTACCCGGCGGCGTTCAATTGATCTTGCGCGCCAGGGCCTACTTCAAAAGAGGGAAGCCGGCCTCTTCCCGCTGCCGAAGGTAGCCTTCCGCGCAGAGCCGGGCCAGGCCCCGGACGCGGCCGATGTAACTGGTCCGCTCGGTCACCGAGATCGCGCCGCGGGCGTCGAGCAGATTAAAAAAGTGGGAGCTTTTAATGCAGTAATCGTAAGCGGGCAGGACCAGCCCTTTCGAGATCAATGCGCGGGACTCCTCCTCCGACCGGTTGAACCCCTCTTTCAGCCGCTCGACATTCGCTTCATTGAAATTAAAATGAGAAAACTGGACCTCCGAGTCATGATGCACTTGGCCGTAGGTCACTTTATCCGTCCAGGCGAGATCATAAACACTATCGACCTCCTGAAGATACATGGCGACCCGCTCCAGCCCGTAGGTGATTTCGACCGAGACCGGTTCGAGCGCGATCCCTCCGATCTCCTGAAAATAGGTGAATTGGGTGATCTCCATCCCGTTCAAGCGGACCTCCCACCCGAGCCCCCACGCGCCCAGGGTCGGAGACTCCCAGTCGTCCTGGACAAAACGGATATCATGCTCCTCCAGCCGAATCCCGAATGAAGTGAGGCTTTGCAGATAGAGGTCCTGAATATTTTCAGGCGCCGGTTTGAGAATCACTTGGTATTGATAATAATGCTGAAGCCGGTTCGGATTCTCCCCGTAGCGGCCGTCGGTCGGCCGACGCGACGGCTGAACGTAGGCCGCCCGCCACGGCTCCGGTCCGAGCGCCCGCAGAAAGGTGGCCGGATGAAACGTCCCGGCGCCGACTTCGGTATCATACGATTGATGGATGAGGCAGCCCTGATCGGCCCAGAACTGATGGAGGGATAAAAAAAGCGCTTGAAAAGTCAGCGGCTTGATACGGCCGGCGCTCGCCTTCTTTCCGGATGGAGCCCCCTTTTGGGAAGAACGGACCGTGCGCTGCATCTTCAATAAAATTCCTTTCAGAAGGATTGAATGGGGTAAATGATTGACTTCCAAAGTAACAAAATAAAGGAAAGATTGTCAAGAAAGTGGAACGCCGTGGTTTCCGTTTCTCCCTCCAACCACTTCCCTTGGGTCGTAATTTTCCGCTTAAGGGCTTATTTTAGTGGAACGCCGTAATTCTTCGCTTAAGGGCTTATTTTAAATGAACCACTTTTGATGGTCTCGTAAAAAGTCTATTTTGTCACCCTGAACCCTTCGCTGTCATGCTGAACGAAGTGAAGCATCTGCTTGCCTGCGACTCAGGACAGGCTCCGTGAAGGGTCTTTCTAGCTATTTGACAATACAAGATTCTTCGCTTTGCTCAGAATGACAAATTCGGCGGTTTTCGACTTTTTACGACTGCATCA
>Ga0080064_1006998_pt1 | contig 11735 bp, 9 predicted proteins | sample Subgrocontami54m_FD_69260 | JGI IMG/M metagenome (GOLD analysis project Ga0080064, IMG submission 69260) | Subsurface groundwater microbial communities from S. Glens Falls, New York, USA - GMW46 contaminated, 5.4 m (SPADES assembly) (version 2) ...
CGAATGGCATCCCGGCGGGCTTCCGTCGCCGCGCGGTCGAGCGCAGGCGGATCGCCCGCCACGACGACGCCATAGACCTCGGCCGCTAGCCCGGGCGTTACCGCGCCAAGAAGGATGTCCTGCAGCACCGGCTCCGTGTCCCGATCAAGGGGATCGCCGTAGCCGCTGCCGACCCCGCACGGGTCGGCGATGAGATAGAACTCCGGGATCTTCAAGCGCTGTAACGGCGGCAGCTTCGGTGCCATGATCTTGCCCCAGCTCGACACCTCGGAGAATGCCACCGGATAGCGCGACTTGCGCAATTCATTCTGGAGATCGCTCGGTTGGACCACGAACTTATTGCCGCCGATTCCCATGGGATAGCCACCGAAGAGTCCCCAGCCCCCGGGAATTCCGTGATAGGGCGAGTAGTTCACGGTCAGATCGCTGGTGCCGTAGACCATGATGATGCGATGCAGGCCGAGGCCGCCGCGGTATTTGCCGTAGCCGCCGCTGTCGGCCATATGGTTGCGGCTCAAATAGACCAGCGGGTATTGAAGCTCGATGTTCTCGATGTCGGAAATTCCCACGCGCGGATTGTTCATGTGGCCGCCGGTCGAGACGCCATCGCGGTAGGGAGCGGCCCCGAAACCGCTGGCGTGCATGTCATAGAGGCCCTGGCCCACCACCATGTTGTACTGGTTGTGCCCGCCGTAGAAGAAACCAGGCCCGCCGGTGCTCGCGCCTTCGCCGGCTCCGCCGGAGCCGTACCACGAGGCATTGACGTCTTCGTCGATGCCGGCCGCGAAAAGCATTTTCGCGATGCACTGGCTGGCGGCGGAGGTCAGAACTCCGCCCAACGCGGGAGCATTGCCGCACGCCGCCGGATAACGGCAATTGAGGAAGGTGCCCTCGGGTATCTTCATGGAGACCGGCCGTGCCATGCCACCGTTCCAGGGAATGTTCCAGAACAACTGGCTGCTCAGAGCGACGAACAATTGTCCCCAGCTTCCCACCCAGGTCAGATTCCCGGCATCTTCATTCTGCGGACTCGACCCGTCGTAATCGAAGACGACCGAATCGCCCGTTTTCGTCATCGTGCACTCCACGCGCAGCGCCTTCGCGTCGCCGCTGCGGATATCGGTCGCGCTTCCGTAGGTGACGGCACGCCAAACCCCGTCCGGCAGCGAACGGAGCCGCGCGCGCGCCATCGCCTCGGAATCGGCAATCAGCTTGGCGTTGGCCGCGTTGATGAAATCGATGCCGTACTTCGCGATGAGCTGTCTGAAACCGCGCGCGCACACGTTGTTCGCGGCGATGCGCGACTTCAAGTCCAGGCCGACGTATTCCGGATCGCGGCATTGAACCGTGAGGTTCAGGAAGATGTCCTTGCGCAGGACCTCGCCTTCGACGAGCTTGATTCCCGGGCTCCGCACGCCTTCGTGAAAGATCTCGGTGGCGCCGCCGCGCATCACGCCTCCCGTGTCGGCGGTGTGCGTCATCGACCCGGTCCAGCCGAGGAGGGAGCCCTCGTGAAAGATCGGCTTGACTATCATCTGGTCGTAGATATGCGTCGAGGCGATGTAGGGATCGTTCAGATAGAACTGGTCGCCTTCACGGATCCCGGGATTCTCCGAGTAGGTCGCGAGTATGGCCTTCACGGCATCCTCGCACCCGGCCGAGAACCGCAGGTGACCCGATGCCGTGTGGATCGTGGTGCCGTCGGCCGCGTAGAACGCGCTCATGCATTCGCCACCCTGAACGACGATCGGCGACGCGCAGACCTTCTGAAGCGCGATGCGCCCTTCCTCCGCAATGCTCACCAGACGATGAACGTACATCTCGTAGCGTACTGGATCGATCTTGAATTTCTGCGATTTGGCCATTTCCCGGAACCTCGCTGATGCGTTCGCTAAGCCTGCTTTGGCAGCAGAATGATGTTGCGATATTCGTCGATCTCGGCACCGACGTTCTCGGGCACGACGACGGTTGTGAAAGGCGTTTCGATGATCGATGGCCCCGTAATGCGATTGCCCGGGCGCAACAGGCCGTAGTCATAGATGCTTGCATCTCTGTAACCACGATGGCTGCCGGTGAAGAAGGCGCGCCGCTTCCCTTTGCGCGCGGACGCGGCATCGGCGCCCTCGATCTTGTTGCGGGTCAACTGCGGTTTCGGCGTGCTGCCGATGGCGTCGACGCTGACTGCCATGACCTCGATGCCGGCCTGGCTGTGCGTCGAGCCGGCGCCGTACAGGACTTCGTACTTGGCGTTGAACATGCTCTCGATCTCGGGGAGATCGCGGCGCGTCAGCCGGCGGTGCGGGATCTGCAATTCGACATCGTTGGTCTGGCGGGTGTAGCGCATGTACAGGGTGCGCCGAAAAGTCACGTCGGACGCCGCGAAGTCTTCACGTGCCATGACCTCGCCGAGATTCCGTTCAATGGCTTCCAGGTCGCCGTTGAGCGATTCGATGTCGACCGGAGCCGTGTAGAGACTCGTCCTCAAGGTCGTGTGGATCACGTTGGCGCTGGCCACGCCGAACGCTGAAAACGCCGGACTGGTCGGGAAGACGTAGATTCGCTCGACGCCAAGGTCGGCGCCATAGGCCGCGGCATGAACCGGGCCGGCGCCGCCGAATGCGTACATCGTGTACTCCTCGGGCGTGCTCCCGGAGCGCGCCACCTGCTTGCGGATCAGATCGGACATCTTGCTGTTGATGACCTCGTAGATGCCCGCCGCCGCTTCAACCGTGCTGAGGCCAAGGGGTTCGGCGATCTGAGTCCGTATGGCGTCTTCGGCCGCAGCCTTGTCGAGTTTCCTGCGCCCGCCGAGAAAATAGTCCGGGTCGATGTAACCGAGAACGATGTTGGCATCGGTGACGGTGACCTCCCGCCCCCCCATCTGGTAGGCGACCGGTCCCGGGTCGGCGCCGGCGCTGGCCGGGCCGACCAACAGGCGTCGGGTGATCGGGTCCACTCGGGCGATCGTGCCGCCGCCGGCGCCAATCGATTCGACTTCGATCAGCGGTTGCAGGAGCCGCGCCCGCTCGACGATCGGCTCGCGCGCGTAATGGAGTTCGTTGCGCGTCAGCAGGCCCACGTCGAAACTGGTGCCGCCCATATCGGTCGTAATGACGTTTTCGTGGCCCAACTTGCCGGCGACGTACTGGGTCGCGATCATGCCGCCGGCGGGCCCCGACTGCAGCGTGCCGACCGCGGTCATTTCTTCGGGGCGGACGATGCCACCGTTGCCCTGCATCATCATGACGCCACCCGCGCGCAGGCCCTCGCCGTGCAATCGCCGGGTAAGTTCGCCGACGTAGTCCCGGATGGTGCGCGCAAGGAAACTGTTGGCGACGGTCGTGTTGATACGCGCGTACTCTCCGGCAACCGGCGCAATCGTGTGGGACGCTGTTACGGCAATGTCGCGCTGCGGGTACATTTCGCGCACCAGCTCGACCAGGCGCTTCTCGTGGATCGGATCCTTCCAGCTGAACAGCAGACAGATGGCGATGGCGTCCACGCCGCGTTCGTCGACGAGATAGGCGATCGCCCGGCGTGCATCGGCCTCATCGAGCGGCGCCAGTACCTTGCCACGAAAATCGATCCGCTCGAAGACCCCGCGTACGTCCCGTCGCGCGACCATCGGGTCGGGCTTGGTGACCTTCGTGACGTGACGTATTTCGAAGTCGTCGAGCCCGTCGACTCTGCCGACTGCGCGCATGATGAACGCGGCGTCTTCATGCCCCTTGGTGGTCAGCAGGCCGACTTTGGATCCCGTTCGCGTGATCATCGCGTTGGTCGCAACCGTCGTTCCATGCTTCAGCACGATCGTTTGCCGCAACAACGCTGCGCGGTCCATCCCGAGGGATTCGGCGGCGACCTGGAGAGCATTCATCACACCGGATGAAAAGTCTCCCGGGGTCGTTGCCGCCTTGTTGATAACGACGCCGCCATCGGCGGAGAGTATCGTCACATCGGTAAATGTGCCTCCGGTATCGATCCCGATGATGAACCCGCCCTGACTATTGCCGGATACTTGTTTCCCCACGAATGAACCCTCCAAATACGACCGCTCGATCAGTCTCGCGGCTAAACACAGTCAGCCGAGAGGAGTAAATTTTGGAATCCGGAAACCGTTCCGGAGTTCTTCGAACACCACGCGCACGGGCATATCGCAGCGAACTTTCTCGGGCGCAATGCCCACGACGTTCGAAATCAGCCGCGGCCCCTCCTCGAGCTCGATCACCGCTACCACATACGGCACCTTCTCCTTGAAAGCGCGGTGATAGACGCGGTGATAGACGACGAAGCTGAATACGGTTCCTCGCCCGCTGGCCGGGACCCAGGAATGGCGCTCGAAACCGCAGCGGGGACAGGCAAGGGAAGGCGGAAACCAGCTACCGCCGCAGGCATCGCAGCGCGGCAAGACCAGCCGCTCCTCGCGCGCTGCGGCCCAGAAGGGTTCCGTTTCGGGCGACGGCACCGGTACGGGGAGATCGAAATTCTCGCTCATCGGCCGGCACGCAGGATGAGGGTCGAGTGGCAGACGGTATTCCCACCATGGCCGCTCACCAGCGCGGTCTCGGCCTCCGCGACCTGACGGTCGGCTGGATAGGTGTGGCGGAGCTGGCGCGCCGCCTCGACGATCTGCAGCATGCCTTCGACATGCGCCTCTGACAATTGGCCGCCCGAGGTGTTGGTGGGCAGCCTGCCGCCGAGCTTGAGCGCCCCCGAGGCAACGAAGGGGCCCCCTTCGCCCTTGGCGCAGAAGCCGTAATCCTCGAGTTGCGCGATCACCATGCCGGTGAAGCAGTCGTAGATCTGCACCGTGTCGATTTCATCCGGTGTAAGCCCTGCCATGCGATAGGCGGCCTGGCCGCTGCCTTTGGCCGCCGTTTCGACCATGTTGCGCTCGGCGGTCCAGCCGCGCAAATTGTTGAACGTGCCGAAACCCCTGATCAGCACCGGCGGCGCCTTGAGATCGCGCGCGCGTTCGGCGCTGGTGACGATGACCGCGCCGGCGCCGTCCGAGAGCAGGCTGCAATCAAAGAGGCCGTAAGGATCGGTGATGAAGCGCGCGGCGAAATATTCCTCGCGCGACAGAGGCTCCTTCATCACCGCCTCCGGATTGCGCAAGGCATGCTCGCGGAAGCTGATCGCCACATGAGCGAAATGTTCGCGCGTGGTGCCATACTCGTGCATGTGGCGGCGCGCGCCGAGAGCATGCGTCCCCACGGCACCGAAATAGCCGTATTCCGGCGCGAATTCGCGCGGCAGCTGCTCGTTCGGGATGAGTTCGGCCTGGACGCGCGCCTCGCGGGTGGCATGCGTGCGCGACCAGCTGTTCCGGCCATAGCCGCACAGCACGGTGGAGCACAAGCCGGCGTCGATCGCCATCACGGCCAAGGCGACGCCGAGAATCTGGCTCGCCCCGCCATTGTCGAGCGAGGTGGAGAAGCGCGCATTGATGCCCAGGCGCTGTCCCATCCTCTGGTGGTGCGTGTAGACGTCGTCCGGACCGCGGGAGACGATCCCGTCGATGTCCGAAGGCTTGAGCCCGGCGTCGGCGAGCGCGCGCCGCATCGCCTGTTCGAGCAAGGCGAGGGAATCCTTGCCGGGCACCCGGCCCAGATCGCTGTTGCCGACGCCGACGATGGCATACCGGTCGCGCAGCCGCGGCTCGCTGTCGATCAAACGGGGTTCCATGACTGTGCCGGTATGCGCGTGGCGCTATAAACAGTAGGGAATCCAACCGCCATGAGCGCGCAGATCGCGCCGTTCGCCAAGCCGTTGATGGTCAACTGACCCAGAAAGCCCATAGCGTTCTCGCCACATTGTTCGAGTTCGCCCCGACGGGCCTTTCTGTCGATACAGGCCACGCGGCTTTACTCGGCCCGTTCCTCTATGCCGGGTATCGTCCGAGTAACCGTTCTTACGTGCGAACCCCATGGTGACCCGGATGACTCCGAGCGTCAAGCCCCTTTGCGCACACGTTTCCGCGGCGCCGCGGGTCATTCAGGTCGAACTGATTCTCGACCGAATCCAGAACGATGCCGAAGGCCCCCGGGTCGCGCGCTGTACCCGTCTCAGTCGGCGGTCGCGCCGACGCGACGAATCACCTCGCCCAGCCTTTTCGTGTCCGCGCGAATGATTCGCGCGAATTCCTCCGGCGTGACCGGCGCGGCTTCGAAGCCGAGAATGCGCAAGCGATCGAGAATAACCGGTTCGCTCAACTGCTTCGTTACGTCGCTGTTGATGCGCCGGACCACCGGGTCGGGCGTGCCCCGGGGGGCGAGCACCCCGACCCATGCGTCCACGATGACCCCCGCCGGACCACCGGCTTCCTCGATGGTCGGAATATCCGGATGGCTCGAGAGTCGCGACTTCGCGCCAATGGCGATCAACCGCAGTTTCCCCGTCTTGACGATCGGCTCGGTCGATCCCACCGATCCGAAGGCCCAGCTCACGTCCCCGTTTGCGACCGCAATGAAAATTTGCGTGACATTGTTGAATGGCGCATGGATCATCTTCGTGCCGGTGAGGTACTCGAACAGCGCGCTACCCAGATGCGAAGGGCTGCCGATGTAGGGCGTTCCGTAGGAGAGCTTGCCTGGATTCGCCCGGGCGGCGGCAATCAGCGCAGTGACCGTCTGGTACGGCCCGTCGCTCGCCACCGCGATGAAGAAGGAGTTGCGCCAGAGCATCGCGACCGGAACGAAGTCCTTCTCGGCATCGTAAGGGAGCTTCTTGAACAAGTTGGGATTGATCGCCATGTGCGCATTGGACACGACGAGCAGTTCGTGCCCATCGGGCGCGGCCTTCTTCACCGCCTCGAACGCAATGAAGCCGTTCCCTCCTGGGCGCGCATCGACGATCACCTGCTGCGCCCAGGCCTTTGCAAGCCGTTCGGCGATCACGCGCACGAAGACGTCCGGTCCGCTGCCGGCCGAGTAGGGCACGCTGATTCGAACGGTCTTGGAAGGGAACGCCGGCCCCGAACCGGCCGCGGGGATCTGCGCCATCGCGAGCGTTGCGGTGCAGAACGCGATAACGCCGAGCAATACCCGGATCGCCCCCGCGATCGCACCGGGTCCATTGCTGCGGATGTCGTAGCCGACTCTCGTTCTCATCGCCCGCCCGTGCCGGCCTTCTCGAAGAACCTCGGCGACATGAAATGGTCGAAGGCGTCGATATATTGCACGGGTTCGCCTCCTGCCGCCAGATCGGCGGCGCGTCCCCGGCGTTCCGCCTTCGGCTTCGGTCGAAGATCGGTTGCTTCGAGGGGCCGCTAGCTCGGCAGGTCGAGCACCTGCTTGGCGAGGATGTTGCGCTGGATCTCGTTCGAGCCGCCGTAGATGGTCGGGGTGCGCGCCTTGTAGTAGGGCGCGAGCACGTTGATCAGCTCGTCGCCCACCGCCACGTCCCCGGAGAGGCCCCCGCAGGCGCCGGCCGCCTCGATGTACAGGTCGGCGATGCGCTGGAAAGTCTCGGTCGCCCAGATCTTCAGCAGCGACACGTCCGGCCCCAGTGCCTCGCCGCGCTCAACGATCGCCGTAAACTCCGAATAGATGTCGCCAAGGTGGGCGACGTCGAGCTTCAACTGGAAGAACTTGTCGCGGAACACCGGGTCGTCCATCAGGCCGCGCGCCCGCGCGAGCGAGGCGAGCACGCTCAGTCCGTACTCGGGGAGCTTGGGGCTGCCGACGTGGATGCGCTCGATGCCGAGCAGCGACTTGGCGATGGTCCAGCCGCGGTTCAGCTCCCCGACCAGGTTGTCGGCGGGGGTGCGCACGTCGTCGAAGAACACCTCGCACAGCTCCTCGTGGCCGGCCATGTCGCGTATCGGCCGCACGGTGATGCCGGGACTCGCCATGTCCACCAGCAGGAAGCTGATGCCTTCCTGCTTCTTCGCCGCCGGATCGGTGCGGGCCAGCAGGAAGATGTGGTTGGCGTCGATCGCGAGCGTGGTCCATATCTTGCTGCCGTTGATGACGAACTCGCCGCCTTCCAGTCGCGCCTGGGTGCGCAGGCTGGCGAGGTCGGACCCGGCGTCGGGCTCCGAATAGCCCTGGCACCAGAGGTGCTCGCAGGTGAGGATGGGCGGCAGGTACTTGCGCCGCTGCGCCTCGGTGCCGAAGCGGATCAGGATCGGCCCGACCATGATGATGCCGTGGTCCTGGAAGCGGACGATGCCGCAGCGCTCCTGCTCCTCGAGGAAGATGAGCAGCTTCGCCGGCGCGAGGCCCATGCCGCCGAATTCGAGGGGCCAGTTGTAGGCGATCCAGCCCTTGCTCGCCATGCGCAGGTACCAGTCCTTGTTCTCGCTCCAGCGCAGGCGTCGCGGCGGAAAGCGCTGCGCCTTGGGATAGTGGGTCTCGAAATCCGCGCGCACGATGGCGCGGAATTCCTCGTCGCCGAGCGCGTTCCAGTCGCGCTCCTGCTGGACGCCATAGCTCATGGCGCCGCCTCCTTGCGGCAATTGCGAGTGCTAACACCGCTCTGTCGGCGGCCGGCGGCAATCGCGGGCGGTCGCATCCCCGCTTCGCGGGGCCCCTGCTCCCTGCTCATGCCGCCGCCTCCCCGGCGAGCTCGCCGTAGCGGCGGCGCTGGTCGGCCGCGTTGCCGAGCCACGCCGAGAGCGTGAGCGCGCGGTTGAAATACAGGCCGAGGTCGTACTCGTCGGTGTAGCCGATCGCCCCGTGCATCTGCAGCGCCTCCTTGCAAAGGGCGAGCGCGGCCTGCGCCGCGCGCGCCTTGGCGCCGCACGCCGCCGCTGCCTGCGAGCGCGCATCCGCTTTCGGGTCGTCGAGCGCGCGCACCGCGGCGCCGACCGCCGCGCGCGCCAGCTCCTTCTGGATCCAGATATCCACGGCGCGGTGCTGCAGCGCCTGGAAGCTGCCGATCGCGCGCCCGAACTGCTTGCGCGTGCGCAGGTAGTCCAGCGTCAGCTCGAGCGCGCGGTCCATGATCCCGACCAGCTCCGCGCCGGTGCCCACCAGCGCCGCATCGATCGCCTGCGCGAGCGAGGCCTGCGCGCGCGCAGGCCCGGCGATGCGCGCCGACTGCCGCACGCGCAGCTTGGAGAACGTCAGCCGGGCGCTCTTGCTGCCGTCGGCGCAGCGCTCGGGCGTGCAGGCGAGGCCCGTCGCGCCGCGCTCGACCCAGTACAGCGAAAGCCCGTCGGCGCCGCGCGCCGCGACCATGAACGCATCGGCGAAGGCGACCGGAACGAAGCGGCACGTCCCGGTGAGAATGGCGCCATCGCCCGAGGGCGAGGCGGTGACGCCGCACGCGCCGATGTCGAGGTCTCCCGATTCGCCCTGCCATGCGACCGCCGCGATCTTTTCTCCCGCCATCAGCTCCGGCAGGACGCGGCGCTGCAGCGTTTCGCCGTCGCCGCTCGCGAGGCAGCGGGTCGCCATGATGCCGGAGGCGACATAGGGCTCGGGGTAGAGCGCGTATCCCAGCCGCCGTGCGATCACCGCCGCGGCGGCCATGCCCAGTCCGAGGCCTTCCAGGGACTCGGGGACAAGGATAGAGAGCCAACCCTGGTCGGCGATGCTCTTCCACAGCTCGAGGTCGAACCCCGTCTCGGAATCGCGCAGGCGGCGCACGCGCTTCGCGTCGGGCTTCGCGAAAGCCTCGGCCGAGCTGGCCAGCATCGAGAGCGTTTCGTCCGTCATGCGTGTATTCCCTTCCCGAGCCTGTCATTCCCGCGAAAGCGGGAATCCAGGTTGGCCGACCAACTACTGGATCCCCGCTTTCGCGGGGATGACAACAGCACACATGTTCCCAATCTCTCTAGTGATTACCGCCGCCGGGCTTGAAGAACGCGGGCGGCAGCAGGAAGCGGCACTCCTGCTTCACGATCGTGTCCGCTTCGCGCAGCATGCCGATGTAGGCCTGCATCTCCGTGTCCGCGCGCATGGCGGCCTGCTTGCGCATGCGGTCCTCGAAATTCTCGAAAGCGTAGATGTGGATATAGGAATTCACGTCGCCGTCCTCCTGCACGCCGACCAGCACCGGATAGCCGTAGTGCCGCGCGATGACCGGCAGGCCGTGCTTTTCGTAGAGATCGAGCTGGGTCTTGAGCTTCCAGGGACGCGTCGTGTAGGTCCGGTGTTCGTAGATCATGATTGCGCTCCTTCAGTATCTTACAAGTCAAGTCGCGTGTTGAGAGACCTCGCGAAGAATTTGGGTCCAATTATGGGATGCCCAATCGAGGCATCCTGCTTGATTCCGGCCATGCCGGCTCAGGATCGAGCTTGCGCACGCTTCGCCGCGGCTTCTACCAGCGCGGGCACGCCGTAGGTGCAGGTGTGGATCGCGATCGCGCTCGCGAGCTGCAGCACTTCGCTCACTTCCTCGCCGGTGGCGCCGCAGCGCAGCGCGCGCTGGATGTGGCCCCGTACGCCGGCTTCATGCAGGCTGGTCGGCGCGGCGTTGATCGCGAGGCCGATGAACTCCTTCACCTTCGGCTCGAGCGGCCCGGCGTTCCACGCCACCGAGCGAAAGCTCAGGAAGCCGCGGACGAAGTCCGGGGCGAGCTTCAGCAGCGCGTCGCCGCAGCCGGGCCAATGGCCCACCGCCGCGATGAACTCGTCCTTGATGCGCTTCTCCTCCGGGCCGAGGTCGGCGATCTCGGCGTCGATCGCCGGCGAGAGTACTCTCAGTTCCTCCACGAGGATGGAAATGCCCTGCTCGTGGGTATTGAGGCCCATCGCGCAGGTGAGCTCGATCACCTGCAGGACCTCCTCCTGCGTCGCGCCCAGCTCCAGCGCGCGCTCGATGTGCCTGCTCAAGCCCCTTTCGTAGAGATGCGTCACCGAGGCGTCGATGGCGATGTAGATGAATTCGCGCACCTTGGGATCGAGGTGGCGCGATCTCCAGGGCGCGGCGACGAAATCCAGGTAGGCCCTGAGGAAATCCGGACTCATCTGCAGCAGCCCCTCGTGGAACGGATGCCAGTAGCCGCGCTCGGCGATGACAGCCTGCTTGAGCGCTTCGCGATCGAGGGTTTCGGTCATGGCGATGCTCCTCAGGCGCCTTCGCGCGCCATCACCTTGCCGAACGCTCCTTGCGCCCTCAGCGCCGTGACCTCGTCCGCGCCGAAGCCCAGCTCGCGCAGGACCGCGTCGGTATCGGCGCCGAGCTGGGGCGGCGGACGGTCGATACTGGCCGGCGTCCCGCCGAGCTTGAACGGCGAGGCGACTGCCTTTACGGAGTGGCCGCCGAATTCGAACCGGACGATGCCGTCCTCCTCGGCGAGCTGCGGGTGATCGGCCGCCTCGCCGATGGAATTGACCTTGGCGACGTTGACGCGCGCCTTGCCCAGGCGCTCGACGATCTCGTTGCCCGTGAGCGTTCGCGTCACCTCGCTGATGGCCTCGACCAGCTCCTCGCGACGGCGCAGGCGTTCGGCGATGGTCCTGTACTCGGGTCGGTCGAGGCGCCCGGCATCCAGGGCCGTGGCGCAGCGCTGCCACATCTCGTCGCTCGGTGCGATGATCACCACGCCGCTGTCCGAAGCCGGGAACACCTGGTTCGGCACGCTGAGGTGGTTCGCCGTTCCCATGGGCTTGCGCACCGTCCCGTCGATCCAGTACTCGGTGTAGAAATAGTTCATCAGGTGCGCCGAGCTGAGAAGCAGCGAGGATTCCACCTCCTGGCCTTCGCCGGTGCGCTCGCGGTGGAGCAGCGCGGCCAGGATGCCCGCCACCATGGCGAGGCTCGAGTGCAGATCGATCGCCGCG
>Ga0080064_1007005_pt1 | contig 11720 bp, 7 predicted proteins | sample Subgrocontami54m_FD_69260 | JGI IMG/M metagenome (GOLD analysis project Ga0080064, IMG submission 69260) | Subsurface groundwater microbial communities from S. Glens Falls, New York, USA - GMW46 contaminated, 5.4 m (SPADES assembly) (version 2) ...
GCGGCTTCTTTTATCAGAAAGGCAGGCAATCCGCTAAATTGAGGGTTAACAAGCCGCTCAATGCGTCTTTCAGAAATATTGGCAATCCCTGACAGGGCAATGGCAAGGAAATCTAATGCCAGAGACACTGGTTGTCCGTGAAAGTTCCCGCCCGATACAATCTGGTCGTTATCGGGGAAAATCAAAGGGTTATCAGTCGCCGCATTCATCTCTATCTCTATAACCCGCCTTGCATAATGAAGCGCATCAAGGGAAGCGCCGTGTACCTGGGGAGAACATCGAATGGAATATGCATCCTGCACACGGGTGCAATCTTTATGAGAGGATACAATTTCGCTTTTCTTTGTAATACGTCTGAGATTATCGGCGCTTATAATCTGACCCGGATGCGGCCTCACGTCATGAATCTTTTTGTCCAGTTCAATATTCGAAGCCAACAAGACCTCTAAGCTCATTCCGGCAGCAATATCGGCAGTCTTAAGCAAATTTAAGGCGTCATAGACCGTAAGGGCTCCTATGGCCGTCATAACCTGCGTTCCATTTATGAGGGCCAGTCCTTCCCCTGCATCAAGCTCAACCAAAGGAATACCGACCTTCTTCATGGCGTCCTTTCCGCTTAAAATCTTGCCGCGAAAAGAGGCAAGTCCCTGTCCCACCAAAACCAGCGCCATGTGGGCCAAAGGGGCCAGGTCGCCGCTTGCTCCCACAGAGCCTTTTTCAGGCATCAGAGGACAGACACCCTTGTTATACACCGCTACGAGTGTCTTCAGTGTTTCCAGCTTGATTCCCGCATGACCCTTCGCAAGATTATTAATTTTAAGAAGCAATGCAGCTCTTGTTATCTCTTCGTCCAGGTAATTCCCGACACCCGCCGCATGGCTCATCAATATGTTTCTTTGTAGTTGTTTCGTTTGATTTTTTGAGATAACTACGTCGCTCAGTGCGCCAAAACCAGTTGTCAGCCCGTAGATAACCCGTTTACCCTTCAACGCCTTGTCAACGGTCTCGCGTGCCTTAATTACCTTTATCTCAGCCTCCTCGCTCAGCATCACCTGTTTTCTGCCCCTTACTCCTTGAATAAACAGATCGAGAGAAAGGTTTTCACCATTTAAGACAATGTATTCCACCTAGAACTCCTTTTACGAAACAATATGAATCTATTTAGTATTAATCAGTAACTGTTCATTTCATCACTTAATCTTGTTTTATGTTCTAATCAATGTAATTACAACTAAACGCAAAATCAATCCATACTTGCGTTTCGCTGTTTTCCATATCAGCATCTGATATTTTGCTCACAAAATGAGAAGGATATTGCCGTTTTCTGTATCCCTCAGCAATATTTGAACAAACAGAACGTGAAGATCTTCTAATTTGATTTGAAAGGGAGTAAAGCTCGTCTTTAGGAAATCCTTTAGTAGCGCTATAAATTTCCATTGCCAAACTAAAAGCTTTTTTGTAAACAGTCAAATCTTTAAAACTTTTCATACTTTATAATTTTTGTATGCCTACTGCCTACTGCTAACTGCCGCCATCCACAATTGTTAATAACTGCGTTACTTTAGTTAGTTAAACTAATATCTAGGTAGTCGCAGCTTTTTTGACCACCATCACCACCTCATCAATAGACGAGAATTTTTGTGGAAACTCCAGTCTGGGTCTCTCAATAATTATCGTATCTATTCCTTCATTGCGTGCTGCATTAATCTTTTCCAGTACACCCCCAACCTCCCCACTATCTTTCGTCACTATCGTATTTATTTGATATTGTCTAAACATAGCGCGGTTCAAATCCTCTGAAAACGGGCCGTGCATGGCGATAATGTTTGTAGGAGGAATCCCCATATCAAGACATAATGCAATATGCTCAGGCACAGGCAGGATACGCACATATAATTCCTTTTCCTCTTTTAATACGACAAACCTGGCAACACTCGATATGCCCGTCGTCAGGAATATCCTTTTGCCAAGCGTTCTGGACTTGTCTACAGCGTCTGCCATTGTCTTGACTTTGTGGATTAAGGGATGTGTGGGAATTGCCATTTCCTGCCGTTCAAAGCGCAGATAGCGAACGTTGGTTTTTTTGCAGGCATCCATCGCATTCTGAGACACCTCTATGGCATATGGATGTGTGGCATCCACCACAGTAGCTACTCCCCTTTCCTTTATCAAACGAGAAAACCCATTTGTATCCAAACGGCCTTGCAGACAAACTGCCTCCAGTCCCAGTTGCCCGAACATCTTTTTGCCGTATTCCGTTGCAACGGTTGTCAGGAGGTTTATTCCCTCATCATGGAGTCTTCTGACAATCTCTTTGCCTTCTTCTGTACCAGATAATACAAGAATCATAATGTCCTTAAACCTAATTTAGTTTTTTTTGAAAACAGGTATTTTAATGTAGTTCCCGTTTTGCTAACCATAAACCCGGAATCATCGGCAGCCAAAGTGTAAACCCTCTCAATAATAACGTTGCCATTAGCGCTACTTCTACTTTAGCGCCAAGCACGCTCAGCATTGCAACACATGTTGCCTCAAAAGTCCCCAGCCCAAGGGGAACTGGACCAAGTGTTGCAACCATCGAAGCAACAATAAAACATGGGAAAACAGCCATAATCGAAGCATCCTGTCCAATGGCATACAACATTACATTCAGGGTATAAGCATCCAGCAAGAGTATCGTCCCTTGAAGCAAAGTTGTTTTTATAAACAGTCCGGAACTTTGCAGCAGGTAACCGGGTGCATCACCAAAAGCGTTTAGCAGACCAGCTAAACCGGGGATACGCATCAAAATTCCAGGAAGTGGTTGTTTTCCCCGTCGCCTCAGCCACAAAGCACCTGAGGGAATTGCCACCGCAATAACGCTGAATACCGCTGTAACAGCTACGATCCATACGTGTAAGTCATGATAAAACCACAACAGCGCTATGCTTGCAAGCGCTGCAAGAAGGTATGCCATATAATATGCTACCAGACTGACCAGGAGAATGGCCATACAAAGCGGCTTGGATATGCCACGTCGGTTCAGTGATGCAACCAAAAATACCGTTCCGCTCACACCACCTGTGGGTAAAGCCTGGTCTGAAAAAAGCTTCGCTATCCCCAACGGCACAAGCGACAATATCGAGTAGCGGACACCCGCATATCTTAGCGTCTGATGCCAGACGGCAGCAACACTGAAGTATGTTATCAATTGGAGGAAGAAACCGACGAGCAGCCACAATGGTTTTGCCTGACGTACCAATTGAGCAAAGTGTTCTAATTCACTAAAATGAGTAACAAATAAAACTAACCCTGCAAGAAATATCAGGCTTAGAAACCACACCCTGTGCCTGCGAATTATGAAAGCGGAACTTAACAAGCCTTTTTCACTATGTTTGTCGTTTAATTGTGGCATATAAGAAACCATATCGGTCAATATGGCGATAAAATATGCGTTTAATCATTTCTGTAACAATCACGTAGAGTACCGTGATTCCGATAAGCGCCACCATCACCGATACTGGCAAAGCAACAAACCCAAAAATGGTGACTATTGGCAGAAAAGGCAGCGAAATTGTGAAGATCATGACTACCAGCGTTGCAGAGAAAAGAAAACGTCCGGGACGGCTTTTATAGAATGGCCTGTACGTGCGCACAACCAGAGTAATCAATAACTCGGTAAGGAGCGACTCAACAAACCATCCTGTACGGAACAATTCAGGAACTTTACCAACCATGCGTAGCAATGCCCAGAACGTAATGAAATCAAAAACACTGCTTACCAGGCCAAAAGTAATCATAAAATTGCGAATCATCCGGATATTCCACCGATGCGGTGTGTTTTCCCACTCACGATCCACGTTGTCTCCCGCTATACCCAATAACGGAATATCGGACAAGAAATTGTTAAGCAGAATTTGTTTTGCCAGAAGCGGTATAAATGGCAAATAGAGAGAGGCGATAGCCATACTTATCATGTTGCCGAAATTGGCGCTGGTAGTAATGAATATATATTTTAGCGTATTGCTAACCGTTCTCCTCCCTTCATCAATGCCCTGACGAAGCACCTCAAGATCGTGTTCCAGAAGCACCAAATCCGCTACCTCTTTGGCCACATCTACAGCCTTATCAACTGAAATACCAACATCTGCCGCGTATAATGCAGGTGCGTCATTAATTCCGTCTCCCAAATATCCAACAACATGTCCAGTCTTTTGTAAAGCAAGGATGATGCGTTCTTTCTGATTGGGATCTACTTCGGCAAACACCGTTACTAAAGGCGCCTGTTGCCATAAGGACTCATCGTTGAGTGACAACAATTCCTTCCCTGTCATAATACGATTCACACTCATACCGACCGATTCCGCTACATGACGTGCAACAAGGCGATTATCACCGGTAATAATTTTAATATTCACCCCTAAACGGCGCAAACCATCCAGTGTCTGTCGTACTCCGGGTTCCGGCGGATCGAAGAACAACAGAAAACCCATAAACGCCATCGCATCTTCATCTAAACGCCCGTATACTGCCTTTGCTTGCAAAGACTTTTGGGCAATACCCAATACACGGTAACCCTGCTGGCTCCAATCAGAAAACCGATGATCAATATCAGCACGTGCATTATCATCCAACACAGTAACATTATTGCCGTTTTGTACGTGAGTGCATACTTCCAATATATTCTGCAGAGCGCCTTTCGTAATTAAAAAAGGCGGTGCGTCTTTTCCTGTTGAAACCGTAATACTCAACCGTTTCCTAACAAAATCATAAGGGATTTCATCCAGTTTATAATAGTCCGAAACGCTCATACCCTTAGCTTCAGCGCGTTGAATAACCGCTGTATCCAAAAGATTATCCAATCCCGTCTGAAAACTAGAGTTGAGATATGCCAGATGTAATACGGTATCCGAAGAAACCCCTTTATAATCCAAAGTATCGTCGAGTTTTACTATCCCTTCCGTTAGTGTGCCAGTCTTGTCTGTGCAGAGGATGTCCATGCTTCCCAGATTCTCAATTGCACTCAGGCGTCTTACAATCACACCACGCTTAGCCATATCTTTTGCGCCTCTTGCCAGCGTAATACTAAATATTGCAGGGAGTAACTCTGGTGATAAGCCGACTGCCAAAGCCATTGCGAAGAGAAGCGTCTCAATCGTAGGTTTCCGAAACATTATATTCGCTGCCAGAACGGAAACGACTATGATAAGCATGATTTTAATAAGTAATCCGCCAAAACGTTTCAGTCCACGCTCAAACTCAGTTTCAGGTGGCGCAAGCATGAGTTTTTTTGATATCTGACCATACGCTGTATCACCTGCAGTATGTACAATCAGAGCAGTTGCCCTACCACTGCGGACGGTTGTCCCCATAAACACACAATTGCTTCGTTCAGCAAGACTCGCATCTTTCGATACAAGACCGGGCTGCTTTTCTACGGGAAATGTTTCGCCGGTTAATATTGCCTGTGAAACAAAAAAATCCTTTGCTTCAAGTAAAATCCCATCTGCAGGAACCAGACTACCGGCGGCAAGCAGAACAATATCGCCCGGAACAACATTATCGTTAGGAACGATATGTTTTTGACCATCACGTATTACCGTTGTTTTTGCAGATACCTGACTTCTGAGTTTTCCAACGGCGTTTGAAGCACGGCGTTCCTGTATAATACTCAATATGTTACTAATAAAAATAATGGCAAGTATAATCGTTGCGTCCAACCAATCATGCAGTACCATTGCGATAGATGCTGCGACTATCAGAATGATAATAAGCGGGCTGAGGATTTTGTTTAATAATAGCCTGAGAAATTCGCCTTGTTTATGATCATTGACAATATTGCTACCAAAATTCTGCAGTCGTTCCTCGGCATCTGATACACTAAGTCCCTTTTGACAACTTGCGAGGGTCTTTAATACTTCATCTACCGGTAGACACCAATATTGCAAATATGTATCTAATTGATTCATAAATATCGTAAGAAGTTATATGATTTTTTCGGCTTGAGACAGGGTATGCATATTGTCTTTTATCTGTTATTATTTCTGAATCTATGACCTTGAACCTTTCTTCAGGCTTTGTTATAGTACAACAAATGAAATTTATGGTCAATTACAAAACTATCTCCCTGAAATAATTATGCTCATTATCAAATCCCGGCTTTTCTATAAAATCGGTATATTAATTTTCCTCTTCTTAAAACTTCGATGGAGAGACCTTTTCAAACTTCTCCTGGCAAAACCAAAGACCAAAAATATTAACCACAACTCTAACCAGAATGTTTACAAGGAGGCAGGCAAGACCCTCGTTTCCATAGTTCAGGGCGACGATATTTATGTGTTGATCAAGGAAGGTATCAACCTCATCGGTGGACTTGAAAAGCTTGATATTAAAGGAAAGACTGTCCTCATAAAACCCAATATCGTCAACCGCTATCCAAGCCCGGCCAACACAAATCCACTCGTGATCAAAAATCTGATAAAAATCCTGCATGAGTACGGCGTATCTAAAATATTCGTGGGCGATATGTCCGCCATCTTCGCCCTGCCTACAAGGAAAAATGCCGTTAAATCAGGCATCTGGGAGGCTATCGGCGAAGAAGACATGACATTTGTATCCTTTGAGGAATACGGCTGGATAGAAGTGGACATACCGCGAGGAAGATTCATAAAGAAGGCCATCGTGTCAGAGTTTATTTATAACGTAGACAGGGTTATAAACGTCCCCGTCATTAAGACGCATAGTTATGCAAATTATAGTATTTCACTAAAGAACTTCATCGGGGCTATCCACCCACAACAGCGCCCCTACTTCATTGCGCCGGACTTCTGGGACGAAGTCATCGCTGAACTAAATGCAGCTTACACACCACATCTCAATATTCTGGATGGAACAAAGATTTTTATAAAAGGAGGCCCAACAAGAGGCACTGTGGCTACGCCTAACCTTATCATTATTACGGGTGACAGGGTTGCCGCCGATATTGTGGGACTAGGCGTTATTAGGTCGTTTGGCGGATGGGAACAACTAAACAATATGGATGTATGGGCACAACGTCAAATTAAACGGGCAATAGAATTACATCTCGGTGTCAGCAATCCTTCAGAATTAAAAATTGTAGCCGAATGTCTTGGCACAGACAAATCCGGTTTTGATGAACTCATGGAGAAGATTCATCACATATTATATAACGCAAATTAGGACTTGGGAAAATTCTAAATGTAGCGCGAACTTCAGTTCGCTTACATCCTATGCAAACTAACTATGCGAACTGAAGTTCGCACTACAACTGCAACTTTGAATTTCCTGAACATCAAATTAATCCCCCTTCGCAAAGGGGGATTTTATGACACCCTGTAGCACGCTTATCGGCAATGATGCCCGTATCATAAGGAGGATTCGACATGATAACGACAGACATAGTAATAGTTGGTGGTGGAATAATCGGTCTTTCCATTGCCAGGGAACTTAACAACAGGCATCCGGATTTAAAGATCACCTTAATTGAAAAAGAAGCTACGGTAGCATGTCACGCCAGCGGCAGAAATAGCGGCGTACTTCACGCCGGCTTTTACTATACACCGGATAGTTTAAAATCGAGATTTACGGTAGAAGGAAATAAACTTCTCACCGACTACTGTTTGAAAAATAATCTATCTATAAATCGGTGCGGAAAAGTTGTCGTAGCAAAGGACGAAAGGGAAGTGGAAGGCATCCTGGAACTCAAAAGACGGGGTGATAAAAATGGCGTAGATTTAGAGTTAATTGACGAAAAAAGACTGGAAGAACTCGAGCCAAATGCCAGGACTTTCGATAAGGCTTTATATTCACCAACAACTTCTGTAGTAAATCCAAAAGAAGTAGTCGGACATATAGCTGATACCTTGAAAGAGAAGGTAAATATTTTATTCAGTGAGAAGTTTATTAAAAGAGATGATACCAACACCATAAGCACCAATACACACAAAATAAAATTTAAACATTTAATCAATTCAGCAGGCCTCTACGCAGACAAAATAGCCCATCAATTCGGCATTGGACAAAACTACACCTTGATTCCATTCAAGGGTTTATACATGGAATATAAAGACAGTAGTTTAATCCGCAAACACATATATCCCGTGCCCAATTTAAAAAATCCCTTCCTTGGTGTCCATTTTACCATTACGATAAGTGGAAAGGTAAAGATTGGCCCAACCGCTATCCCGGCATTCTGGAGGGAAAATTACGAGGGTATTTCTCGTTTTAATCTGAACGAATTTCTTGAGGTTTTATGGAATGAGGCAAGGCTCTTTTCTACCAATGCCTTTAATTTTAGAAGTTTAACCTTCGAGGAGTTCAAAAAATATTACCGGAACTATTTTATACAACAAGCCATGCATCTCGTAAAAAGGATAGATACAAACAAGTTCGGTAATTACCTAACTCCGGGAATCCGGGCGCAATTACTCGACAAAAAAGAGATGAAACTGGTAATGGATTTCGTTGTCGAACACGGAGAAAATTCCACACATGTATTAAATGCGGTATCACCCGCATTCACCTCTGCCTTTTCATTCAGTAAATTCATCGTTGGCGAAGTTGAAAAGGCAATAGATCACTAAATAAACGTTGTTACTTTTTAATTCCTTTCATATCTCATTTTTCAAAGCTCATTTCAGCATTGCATCGTATATTTCAAAAAGCAACTACGCCATCATAGAGTTTCATATTTTAAGTTAGCCTCTACAATTCTTGTAGGATAATGAAAACAAAAGGATTATGGTGATATTTTTATGCGAGATTCGCTATTACATAAAGGAACAATGATTGCGCATGTCCTTATAGTAGTATTCATAAGAAACATATGGATTCTTCTAGCGTAGTATTTAATTTATGATTCTCGTGGAGTACATCTCAATATTACATTACACATTCACCACGCAGGTACAGCCATGTGGACTGTCTGCGAATTTGAAGGTGAAGGGCAACATATTAAGGAGGTGAAATATGGCTGTTAGTGCAAGTGACATCAATGGCGTTAAGACGAAGCTTGTGGATGCAAGAACCGCGCTTGTTACCATGCTTGGTGAGAGTGACAAGCAAAAACAAGAGGGATGCCGTACAACGGTAAAAAATCTAACAAATGAAACTATATCGCTTCTTTCCACCTTAATGGAAAAAGCAAAAGGCACAAATGTCGAAGGCAAGCTTAAGGAATTGAAAGATGCATGGGACATCTTCAGGAACACAAGAGATAACGAGGTTATCCCTAATTTTTTTGCAGGAAAAGTAGCCGAAGCAAAGGCTGTGGGTGGGGGTATACAGAAGGAAAGGTTCGCAAAGATATCTTCAATGGTTGAAGAACTCTTAACGATGACGTAAAGAGAAAAGGCATGTAGGGGCGAACGGACGTTCGCCCCTACATGCAAGATTCTTAGAAATACTGCTTGATACCCCAGAAGGCAGAACTCTTGCGGAATGCCTCATCAAGATCGATCTCGACAATTACACCCCATTCATATTCCGGAATCCAGCACCAGGTACCTATCACAGGAACACCCCGATAATCTGGATAACCTGTAACGTCATACCCTTCACTTCCGCTTAAGCATTCGGATATTCCCTTTGTCAACCTTCCTGACTTAGGACTAATCCCTTTTAGTTCCAAAGCAGTCCTGGTTTTTATCATTTCCTTCCTTTTCAGTTCGATTACAAATCGTGACTCTGTGATAAGAACCCCATCAGAATTAATAAGATAGGTTTCCCCGCTTTCACCAATCTCCATACTTTGCATGAGTTTATTCAACTCCATTGTATCCACTCGAAAAACCACGACACCTGCAAAAGCACCATCATTGTCCTTGATTACAGCAGATACAAACAACGTAGGCACATTACGTTCGACCTTGCCGAACTCATTCAAAATCGGTGTAGTTGAGGGCTTCACGTCACTCACAAATACTCCGTGCTTTTTTGTTTCCAGGAAATAGTCTTCCCCGGAAAAGTTCATATTTACCAGATTTTTTTCTGTCGCTAACCTTACAATTCCGGCAGAGTCACAGATAAATATACCTTTATACCCATATTCATCTCTGATAAACTCCAAATAGTTTAGGGCATTTACAAATTCATCCACCGATGCCACACCCTTTGCAAAATGAAAAGTCTGCGGCTTACGGGCAATCGCTGCAGCATTATTCTTATGTCCCTCCATCCTCATTTTTAATAATTCGACCTGCCGATGCATAAGACCCCGCAGATTTTTAATCGTAGTATCCTGAAAAAATTTACGCACCTCATTACATGCCTCATCTATGTCAATTTCTGCAACAAGACCCCAATTAAGATACGGCAGCCACATCCAGTAACCAATCACACTGGTACCCCGATAATCGAGGTAGCCTGTATCGTTGTATCCTTCTACGCCTTTCAAACATTGCTGAACCGCCTGTGTCAGATTTCCTGTCTTGGGATTTGCCACCTTCAATTCTAATGTTGTCCTCTTCTTTATAAATCCATCTCCCTTAAGATCCGCTGTATACCGGGATGAGGTTAACATGTACCCATCTTTGTTGATTAAATAAATTTCTCCAGTTTCCGTTGCTTTCATGGGTATTATTAATTTTATAAGCTCATTTACGTCAAGCCGAAAGACCAAAGCCCCCAGGACATCCATTTTTTCATTAGTGACCTGGGTTGATACAAACATCGTGGGTAGACCTAACTCTAACTCACCAAACTCATTCTCGATAGGTACTGTAGAAGGCATGATGTCGGAAAAAAAAGTTTTACCCTTAATCGCCTCTTGAAAATATTGTGCAGAGGAAACTTCCTTTCCGATATTATTTTTATCCGTCGAAACAATGATCGTACCCGACGGGTTTACAACAAAGACTTCCTTGTAATGATATATACTTTTCAGAAAAGTGAGATATTCAAGGGGTTTAGAAAAATCTGGCTCCAAATTCTCCCGAATTACTGCACTACGATAGACAGGTAAGTTATTGGCAGTAACCCTTATATCTTTCTTTCTGGCATCCACCCAGGCTGTTATAACCTCGGCCTGTTTTCGTGTAATACCCTGCAAGTCCCTTCCTATACCTTCCCTAATAATACCGAAGGTGTCAGGAAAGGCCTTTTTTGCTGTAAACAGTGACAGCAAGGAAATTGCTATAATAAAAGTAGCTATCATTGATTTGGTTGTTTTACGCACTATTCTTCCTCCTTTTCGTTCTAATTTTGGAACATACTTCCCTATTTCCACCCTATCATAAAAATTATCCGCTCAAGTATTATACATTGGGTTTTTTAAAATTCAAAATAATTAAGCATTTTAATACAAACACAACATTCAAACTGGCAAAACCTCGTTAGTCCATCGGATTACGCATTTTTTTGTAAAATTCGAGTCGCTCTTTGACTACTTTGTCAAACCCATAGTCTGTTGGCTTATAGTATTCCTTACCTTGAAGCTCTTCCGGCATGTATACCTGTTCGGCATGACCACCAAAGCTATGGGGGTATTTGTACCCCTTTCCATATCCCATGTCCTTCATCAGTGGTGTCGGGGCATTTCTTATGTGAGACGGCACCGCCAATGCGCCTTTCTCCCGGACATCTTTCAATGCCTCTAAATAAGCCATGTAGGAGGCATTGCTTTTAGGAGCGCAGGCAAGATAGGCGACACCCTGGGCAAGGGGTATCCAGCCTTCGGGCATACCCACAAAATGGAAGGCATCCTTAACGGCAACCGCCAATTG
>Ga0080064_1007006_pt1 | contig 11718 bp, 10 predicted proteins | sample Subgrocontami54m_FD_69260 | JGI IMG/M metagenome (GOLD analysis project Ga0080064, IMG submission 69260) | Subsurface groundwater microbial communities from S. Glens Falls, New York, USA - GMW46 contaminated, 5.4 m (SPADES assembly) (version 2) ...
AAGCTTCAAAATTCAAAGAATTTTGAGAGCTCTCAGAACTTTCAGTTCTGAAGTCCCCAAAATCGAGGGCCTGTGACAAACCGCGCCTTTTAAGGCGCGGTGGCCCATCGATTTTGTGATAAAATTTTTTATAAAATCATAAAAATTCACAAAATCTCCGACTCAGCTATAAACCTCAGAACTTCAAAATTCCTTGAATTTTGAGAGCTATCAGAAATTCTTGAAGAATTTCTGAAGTTCCAAGAAGGAATTCTGATGGTGTTCAAGAATTAGTCTATAATTCTTGACAAAATGGAGCCCTCTGGCTTTTTCTGATAAGTCCCTTATCAAATCTTAAAGAGTCGCAAGAAATCCGCAGCACTTTAGTGGGCGGATGAATTGCGTCAATTTATATTTCTAAGTTGATAGAGCCTATGCTTACATCCAAGACCAAGAAAGGCACCATTATGGATGAAAAGTAGAGGGCGCCGTCCTCCGCCGAAGGCGGATTTTTTGCGAAGCAAAAAAACCTTTAGGAAACGGAAGAGGTCACAAATGTTTTTAAACTTTATTTTTATTATGTACTAATGAAAAAGGAGATGATATTTTTAGCTTTATTTGTAATTATTCTCCCTTTTGTTACAGGAGAGGTATGCAAAGATGTCTATATTTCTAATCCTGATACAAAATATGCTCTTGATATCACTTTTATAAGCGATTTTGTTGCAAATGATGCCTTAAAAAAGCAAGCCGAGGCTCTTGTCGAGGAAATGAAAATAACTCCTCCTTTCGATGAGTTTATTAATGGAAAGATAAATGTAAGATATGTTGAGGTTAGTGGTCCAAAAGATTTAGGATGTTGTGTGTATAGCTTTGCTCCTTTTTGCAACCAAGCAAGTGTAACTGATTTGGCTTCATGGTGCTCTACAGATGAGGTTGTTGTTTTTACTAATGTTTGTGGTATTGAACAACCAAATATAGGCCCATTTGGCCAGCATGCAATGATTGTAGAAGATGTCAATAAAATTGATCCTGTTCTTATTTTGCATGAACTAGGTCATAGCATGGCCTTTTTGGGTGATGAATATTCTTATAGAGAAGAATTTCCAGAGAATTATGATCTGACTAAAAATATATATGATAAACTTGATTTTCTGAATTTTCCCAATTGCGAGAGACATCCAGAATGTGAGGAAGGAATTTGTACTTGCCCAAAATGGAAAAATGTTCCAGGTAGTAAATGCATCAAGGGATGCGGATTAGATGACTGGTATAGAGATAGTGAGGACGATCTCATGAAAGAAGGAGATACTCCGGGCCCAGTTGACTCCTTGCAGTTTCGAAGCGCTATAAATCGTTACATAGATTACGTAGAAGAACCTATAAGCATTGAGATTAATAAGAAGACGACTGATTTTATAACAGGTAAATTTCTGGAGAAAAATTCTGAATGGAAAATAGGGAATATTCCTACTGAAGGATTTAAAGAAAGTCTCTGGACGGTTGATGGTGGAGAAGAAGAATTTCGAAATGCTCTTACGAATATTGTTGCAAGCGTATTAGACATTCCTTTTAGTGGAATTAAGGTTTTTGGATGCCACGATTATTGGATTGAGAGTGAAGGTGATCCTAAGATTAAGGTTAGATTTACTGATTTCCCGATCACGTATCAAGAAAACAACCAATTGAAAGGAAGTTTGATTATGGATGTAAAACTTGAAGGAAAGGCTTCAATTAATGCTCTGGGAAAAATTAACTATATTCTTGGACCAGAGGGTATTCTTAAGGAGAAAGAGTGTAAGGATCTTGTTGAAGTTGACTGGAAAGCCAAGATTCCGCATGTTGTTTTTCTGACTTCTTTACAATTTGCCAAAGGTAATCTAGGTATCGTAAAAGTTTTACCTCAGGTAGAAGATATTGACCTTCCCAAAAAACAGAATATTCAATTCTCTATTGATGAATCGAAACAGAAATTAATTGATCTTACTTTTAATGGACTTGACATTCTAGATATCAATCATTTTAGTCTCGCATACGATTTTCTCAGCAATGTTCAAGAAGATATTTATTCGTTTAAGGATGAGATCAATAATAATCTCGATGAATTTGGCTTATCTCTCAAAGTCTCGCTTGATATGCTCGGATTAGAGCAGCTTGCAAATATGGGAAAGCCTCATGGAATGATTCTTGATTTGTATGCCCGGGAGTTGTGGGTCCCTGCAGGAAAGTTAACTGAGGGTATTGAAATTGACTCGTCTGAAAACACCTTGCGATTATCAGGGCCTTTTCATATGAATGCCCCTCTAATAAAGAACAGAGCAGCATGTGTTAAAGATCTTTCTTTGAATTTTCTTCCTATAGACTATAATTCCTTTGATAAGAATATTCCCACTGACCATAACAAGTTTGCTTCTATCAAACTATCTCAAACTTTTCCGAATTGGTTTATTGCAACGCTTTGGAATGACGGTTTCTTCTGCGCGAAGAAAGAGATTCCTGTTGCTGACAACCCTCCTTTTATTCCAGATGGGGAGTTTGTTTTAAACAAGGTGAACTATGGCCTTATTCCCTTGAGTCCACCTTATGTAGACTATACCTCCTTAAAAGATACAAACGATGACGGCATTATTGATATCAACCACGATCTTGTTGCTCAGGGAAAAGCGACAATGGAACTCCGATTTGAATACGAGGTTAGTGATCAAATACAAAAAGAATCCACGATTATTGATTTTAGCTACCTCGTTCCTTTTCAGCTCGAGGAGTCTGACTTAACGCTTCCTCAAGATCTGGGATTCACGACTGCACAAAGCTTCTTCAGAACCGATGTCGAGCATACGCTTGTAAACATAAAAACAATCTCCTGCGAAACAGGAGTCATCTGTGATGCTCTCAAATTGTCTCCTTACAAAGAGGCGCTTGTTCAAGAGATTAAGGAAAATATGGTATCGCACATGGATCGGGCGCTCTACGAGATTGAGCTGAATCCTGTAAGAGATGTGAATCTGAATTTTGGCGACGGCTTTGGAAGCGACTATTTCACGCCAGGATTTAATCTTAATTACGGAGAGTATATTGCTAAAATTCAGACGAGGCAGATCGATAGAGCTTGGGCAATCTATGATTTTGACCTTGTTCCGAAATGCAGTGCAGGGGAAGATTGCGGGCCTCCTGGAAGAGCAAAAATTACCCGTATTCAGGAGGTGTTTTACAAAGATGTTTCGTGTGCAGATATCCCTCATGGAAAGGGAGCTGGAGCAGGATGCCGATGTACAAAGAAACCAACAGAGGAAAGCAAAGCATGCATTGACGCTCTCCTATCTTCAGAAGGGAAACTTTTTCATTATGCTAGGATTGATTATGCCTCCTCCAGAGACAGCGACCTCGTTACGTATAATTTTAATTTAATCAACTGGAATACTTATGCATCAGAAGCTGGAAAATCTCGCGCGATATTTGTTACTGAAAGTTTTGATACCTATGACCGATTGTTCAAGAGCAGAAATGAGCAGGCAGGGGATTTGGATTCTGTAGAGAAGGATGCAAATATTCATAAATTCAACGTCGAGGCAACACAGATTGTTGCATTTAGGGCAAAAACGTTGAAAGGCGTTCAGCAGGGATTCAAGGATTGTATGGCTGCAGTTATTTTTGACACTTCAGGAGATATGCTCGATTACCATATCCAAGGTGTGTTAGTAAAAGTCAAGCCGAGATTAAGGTCTGATATTAATGACGATTATACGATCTGCGCAGATGATCAGGACCCAGAAGGATATCAAACGCTTTTGCCTCATGAGGTATATAGCTCGAGCACATTAGGAGAGAAAAAATGAAGAGAGCATTATATTTCTTTTTGTTTATTATTGCAGGAATAACGGTTGTTCTTGGAATTTTACTCTTCACCCCAAAAGCCCTTACCGGGAATGTTGTCAATGAACAAAAAACCGAATGCAATTTTCTTCGAGGAGATGCTGATAGCAATGAAAAAGTAGAACTTACAGATGCGGTTAGAATTCTTGGATTTTTATTTCAAGGAAAGCAGGAGCCTTCCTGTCTGGATGCGGCAGATACTAATGATAATGGAAAGATTGATATTTCTGATGCTATTTCCCTCCTCCAATATCTCTTTCTTGGAGGATCTTCTCCAGGCCTGCCTTATCCTGCTCGAGGTATTGATCCTACTGCTGATGGTCTTGGCTGTTTTGGGGGAGTTACCGACGCTACTTGCGCTATCAAGCGTGCTAAGGACTTGTGCGGATTTGGAATTGTTTCAGAACCGTGTATATGTGGGGGAGTGAGCATCACTGAGGGAAGATGCTGTTTAGGCAGCATTCAATCCGGAGATGAACCCTGCAAAGTGCAGGTGTATGCGCAGATGAAGTCTACTGAAAGTGGATTAGATTCTGATCTCTTTGCGTGTTCTGTTGCCTTAAAGAACGGGAAATTTGCAGGGTGCGGGCCTTATGAGACTATTGATAATAAAGAATCTCAACTAACTTCATCTACAGCTGAACAGAGAAACCCGTCGTACTATAACCATGAAAGTTATGCAATCGTTGCTTGGGAAGAATCTGAGAAAGACGGGCAGGATGCTAGAAAGAGGAAAGTGTATCTCTGCTATCTCAATGAGAAGGTGAAAAATCCAGGGGATTGCGAGAAACAAAAAGTATTTGTTGCAGAGGGATATAATCCTTCTGTTTCAAGGTATCTCGTCTGGGAGGACAAGACAGGAGTGTGGGCTTGCGATCCTTTGCTTAAAGGCGGACCTTACTCCTGCGTTTTAGGCAATCAGAAGACTGTGGTTACAGTGAAAAAGGATGAAGACAAAGAAGAAATCTGGACACCTCTGATTAAAGAGCATTATGTCCTTTATAGAGATAAGTCGCTGGAAACTGCAGGGAAGATGTATGATTTGTATGCATGTGACTTGGGAAAAGAATCTCTTGTTGAATATTGCAACGCTTATCGCGTGGGCAGCGGCAAGATCGATCTCCCCCAACTAGGAGATATTAGCAACGACGGAAAATCAATTGTTTATGCGGTGAAAAATGCGAGAAGTAGATATGATATTTTTGCTGTAGTTGAAAGAGGAAAGAATGTCGTCGTAGCAACTGGCCAATCTCTTGTTGCTTCTCCGCAAGTTGTCTTCTTAAGGAATAATGAGCTACGACAGAAAGGGTATGAAGACAGAGGATATTATGTTGTTTGGAAAGATGCGGTGCCGGGAAATAAGTACAACATTCATGTAAAGCTCCTTAGAGCAGAAGATTCTCCTCTGCCGCCTCTGGAATATAAAGTGATAACTCCAGGATATACAGGAGCAAATGGACAGCCTGTCTTTGACCAGCTAGGATTTACGTTTGTCCAGGATAAGATTGCGGGTAAGTTTGAGGGATCTTCCCTTGCTCCAGAGAATCAGAATTTTATTAATCAATGGTTTACCTGTGATCTCAAATCTCTTGAGAGAACAACTCCAGACGAGATCCAAGGAGGAATTATGGAGGGGTGTTTGAAGAAAGAGGTTGTAGGGAAGTAAGCCTTAGAAAAGCTTATTAATCTCTCCCTCTTGGAAGAAAAGGAGGTAAAATGGCAAAAGGGTTATTGATGTTTTACGGGACAGAATGCGTGCATTGTCATGAAATGTTTCCCCTCGTTGAGAAGCTGGAGAAGGAATTGAAAGTGAAAGTAAAGAAAGTTGAGGTCTGGCATAATATTAAGAATCTCGACACGATGCGAAAAGTGGACAAGGGTGTTTGCACTGCAGTTCCTTTCTTATTTAATGAGAAGACAGGAGACAGCATTTGTGGTGCTGTAACGTATCCTATTTTGAAGAAGTGGGCGAAGGGAAAGTAAGTATCCCTAAAAAGAAGAAGTATCCTGATGTCTGAAGGAATATCTTTCAGATCATAGAAGTAAAGGTGAATGGAAGTTATATTTTTAATCATAGAAATAATGAAGGTGAGTAAGAGGTGCAAATATGGATAGAAATCAAATTCTTAAAGCATATGAATTAATGCTCCTTTCAAGAATGCTTGATGAAAAGATGCTTTCCCTGCAGAGGCAGGGGAAGATAGGAACTTTTGCGCCGGGGAGAGGGCACGAGGCGATTCAAGTAGGGGCTGTGCTTGCTCTCGACGAGAAAGACTGGATTGTCCCTTATTTTAGGCAAGGGCCTGCATTCATTGCGCGGAGATATCCTATCGAAATGCTTCTACAGTATAATTCAGGAGATGAGAGGGGCATGGATATTCCTTCTGGAATGAATATGCTTCCTGTGAATATTCCTGTTGCTTCTCAAATACCTCATGCTGTAGGGCTGGCTTGGGGATTTCAGAAGAAAGCCCAGAAGAAAGCAGTGCTTTGTTTTTTAGGAGACGGAGCAACTTCCAAGGGAGATTTCCATGAATCTTTGAATTTTGCTGGAGTCTTCAAGACGCCGAATATATTTGTCATTGAAAATAACCAGTACGCAATCTCTATCCCATTGAAAAAGCAAACTGCCTCCCGAACTTTAGCGCAAAAAGCTGATGCTTATGGAATTGAGCAGATGAGGGTAGACGGAAATAATATTGAAGAGATGTATGAGGCTGTAAAAAAGGCGAGGAAGCTTGCTCTTGGAGGGAATCCTGTCTTGATCGAGGCAGTTACCTATCGTCTTGGAGATCACACGACTGCTGATAATGCTTCTCGATACCGAGGCAAAGAGGAAGTTGAAGAAGCAATGAAGAAGGATTGGGCTGTTGTTTTGAAAAAAAAGCTGATAGAAAAAGGATTTTGGAATGAAAGTAAGGAGAAACAATTGAGAAAAAAAATAGAGAAGATCATTGAAAAGGCTGTGAAAAAGTTTGAGTCTTTGAAGGCAATGGATCCTCAGGAGATTTTCAGATATACGCTTCACGAAATGACACCTTCTTTGAAGAAACAGAGTGAAACTTTGGGAGGAAAGTATGGGTAAGGTATTTGCATTTCTTGAGGATGATATTTTTTCCCTGCATGCTCGTGAAGAGATCTTTTTTTATGACCTAAAAGAAAATCTTATTTCTTTCTCACGCTTGAAACATCCTGGAATTTCCATTGCAAAGCATCAAAATTATCGTGATGTTCTGGAAGAAAGGGCATCACAGGATGGGGTTGCTGTGACGAGAAGAAAAACCGGGGGAAGGTTTATGTATTTGGACAATAACGATCTTGTTATTAGTTTTGCTTTGCAGACTAAAGGGTCACTTCAAGAAGATTATGCTCTAATTTGCAAACTTCTTGTTGAGTCTTTGCAGGAAGTAACTGGAGAGCGTTTTCAGATTGATTATGTCAATGACATCCTGCATGCTGCTGGCAGGAAAATTGGGGGTGCTGCCCAACAGAGAGATAGCTTTGGTGAAGGTGGGAGGTCCATGGTGCATGCTTATCTGAGATACGCTGTCGATCCTGAACAGCTCTTTAAGTATTGCGCACTTGATGGCCATCCTCTAGTGCAATATGTTGATCTCCTTAAAGATCATGTGACTTGTATTCGTGATTTTTCTGATATTAGCTTCCAGAAATTTTTTGATATGTTTTGTGGCGCACTCATCCAACGAATTGAGAGAGTTACCCAAGATAAATTTCATCGAGAAGATTTTTCTTCTTATTCTCAAACTCTTGAAGAAAAAAGGGAAAGGTATCAAGACCCTGTTTATATCAGTGGTTCTCCTGAGTATCAATCTCGAGGGCATTGTGATGCTATTGCAGGGAGCGGAAGTGCGAGTTTCTTAAAAATACCTGCACTTGCTGGGAAGGTGAGATATGGCTAAAAAAGCAATGGTAATGATAGAAGCATTGAATCTCGCTTTAAGGCAAGAAATGGAAAGAGACAAGAATGTTTTGATTCTAGGAGAGGACGTTGGAGTTGATGGAGGAGTTTTTCGAGTGACAGATGGTCTCCTGAAAAAATTTGGCGAGGAAAGAGTGATTGATACGCCTCTTGCTGAATCTGCTATTGTTGGAGCAAGTATGGGTTTGGCAATTGCTGGATGGAAGCCTGTGGCTGAGATCCAGTTTTCCGGTTTCATACCGAGTGCTTTTGATCAGATTATTAATCATGTCTCGAGAATGAGGTGGAGATCGCGTGGAAAATTCACATGTTCCATGGTGATCCGCTCACCGAATGGTGGGGGGGTAAAAGCGTTGGAGCATCATTCAGAAAGCCTCGAGGCTGTGTACGCGCATATTCCTGGATTAAAAGTGGTTATCCCTTCAACTCCCTATAATGCAAAAGGCCTTCTTGCCTCTGCCATACGAGACCCTGATCCTGTACTTTTTCTCGAGCCTATGCGCTCCTATAGATCAATTCGAGAGATGGTTCCCGAAGAACCTTATACCCTCCCTCTGGGAAAAGCCAGGATTCTTAAAGAGGGAAGTGATGTGACTGTGATAGGATGGGGAGGAGTGGTGAAGACGCTGATTGATGTGCAAAATATGATTGATATTGATCTTGAAATTCTTGATCTGCAAACGATAAGCCCGCTTGATAGCGAGACAATTGTCAATTCTGTGAAGAAGACGAAGAGATGCGTGATTGTGCACGAGGCCCCAAGAACCGGAGGTTTTGGAGCAGAGATCGCCGCTCAAATTTATGAAAACGCCATATTTCATCTTAAAGCGCCTGTTGTACGGGTGACGGGTTTTGACACAGTTATTCCTCTAGGAAAAATGGAAAAGTATTATATACCTGATGAACATCGCATTATTAAAGCGATCAAGGAGGTATTGAGGTTTTAAAATGGGTTGGAAAAATTGGCCTTATTGGGTGAAGGGAGGGTTAATCTTTACCATACTAGTTTTACTTGTAACATTCATTATTGGACTAATTGCAGTTATAAGTTACTCTAACATCCTATTTTCAGGAAAAGATATTTTTCTTATTTATTTTATTATCATATACTTGTTCCCATCTTATAGTTTATTGAATGTCTTAAAACATTCACCAGGAAGTTTTTTAGAAGGTGATATTATTACAGCAATAATATCTTCTTCAATTATTTGGTTTTTAATTGGCGCCCTCATCGGTTTCATCATCGGAAAAATTAAACAAAAGAAAATGAGGGAAGAGTAAATTATGGCCTACGAATTCAAATTCCCCGACGTTGGAGAAGGAATCAAAGAAGGAGAAATTGTGAAGTGGCTTGTGAAAGAGGGCCAGGAAGTCAAGGTTGATCAGGTTCTTGGGGAGATTGAGACAGACAAGGCAGTAGTGGAGATTCCGTCGCCGCAGGCAGGGAGAATTCTCAAGATTCTTGTCAAAACTGGAGAGAAAGTGAAAGTTGGACAGGTTATGGTCGTGATTGGGAAGAAAGGAGAAAAATATGCTCCTGGAAAGCATGGTGAAGAAAATGAAGAAGAAAGCAAGGGTCTTATAAGCGTAAAGAAAGGAAAACCAAGCAAAGCCTATGGAGTTGTTGGAGAATTAGATGTTGCTCCCGAAGGAGAAGTTTTTGCCATGCCTCGCACGAGGAAAATTGCTGAGGAATTAGGAGTTGATCTTAGCAAGTTCAAGGGAGTCGTGAAAGAAGAGGATATTATTAAAAAAGAAGTGATAAAAAAGCCGCTTATAAAAAAGAAGTACGACATGTATGGATATATTGACAGAATTCCTCTCAAAGGCATTAGAAAAGTGGTTGCGCAGAAGATGTCAGAAGCTTGGAGGAACGTGCCTTTGGTAACGCATATGGATGAGATCCTCATGGATAGTCTTATTGCATACAGAGAAGAAAAAAAGAAAATTGCTGAAAAGAAGAAAATCAAACTAACATACCTTCCTTTTATTGTTAAGGCGCTCCTTGGCGCATTCAAGGAGCATATGCAATTTAATGCTATCCTCGAAGATGATGAGATTATTATTAAGAAATATTTCAATATAGGAATTGCAGTTGATACACCTGAGGGATTGATGGTGCCTGTGATTAAAGGTGCAGATCAGAAAGACATTTTTCAGATTGGAGCAGAGATTGAATCTCTATCTGATCGTGCAAGAAAGAGAAAGATCGACCCTGCTGACCTGCATGGTGGTACTTTCACCATCACGAACATTGGATCTGTTGGGGGAAAATTTTTTACTCCTATTGTGAATTACCCAGAAAGCTCTATTCTTGGTTTGGGGAGGATGGAAAATAAAGTATTTTATGAAGAAGAAAAGATTGTTGTCAGGAAAGTTTTGCCAATTTCATTCTCCTTTGACCACAGAATCAGCGACGGAGGATCTGCTGCCAGATTTATGAATGTGCTCAAAGATCTTCTTGAAAATCCGAAGAAGTTGAGGGTATAATCTTTTCAATATTGTCTCTAAATGTCAAAAAATCAGGGTTAAAACCCTGAGCGTGTTTGAGTTTTTGATCATGTCAGAATCGCAAGATTCCGACCACTCTCAAAAACATAAAGTTTCTGAAGCTATCAAAAATACTTTTTCTTACCCGGGTTAAAACCGCGTAGGGTGCGAAAAATGCATTTTTGAAGTCTCAAGTATCACAAAATCGATGGGCCACCGCGCCTTAAAAGGCGCGGTTTGTCACAGGCCCTCGATTTTGGGGACTTCAGAACTGAAAGTTCTGAGAGCTCTCAAAATTCTTTGAATTTTGAAGCTTCAGAAATCTTTGATTTCTGAGAGCTCTCATCATCTTCGATGATGAAGTGTTCAGAATTGAAAACAAGATTAGCTACTACCGCAGACTAAAGTCTGCGGTTTTCAATTCTGACATAAAAAAATTCTTGATGGGCTCTTATACCTGCGCAGATATCTGAAACACGAAATAAAGAAGCCCTATGAACAGAATAAAAATAATGAGGGGAAAAAGGATAAGCGAGAAAAATGCCTTCCATTTCTTAATATTTTGAAATTTCGCAACTCCTATCGTTCCTGCATAGAGAGAATGAATAATCGCAATGACACCTATGATGAACATCATTCCTAATCTTGCTCTTAGGGGAGCAAGATCTGAAAGAGAAATGAGGCCTGATTGCATTTTTGCCTGCAAGTTAGCCATCACGCTGGGGTCTAATGGAGAGACGAGATTATAAATGCCAGAGAGGAGTGTATAGAACAAAGAATAAAAAATGCCAATCACCAACGTATAGGTCAGTGGCTTAAAGGTATTGAAAAATCCCTGTCTTCCTCCGAAGATAAGGGCTCCAAGATGAATGAGCAGTGCAAGGATAAAGGGAGTTGCGAAGGCAAGGGTAATGTTATAGATCTCCGAGAGGGATTGCTTTATGATTGCGCCTGATCCTAGATCAAGCAGGGCTGGAAGCGTGAAAAGAAATTGAATGAGAACAGCAGCAGCATTAATGACCACAAAGAAAAGCAAAATCGGGAAGTAGTCTTTCTCTTTCTCTACTTTTGAGAAGAAAGTTTTTGTATGGAAGAAAAGAGAAGAAATTTTTGAGAAAGAACGTATCTTTTGTTCGGCAGGATTTTGGTTCGACGGTTCTTTGGGTTGCTCTTTGGAATGCTGCATTGCCCCTTTCTTTGTTTTTTCCATTTTTCTTAGAGGAAGTATTTATTTATAAAAGTATCATTTCTTTTAGTTTTTGCCCTTTAATTCAAAAACAAAAAGCTTCTCAAAAAAAAGTTTTTTATTTGCTTTTTCCTTGATAGCATAATATTTTTTTGCTTCTTGCTTAATAATCTCTGGTTTTGAAAGGCTGCTGAAGAGGAGAAAGATTTTTCCGCCTTTTTTAAGATGAGTTTTAGCCTGTCGAATAAAT
>Ga0080064_1007008_pt1 | contig 11715 bp, 11 predicted proteins | sample Subgrocontami54m_FD_69260 | JGI IMG/M metagenome (GOLD analysis project Ga0080064, IMG submission 69260) | Subsurface groundwater microbial communities from S. Glens Falls, New York, USA - GMW46 contaminated, 5.4 m (SPADES assembly) (version 2) ...
GCTGGGCATGGCCTGATCGGTGAACAGCTTGGCCAGGCTCAGCGGCATCAGGCCGGCAACGGTCTGGCGCTGGCCGGCGCGGGTCAGCACGCGCTGCCATACCGCCGCCGCGCAGGCGTAGGTCGCCGCCTGCAGCACCAGCGCCGCCAGCAGCCAGGGCAGGCGCAGCCCGCCGAGCAGGGCCACCACCTGGTTGATCTCGCCCAGGTGCAGGCCCACCACGACCACCGCCACCAACAGCAGCAAGCCCAGCAGCCAGCTGGCGATGGCAAGGCGCCGGGCGCCGTCTGCGGGCGAGCGGGAGACAGGAAGCGCGGGCGTTGCAGCCACAAATAAAACCAGCGGGAAGCAGGCCGACACGGCGGCGTCACTATACTGCGGCGGCATTGGCAGGCCGTTTGAAAGGCCTGTTGCAACATCCCGTCAGCCGACCCCATCCACGAGTCCCGCCATGGCCGACGCGAAGCCCGACGCCTATTGGTCCTTGCCGCCACAGCCGCTGTTCGACGCACTGGACAGCCGGCCAGAAGGCCTGACCGGCGGCGAGGCCGCCCGGCGGCTGGCCGAGCACGGACCCAACCGGCTATCCGACGGCGAACGAATGGCGCCGGCCGCCCTGCTGCTGAAGCAGTTCACCGATCCGCTGGTGCTGATACTGCTGTTCGCGGGAGCGCTGTCGGCGTTTCTGCACGAATGGCTGGACGCAGCCATCGTGCTCACCATTGTGCTTGGCAGTGGCGGGCTGGGCTTTATCCAGGAGTACCGCGCTTCGGTGGCGGTGGCGGCCCTGCGTCAGCGGGTTGCCAGCAAGGTGACGGTGCTGCGCGACGGCACGCCCGTCAGCCTGCCCAGTGAAGCCGTGGTGCCGGGCGACGTGGTGCTGCTGTCGGCGGGCAGCCTGGTGCCGGCCGACGGCGTGCTGCTGGAGACCAAGGACTTTTTTGTCTCCGAATCCGTGCTGACCGGCGAAACCTTCCCGGTCGAAAAAAGCCCCGGTACGGCGCCGGCCAAGGCGGGCCTGGCGCAGCGCCACAACTGCGTATTCATGGGCACCTCGGTGCGCAGCGGCACGGCGCGAGCATTGCTGGTCGACACCGGTGCCACGACCGCCTTTGGCGCCATCGCCCACCGGCTGCGGCGCCGTTCGCCGCCGACCGAGTTCGAGCTTGGCATCCGCCGCTTCGGCTATTTGCTGACGCGGGTCATGGTGGCGCTGACGCTGCTGGTGTTTGCCATCAACGTCTACTTCCACCGCCCGGTGATCGAAGCGCTGCTGTTCTCGGTGGCGCTGGCGGTCGGCCTGTCGCCGGAGCTGCTGCCGGCCATCATGACCATCACCTTGTCGCATGGCGCGCGGGCGATGGCCAAGAACGGCGTGATCGTGCGCCGCCTGGCGGCGATCGAGAACCTCGGCAGCATGGATGTGCTGTGCACCGACAAGACCGGCACCCTGACCGCCGGCGTGATTCGCCTCGACGGCGTGCCGGGCAGCGACGGCGAAGCCTCGGCGCGGGTGGCCCAGATCGCCTACCTGAACGCCCACTTCGAGACCGGCATCGGCAACCCGCTCGACGAGGCCGTCGTCGGCAGCGGGGCACCGGCCGGGCTGGATGTTGCCGCCTGGCGCAAGCTGGACGAGGTGCCGTACGACTTTTTGCGCAAACGGCTGAGCATCGTCGCCGCCGGTCCGGACGGCATCCCGCAACTGCTGACCAAGGGCGCCTTCGCCAATGTGCTTGCGGTGTGCGACCGCCTGCGGGTGGGCGATGCCGCGCTCGCCCTGGACGAGGGCCAAAGCGCGCAGCTGCAACAGCGCTTCGCCGCCTGGAGCGCACAGGGTTTTCGCGTGCTGGGGGTGGCCAGCCGGACCTTGCCGGCGCAACCGTCCTACCACGCGGCCGACGAAACCGAGCTCTGCTTCGAAGGCTTTTTGCTGTTCTTCGATCCGCCCAAGCCGGACATCGAGCGCACGCTGGCCGACCTGCGCCGCCTGGGCGTAACGGTCAAGATCATCACCGGCGACAACCGACTGGTGGCCACGCATGTGGCGCAGCAGGTGGGCATGACCGCGCCGATCGTCATCAGCGGCGCCGAACTCGACGAAATGCGCGACGAGGCGCTGTGGCAGCGGGCCACCGGCACCGACCTGTTCGCGGAGGTGGACCCGAACCAGAAGGAACGCATCATCCTGGCCCTGAAGCGCAGCGGCCATGTGGTCGGCTACCTGGGCGACGGCATCAACGACGCCCCGGCCCTGCACGCCGCCGACGCCGGCATCTCGGTCGAGACGGCGGTGGACGTGGCCAAGGAGGCGGCCGATTTCGTGCTGCTGCGCCACGATCTTGACGTGCTGCGCAGCGGCATCGAGTTCGGCCGCAGCACCTTCGCCAACACCCTCAAGTACATCTACACCACCACCAGCGCCAACTTCGGCAACATGGTCAGCATGGCCCTGGCGAGCCTGTTTCTGCCCTTCCTGCCGCTGCTGCCCAAGCAGATCCTGCTCAACAACTTCCTGTCCGACCTGCCGGCGATGGGCATCGCCACCGACCGCGTCGATGCGGAGGCGGTCGCCAAGCCGCACCGCTGGGACGTGGCCGCCATCCGCCGCTTCATGCTCACGTTCGGGTTGATCAGCTCGGTCTTCGACGGCCTGACGTTCGCGCTGTTGCTGTGGCTGACCGACGGTGCGCCGGCGCACTTTCGCACCGGCTGGTTCGTGGAATCGCTGTTGACCGAACTGTGGGTGCTGCTGGTGGTACGCACCGCTCGGCCCGCCTATCGCAGCCGTCCCGGCCGCCTGCTGTGGCGCTTGACGCTGCTGTTGACCGGACTGACGCTGGCGCTGCCCTATCTGCCGCTCAGTCACACGCTGTTCGACTTCACGCCGCTGCCGCTGAACGTGCTGGCAGCGGTGCTGGGCATCACGGCGCTGTACCTGATCGCCACCGAACTGGCCAAGCGCCGGCTGTTCCGGGGCCTCGCCTGAACCATCCGCCTGAGCACATGCGATTGGCTACATCCCGCAGTGGACAGCCGAGACGGCTGCCGCTGTCGCGTGCTCAGCGGCTGGTGAGCGCGTAAACCGTGTCGCTGACCTGGCGCCGGAACGCTTCGTTCTCGACGTACTGCTTGTAAACCTGCGTGTCGTCCTTGAGCAGGATCTGCATCGCCTTATGCAGCGCCTGGTCGTGCGCCATGCGCGCGGTGTGCGGGGTGTTCTGCTTCGCATTCTGGTAGGCCGCGTCGGCGGCGACCTTCGGCGCGATGTCTTCGCGGATGCGTTTGGCCGCCTTCTTCATCGACGCGGTAGCGCCTGCCCGCGATGCTTCAGATAGCCCGGCGCTTCGAGCCAGGCGAGGGCAGCGTCGTCGACGATGGATCGGTGAAGGCGCTCAATGCTTAGGCCGCCTACGTTAGATGGACGATGTCCACGTCGCCCCAACGATCCTTGAGGTACTCCGCCACGAGTCTGCGGTGGCAGTGATGGGGCTTGTCTTCGCTGCAAAGCAGGCACCCGTCCGCGACCGCTTCCTTCGAGATGGTCTCCTCGATCCGGCGCTGCCGCATCAGATCGAGGAACTGCCGCTCGTAGTCCTGCCAGTTGCCGCCTTGCTTCTTGTAGCGGTCCAGCATCTCCTGCGTAGGCGCTAGTACGGGCAGGTGCAGGTAGCCTATTCCACAGACTTCCTTGGCGAAGTAGGCCAGGTCGTCCTTTTTGGCGAAGCCCGCCAACTGGGAGACGTTGTTGAGGCGCACATCCACGACGCACTTCGCGCCCGAAGACCGAAGCAGCTCGAAGAACCGGCGCGCGGACTTCTTCGTGAATCCAATGGTGAACAGCTTCATTCCGCTCCTCCCTCCGTCTCGGCCAGCAGCCTCTCGTCTACGTACGCCACCTTCTCCTCCTGCCGTGCCAGCGCCTCCGCGATCAGGTCCGACCGCGAGCGAAAGAGGTCCTCATGCGGCAACCCCGTGACATCCAGCAGTCGCTCCATCGCAGCACGATGGGATTCCAGCCGCCCATCGCCGAGGATGTGGGCGACTTCGACACCCTGTTCGTCCAGAGCGCGTGCCACCAACAGCGTGCGATGGCACTCCAAAGGCTCCTTCTCCGCACACATCAGGGCGATGCGGTGCTCCCCGGCGCCATTTATCACCCGTCCGATGCCTTGCTTGAACAGCTCCGTGCGGGCGAGCAGTCCGTACTGAACGCGCCCGCTCTCGTAGCAGGAAGGGTCGTCAGAACGTGCCCCGAGCTCCCGCCCCAGAAACACGTACTTGATACCGCGCGCCTTGAGATTGCGGGCCAGTGCGTCCTTGTTGAACTGCGGGTTGAAACGGCTGAAGGGCGCCGAGCGCACGTCGGCGAGCGCCGTGACGGCGTGCTGGTTGAGCAAGGACACCAACGCGTCCAGCGGGTGCGTCGAGTGACCGATGGTGAAGACGACGATCGGTCGCTGGATGGTCATGGCTTCGGCCCTCCCGCTTGCTCCATGATGGCGGCGATGAGCTTGTAGCAGCAGCCGTTGTGCGGCTCGCCCAGGCTCACCGTGAGGAAGCTCTCGCCGATCTGGTAATCACCATCCTGTTTCGCGAGGTATGCCCGTTCGTAGATCGGGTCGGTGACCCACAGGTGATAGTCCGCACCGACGTGCTTGAAACGACCCTGCACGCGCCGCTTGGGGTTGCCAAAGGCCTCGCCCGGCTTGAACACAGACAGGGTCATGCGATCGACGCGAATCAGGATCAACGAACTCCGGATACCGCTGGCCTGAGCAAGGTCGATGCGATCGTTCAGCCCGTTATAGGTGCTGTCCCCGTCCACCCACAGCCGACCAACCGGGTCTGCCAGTGCGGCGAGGTCACTCCACTTCAGTCGCGCGACGCGCTGCCAGTAGTGATCGGGATCCAGGAGCCAGTTTTCCTGTTGGTAGTCCTTGGACTTCGGCGTGATCAGGGGCACGTCCATGAGATCGAGCAGCCGCGGGTCGCTGCCGTCCGCGTACTGGCGCTCGTACTCCGACACCTCCTCGTGCTCCCGCGCACTGACCGGCCGGATCCAGCCGACGCGTTTGTCTGCGGAAAGCTCGATGCCGGCGACGCAGCGGCCGTTGAGCTTGCGCGAGTTAGCAAGGCACACGACGCGCTTGACTACAGGCATGGTCGAGTCTCCTTGTTCGCCCACTCAGGATACCTACTCGGCCCACGTCAAGCGGCCAACTCTTGGCGGACCTGCTCGCGAGCCGACCCCCAGAACGGGTATTACATCGTATTTCGGTAAGGCGTCCAGAACGCTTTCGGATATTGGATGCTGGGAAGCGTTGAGTACGGCCTAGGCACGCAACTTTGGTGGGCGGACTTCCCTCGTGTCGATCCACGAGAACGCCATCGATTGGCCTTGCGACGTGCTTGTACTGGGCCGCGTCCAGGCCGTTGCGCAGCGCGTCGGCGGCGGCCCACAGCTTGGCCTCGAAGCCGAGGTTGGCGCTGCTGGCGGACGTGGAGTTGCTGTGCAGGCCATGAGTCAGTTCCAGCGGTGGACGGTGTGAAGTTCGGGATGGGAAACCCGGCCCCGCAAGGGGCGATTGCTCGCGCGCTTGCCCGCGTCGGTGGTGAGCATGCTGTCGGTGCCGCAGGCGCAGTCGTAGAGCAGGTAGATGAAGGAGACGATCTTGTTGTGGGTGGCCTGGTCCAAAGTCGCGTGCACTCCCTGTCGTTGATCGGTTTACAGCGGGCGTACCAGCGGGCGCGATGGACCGCCGTAGACGGCAACGCGGTCGGCCGTTCCTGTTTTGCGGGTGGGCTGAGGTCGCCTGCAAGGCGGCGAAGGCCTGGACGGGCCGCCCGGCATGTCGCGGCGCCAAATCCGGCCGGGCGTAACCTGCGCTGATAATAACCACCACCCACCGAAAGTTCCGCGCGCGATCATGCTCAAGCCGCTTGTGTTCGTATACGGCAGCCTGCGCCGGGGCCAGCGCGCCCACCCGCGCCTGCGCCCGGCGGCCGTGTGCCTGGGGCCGGCCTCGGTCATGGGGCGCCTGCACGATTGCGGTTGCTATCCGGCGGCCCTCCCGAGTCGGCGACCGGGCGAGCGCATCCACGGCGAGCTGTACCGGGCGCGGCCCGAGGTCGGCGCCATCGTCCATGCCCATCCGCCGTCGCTGGTATTGACCAGTATGGCCGGCATCGAGCTCAAGCCGGTTTTCGGCGGCTTCGATCCACGCGCCATGCGCTTGGCGTTGCGGCCAATTCCAGTCTTTGAAAGCAGCCTGACGCTGCATACCAAAGAACAAGTTCACGCCATGATGCACGTCATGGGCGACCGCGATATTTGCATCATGCGCGGCCATGGCGTGGTGGTGTGCGGCAAGAGCGTCGAGGATGCGACGATCAAAGCGATCAAGCTCGATGCGCTGGCTGAAATGAATCTAGAGTTGGCGCGGCTGGGCAAGAGCGCGACAATTTCCGAGGCCGATATCGCGGCGTTCCAAAATCGCACCGGCAAAGGCGACGGCTCGGTGCAACCGGTGTGGCGTTATTACATCGAGTGGCTTAAGCATTAAAGTTGCAGTTGCTCGAAGATCCGAGGTTAAAAAATCTATGGCAGCAACAGTGCAAAATTCAAAAGCGGCCGCGCAGAGCAAAATCGAAAATCTAAAGCGCCGGCTGGTCGAGGGCATTCAAGTCATCACCGGCGAGGGCGTGCTGAGCGGCTCGGGCCACTTGAGCGCGCGAATTCCCGGTACCGAAACTTTTCTAATCAATCCGCGTTTTGCCGGCGTGCTTGCCGATGCGAAAGACATCTGCACGGTAAACTTCGACGCGAAGCGCATCGCCGGCAAGGGGCCGATACCGTCAGAGACGGTCATCCACGCGGCGATTTATCGCGCGCGTCCGGATGTCGGCAGCGTGATTCACTGCCACGCGCGCTATTCGATTCTCGTCGGCTTGCTGGATAAAGGATTAATTCCATTTAATCGCGAGGCGCGCATTTTCGCCGACGGCGTGCCGGTGTTTCACGACAGCCGCGGTATCAACGACTTCCCGTTGGCCGAGCGCATGGTCGAAAATCTTGGGCCCCATTGGGCGACGTTTCTGCGCGGCCATGGCATTGTCGTCGCGGGGCCGGGCATCGAGGGCGCGTGTATTTCCGCGATTCAACTTGAGCGCGCCTGTCAGGATCAATTGCTGATGATGAGCGTCACCGAGCTCAAACCGATGAGCGACGCCGGTCGCGGGCGCAATCAAGCGCGGCTGGAGAATCCCTATCGCGCTTGGCCGTTTTTGCTTTACAAGCACAAGGTCAAATCGAAGGCGCAGATCCGCGCCGGCATTCGCACGCTGAAAGAAGGCGAGCATTACTGAAGAAGACAGAGATAGAGACGTGAGATAGAAAGAATTCAGAAGTCAGAATGAAGAAAGACGGATGATGTTTCGACAAAAGTTTTCGCTGCTGCTGATCGCTGTGCTGTTGCTAATGCCGGGAGTGACGGCAGCCCAGGAAAAGAAGCTCGATTCGTTTACTATCTCTTACGCGTCCATTTCGGGAACGCGGGCGCCGTTGTGGATCGCTCGGGAGCTGGGGTTGTTTGAAAAGTACGGACTTGACGGCAATCTGATTTACATCGCGTCGGGTGTGACTTCGGTAAACGCGCTGCTGGGCGGCAGCGTCGACATCATCGCGGCCTCCGGCTCGTCGGCCACTGGCGCGGCGGCGCGCGGCGCGCCCATCGTGGTCGTCGCCAGTCTCGGTCACATTGCGTACAAACTGATCGCCATGCCGTCGATTAAATCGATTCAAGATCTCAAGGGAAAAATCATCGGCTCGAGCCGCATCGGCGCCGGTTCCGACTTCGCCTTGCAGCGCTTGCTGCCGAAGCTTGGCTTGATTCCTGGCAAAGACGTGCAGCTGATTCCCACCGGCGTGAGCGAGTCGGATCGCCGTCTGCTGATGATGATGCAGGGCAAGATCGACGCGACCTTGGGCACGGAAGATAATATCTTGCAGTTGGGCAACCGCGGCATGAAGTTTTCCATCCTCGCCGACCTCTACGATGCGGGGGTCTTCACCACCGGCAGCGATATCGTCACTAGCCGCCAACTGCTCAAGCAGAAGCCGCGCCAGTTGAAGGCCTTTCTCATGGCGCTGGCCGAAGGCATCTGGATCGGCCGCAACAATAAAGAGCTGACCATGCGCATCTACCGCAAGAACATGAAAATCGAAGATACGAAATTGCTCGAGTCCATGTACAAAAATTATTTACTCGGTTCGATACCGGTGCGGCCGTTTCCGAAGGAAGAAGCGATCCAGAATGACATCGAAGACCTAAGCCACACGCTGCCCCATCTCAAAGGTAAAAAGGCGGGCGAGTTCATCGATATCTCGCTGCTGAAAAGCATGGATGAGGAAGGTTTCTTCAAACGGCTGCATGGCAAGTAAGCGCTTTTCGGCTCAACTCTCTTTGTGCTGATCAAGAAAAACCCCGACCGGTATGTCAACCCTAACTCTGGCTTATCGTGACGACGACCGCACACCGGTAATCTTCGCAATCCGCGAGGCAGCGCGGCGTCATTACTCCCTCGATGTTAAAATCGTCCGAATCAAAGACGGCGAGCAATATGAAGCCGCGCTGTTCAACGGCGCCGCGGATATCATCATCGAACATCTCGAATATCTTTACGACGAGGTGGTCAAAGGCAAGAAAATTAGTTTTTTGTGCGCGCCGAGCAAGGGCGGCGGCCTCGATCTGGTTGTGCCGCAGAATATCCGGAGCGTCGAGGAATTGCGCGGCAAAACGATGGCGGTGCGCTCGCACGGCCAGCCGCATGCCGTGACGCTCTGGCTGCGCATGCTCGGATTAGAAAAAGACGTGACCACCGCGATCGTGCACGATAAGGATGTCGGCCGCTGGGGTCAGTGGAAGAAAGTGGTCAGCGGCGAATGCAGCGCCACCTTCATGTCGCCATTGTATTTGCCGGACGCGTTGAATGCGGGGTTGAAAGTCCTTGCGGTTCCCGACATTCCCATCGTCGGCCATTTCGCTCAGGCGTGCTTGGCGGAATTTGCCCGGAAGAACTCCGACCTGATGCGCGCCTATGTTCAGTCGGTTTTGCACGCGCTGGTTTGGCTGACCTACCGTCCAAGCGACGCCCTTGCCGCGCTCGCGCCTGCGTTGCAGGCTGCGATGGAGCTCGATGACCATGCCGAGCTCAAGCGCCGCTTCGACGCGGTGGTCGGCGGCTTGAAGATTCGTCCCTATCCAACGCCGCGCGCGATCGCCAACAGCTACGAGATCGCCACCATCGAGTATCCCGCCGCGCAGGGATTGAATCCGCTCTCGCTATGGGATTTGCATTGGGTCAAGGAACTTGACGACGCGGGATTTATTGACGGACTGGTGAAGCAGATGTCGGCTTAGTTCAACAGGGCGGGTCGCGACCCGTCCCGCATCATTATGGCCTTGGGACATCGGCTTGCGCCGATGTGACAAATCATTTTGGGGTTGAATTCAGGTAACCGACTGGCGAGAATGTCAAAGCTGTCGGCGGCATTTCATTGTCGAGGTCACAATCATGATTAGCGCGGAAGAAAACCAACTCCTAACTCAAACCGGTCCGGGCACGCCGTGCGGTGAGATGATGCGGCGTTACTGGCAGCCGGTGGCTTTAGCGGAGGAGTTGCCGCTCGGCGGCGCGCCGGTCAAAGTCAAAATTCTCGGCGAAGAATTAGTTTTGTTTCGCGACGATCAAGGGCGGCCGGGATTGATTGGACTGCATTGCGCCGACCGCCGCACCGATTTCAGTTACGGGCGTGTGGAAGACGGCGGACTGCGCTGTCTCTATCATGGTTGGCTTTACGACGTTTGCGGCCGGGTGCTCGATCAGCCGGGAGAGCCGGGCGGCGGCGCGAACAAAGATTCTATTCGTCACCTTGCTTACCCTTGCCAGGAATCGGGCGGCGTGATTTTCACCTACATGGGGCCGGGCGAGCCGCCGCTGTTGCCCAATTACGAATTCCTAACAGCGCCAGCGGAACGGCGCACAGTGGTAAAGGCTTTCTACGAGTGCAACTACTTGCAGGGCAACGAAGGCAACATCGATCCGGTGCATCTGTCGTTTCTGCACCAATATCTCAGCGAAGCTCAAGTGGCGCGTCTGCGCGTGGTGCAAAGCGTCAACGCCACGGATAATACTCTGCTCGGCAAAGATGTCGCGCCGAACATCGAAGTCGAAGTGACCAACTTCGGATTGCGCATTTACACGTTGCGTGCCGCCAGCGCGGATAAACGCTATCTGCGCGTGACCAATTTCGTCATGCCCAATCTCGCCGCCTTCGGCGGTTCGACGGTGGGCGACGGCTACGCCGTGCACTGGCATGTGCCCGTCAATGATCACAGCCATTGGAAATATATTTTCGCCTTCAGCCGCGACAAAGAACTCGACGAGTTCATGCGCACGCGCAGCCGCTTGGATTTGGGCGCCGATTACCGCTTGACGCGCAACGGCGCCAACCGCTACCAGCAAGACCGTGGGTCGATGAAGACCCAGACCTTCACCGGCATGGGGATCAATTTTCAAGTGCACGACGCCTTTGCCACCGAAAGCCAGGGGCACGTGCAGAACCGCACCGAGGAGAATCTCGTGTCGTCGGACAAGGCGATCGTGGCGGCGCGCAAGTTGATTCTCAATGCCATCAAAGACGTGCAACAGGGGCGCGAGCCGCAGCACGTGGTGCGCGATCCGAACGCGAATCGCTTCGGCAATTTGGTCGTGCTCTCCGATGTCATTGCCAGCGCGGCCGATTGGAAGGAATACACTCGCAGTCGAGAGCTCAAATGAGTCTCGGAAAATATCTCCCGCAAAGGCGCAAAGACGCCAAGGTCTCGGAGTTAATGAGAAAGCTAGTCTATTTATTGTTCTTCGTGGTGACGACTGCGTCAGTTGCTCAAGCACAGGAGCGCTATCTGATCGCCTACGCCGGCTTCGCCGGTTTTCAATCGCCGCTGTGGGCGACCAAGGAACTGGGCCTGCTCAACAAATACGGCATCAATGCCGATTTAGTTTTGACGCCGGGCTCGACGCGCCAGATCCAAGCGCTGGTGGGCAACAGCGTGCACTTCGCCCAGGTGGATGCGGTGACGACGATCAACGCCATCGCCCAGGGCGCCGATCTAGTCATGATTTCCGGTTCGCTCAACACGTTTCCGTTTAGCTTCGTGGCGCAGAAAGAGATCCGCAAACCGGAGGATCTCCAGGGCAAGAAAGTCGGCATCGTCGGCTTCGGCGGCGCCAACGAACTCGCCGTCCTGCTCGCGCTTAAAGAATGGAACCTGCCGCGCAACGCGGTGACGATCCTGCAGGCCGGCGGCGCGCCGCAAAGATTTTCGGCGCTAACGGCAAAAGTGCTCGACGCCACGGTGCTGGCGCAGCCGGAAGTCGGCGAAGCTCAACGCATGGGCATGAACGTGCTGGTGCATATGCGCGATATGAAGACCGCGGCGTTTCCGATGAACGTGATGGTGGTGCGCCGGTCGTTCTTGCAGCAGAACCGCGAGCTGGTCAAGCGCTATCAGCAGGCCTACGCCGAAGCGACGTTTCAAATGATCAACAGCAAGGACAAAGCCACCGCGGTGCTGACCAAATGGTTGCAGCAGAAAAATCCCAGGGCGATCGACGAGACCTATCAATACGTCGCCACGAGTTTCGCCTTTC
>Ga0080064_1007009_pt1 | contig 11713 bp, 7 predicted proteins | sample Subgrocontami54m_FD_69260 | JGI IMG/M metagenome (GOLD analysis project Ga0080064, IMG submission 69260) | Subsurface groundwater microbial communities from S. Glens Falls, New York, USA - GMW46 contaminated, 5.4 m (SPADES assembly) (version 2) ...
GAGAGGTTAATTATATTGCCCGTGACCGGAAGCGTCTCGATGTGCCCTACGTTTCCGTCAAGGACAAATATGGCAAGATCACGGAGTATCACGATGAAAACAGTCCCCTTACCCCGGCGGAGATTGCCAAGGGGGAAAAGCGTTTGATGGATTGTATCGATTGTCACAATCGTCCGACCCATATTTATCGTTCACCAGGCCAGGAGATGGATGAGAATTTTGTGTCCGGTCACATAGATCCGACGCTTCCCTATATCAAGAAGGTAGCCGTGGAACTGCTTAACGCGCCCTACAAAACCCAGGAGGAGGGACGCACGGCGATTGCGGCCGGGATAGAGAAGCACTATGCTGAGAAGTACCCCCTGGTGTTAAAGGTGAAAGCGGCCGCGATCCGCCAGGCGGTGGAGCAGGTGCAGGGTATTTTTAACCGGACGGTTTTCCCGGGAATGAAAGTTAACTGGCATACCTATCCCGATCACATTGGCCATTTCTATTCCCCCGGCTGTTTCCGCTGCCATGACGGTAAGCACAAGTCAGCCGCAGGCAAGGTTATTTCCAAGGATTGTAATCTTTGCCACACGGTTCTGGGGCAGAAGCAGGAAAATATCAAACCAGGCGCCAGGGTAACGGAATTTAAGCACCCCACGGATATCGGAGAGGCCCTAACCGCCATGAATTGCAGTGATTGCCATGCCGCCGGCGGCGAGGATGTGCCCGGTAGCGGGCAGAAGTAGAGTCGTGGTTAGTTGATATCGTTCCGTAATGGCAGCTCCTTGCTTGACGGCCTTTGTCAAGCAGGGGGCTGCTGTTCTTTTTTACTCTGGGGCAGCAAATATTTTGCCGCCTCCTCCGGGGCTGCTGGCTTAGCGTTCAGATAGCCCTGCACTTCATCGCATCCCTGCTGGAGGAGGTATGTTCGCTGGTCTTCCGTTTCCACAGCCTCCGCAATCACGCTAATATTTAAACTCTTCGACATTTTTATAATGGCGGCAAGTATTTCATTTCCCTCAGAAAAGCTGATGTCCCAGATAAAGTTTGGGTTTATCTTCAGTACATTAAAGGGAATGTAGCGTAAGTAGCTCCAGGAGTGTAAGCCGGAGCCGAAGTCATCAAGGGCTATCGAGACGCCCATTTGCTGTATTTCTTCAAGGGTAGCGAGGATAGCTTCATTGATTGGCAGTTTTCTGTCGTGCGGTGAAGATGCCGCCGCTTCAGTCTGCTTATTCCTTTGTTTTTTTTCTGCTTCCTGGTGCTTTAACATGGCGCTTTCCGTAATATCGAGCTGCAGGAGGTGTGGCTCCATGCCGGTATTTGCCAATGCTTTACGTAAAACACCTAAAAAATTTGACTGGTTAAGCAATTGAACGTAGGAGACATTGACGGTGATCATGATCGGTTGGTACCCCATCTTCTGCCATTTCATATTCTGCCGGCAAGCCTCCAGGAGGACCCATTCCCCCAGGAGAGTAATCAAACCCGTTTCTTCTGCCTGGGGGATAAAGTAGTCAGGATGGATGAGGCCTTTTTCCGGATGCTGCCAGCGGACAAGCGCTTCCATCCCCGTGATCTCACCGGTTTGTAAGTTGTGCCTTGGCTGATAGTGAAGAATGAATTGACCATTTTGGAGACCTTCGCGGATGCCAATTTTAAGGGCAAGACGTAAATCCATCTGCTTTTGCATTGCAGGCGAGAAAAGTTTATAGTTGTCCTTTCCCTGCTCTTTGGCAATATACATGGCCGTGTCCGCCTGCTTGAGCAGCGCTTCCACGGTGTCCCCATCATGAGGATAGACGGCAATGCCGATGCTGGCAGTGACGAAGACGGTGTGACTTTCAATTTCAAAAGGTTGCGAGAGACTTACCAGGATTTTATCCGCCACGTTGCAAACGCCTTCGAACGAGGGCAAATTCTGGAGGAAAATCGTAAATTCGTCGCCTCCGAGCCGCGAGACCGTGTCGGCTGCCCTGGTCACGGCAAGAAGTCTTTGGGCAACCTCCGAGAGCAGGGCATCTCCGGCGTCGTGCCCCAAGCTGTCATTCACATCCTTGAAGTTGTCCAGATCGATGAACATAACGGACAGGATGCCATTCAGACGCCTTGCCTGGCGAATGGCTTGTTCCAGCCGGTCCCGGAAGAGAACCCGGTTTGGCAGTCCCGTCAGGCTGTCATACAGGGCTAATGCGCGGATTTTTGCTTCAGCCTGCTTCCTTTCCGTAATATCCTGCATGGTGCCGGTCATAAGAAAGGGTTGGCCGTTCTGATCGAGCACGGGCTTACCCTCGGTGCTGACAAAACATTCCATGCCACTGGCAAGGATTATCTTGTGATCTATCTGGAAAGGTTGTTTGGCCGATACGGCCCCGTCAATGGTTAATTTGACTTGCTCCTTATCGAGGGGATGGATGAAAGAAAGAAATTTGCCATAGGTGCTGTAGAAGGAAGATGGCGCTAAACCAAGAATAGTTGAGAGTTCCAGGGAGCCATTGACGGTATTGTTCATCAAATCCAGACTCCAACTGCCCAGCTTGGCGATCCTTTGTGCGGTTTGAAGTTGCAGTTCGCTATTTCTCAAATCATGGAAGGCCTGATTGGCCCGGAGCATATAATTGACACGGTGGGCAAGGAGGGGCCAGTTAATGGGTTTGGTGATAAAGTCGGTGGCGCCGGCCTCAAAGGCCTGCTCGATTCCGCCCATGTCATCATGGCCGGTCATTATGAGGATGGGAGTGTGCAGGCCTGCCTCGCAAGAGCGAATCTGCCGACAGACTTCAAGCCCGTCGATTTTCGGCATAATAACGTCCAAAAGGATAAGTTGCGGGGGCTGGGCGGCGAAACAGGCGAGAGCCGCTTCCCCGTTTTCGGCCTCGGTAACGGTGTAGCCGACTTGTTCCAACACTTCCGTAGCCAGCAGCCGTATGGTAGAGTCGTCATCGACTACGAGAATATACGGCGAGGGAGAGGCTGTTTTCACAATCACGAGTGGTCCTCCTGTTGAATTGCTATCAGTGTTTCATGTAACAGAGGATAAAGGCCGGCGATTTGTTCAAATTTGCCGGCGGCATTTCCGAGATTATTTGCCTGGCAGAGCGCTTCCAACTGCTGACAAAACTCCGCAAATTGTGTCGCTCCCACATGAGCGCTGCTTGATTTTAACGTATGCGTCAGGTTTTTTGCCTTTAACGCGTCACCTGCCGTCAGGCTTTGACTTATCTCACCGAGGAGGGGCGGTGTCAGGGAACAGTAGTCACCGATGATCTTTTTTATCAGATCAGGCCGGTCTGGTCGCTGCAGACTCTTGATACTATTTAGAAACTTCATATCGATAACCGGTTTGTCGGGAGAAAAAGATGATCCCTCGTCCATTGTCGCCGCCACCGGAGCCTTTTCTAGTTCGGCCGGAAACAGGTGGGGGAGCCAGCGCCTCAGAATGGAACGTAACTCGGCTATCTTAAAGGGCTTTGGCAAGTAGTCATCCATGCCGGCCCTGATGAAGGTTTCCCGATCCCCCTTAAGGGCGTGGCCGGTGAGGGCAACGATAATATTATGTTTTTTCCCGGAAACATTGTTCATTCCCGCCTCCCGTTCACGTATCTGGCGCGTGGCTTCGTAGCCGTCCAAGAGCGGCATCTGACCGTCCATGAAGATCAGATCGTAATCATCTTTTGCCGAGAATGCCACGGCCTCCTGGCCATTGCAAGCAATTGTTACCTCACAGTTGAGAAAATCCAGCATTGCCTGGACAACATTTTGATTGATAAGATTATCCTCTGCTACCAGGATCCGTGCCTTGGAGCTGCCGGTCCGTACCGGCGCCGTTATGGGCGTTGTTACGGGGGCGGTTAAACTGTCCGTTTGCCGCATAATGTTCAGGCAGGGGGCAATGTCATCCAAGGCTGGCGCCTGTCCCTCCCGTTGCAAATTGTCATGGGGGGCGGCGGCTTCTTCGTACCTCTCCAGGGTGACGATAAACCAGAAATTAGAGCCTGCGCCCGGCGTACTAGAAACTCCAATTTGGCCGCCCATCAGCGTAACAAGCTGCCTGGCGATCGTCAGTCCCAGACCCGTACCGCAGAAATTGCGAGTCATGGAATTATCCACCTGAGCGAAGCGTTCAAAAATATGCTGCTGCTCCCCGGGGGAAATACCTATCCCCGTGTCGTTGACTTCGAAGCGGAGGGTGACACTTTCACGGTGTTCCGCAACTACCGTGACCTGAAGTCTGATGTGACCCTTTTTCGTGAATTTGAGGGCATTATTCACCAGGTTAGTCAGGATCTGGCGCAGGCGGCCGAAGTCACCCCGGAGAAATGCCGGGATTTCCGGCGCAATGTGAACGGTAAATGCCAGTCCCTTGTGTGCGGCTTGGGTGGCAAAGGGCTCCGTGCAATCTTTCAATAACTCACTTTTGGAAAAAGTGTTGTTGGTCAACGCCAGTTTGCCTGCTTCAATCTTGGAAAAATCCAGGATATCGTTGATCACTGAAAGCAACTGGTCTCCCGATCGGCATAAAAGTTCAGCAAAGCAGCGCTGCTGAGGCGCCAAATCGCTATTGAGAAGCAGTTCTGCCATGCCCATGAGCCCGTTCATGGGGGTGCGGATCTCATGGCTCATATTAGCGAGGAATTGCGATTTTGCCTGATTGGCCATTTCGGCCGCTTCCTTTGCCCGGCGCAGTTCGAGGACAATCTTTTCCAGTTCCTCATTGTTCTGGTGCAGTTCCCGTGTACGCAAAGCCACCTTGGCCTCCAGTTCTTCGCGGTTTTGCTGCAACTCCCGGTCACGCGTTTCAACTTGTTCCAGCATGTTGTTGAAACCGTTGATGAGGTTGCCCATTTCGTCATGGGTTGAGGCGATTGCCCGGCGCCGGTAATCTTTCTCCTCCGCAACGAGTTGCATGGTATGTGCGAGATGGAGGATCGGGGCGGATATAAAGGCCTGCAGCCGGCGCGAAATTAAATAGGCCAGGAAGGAGGTAAGGAGGATAATCAGCAGTAACAAGATAAAAGACTTAACCAGGCGCGCCCCCATGACAGCGCCGTCGTACGCAAGGATGATGGTGCTTACCGATTGGCCATGCATGTAGAAGGGATACACAATAACCATGCCTTTGTTAATATTCCAGAAGGAATGTTCAGCGGGCGCGTTGTCTGCCGACGTTGCGGACCGACCGTGGGTTGGCTTCTTGCGTGCGCCGGGGAAAAAGCTTGTGGTCAGCGCGGATTTGGTCCCCTCCCGCAGGTAGGAGGCGAAGACTTCGCCCTTGCCTGTGATCAAATGGGCCTCCAGGATATGGGAATCGGAAGCAAGCCCTGTCAGTGTTGCCTCGGCTGCTTTCCTGTCGTCAAAGGAAACTGCCGCCGCCGTATTCATGCCGACGATCCCGGCCAGCATCTGGAGCTGCTCTTTGGTTTCTTTACGAAAGGATATTACATCATTGATAAAGAAAGTGAGGGAGGCGACAAACAGCGCGATGCCGCTGGTCAGGAGCATGATGCTCATCAGTTTCTGCCGGATTGAGAGATTTTGCAGGCGTCGCAACATCTTTCCCTTTTACCTCCGCATGTTTGGGGCAGGAGCCCCCTTTTTTAGGCGGACATTATTCCAGCACCATCAGGGCCAGCTTCAGCAGTTCGGAACTGATCGCTAGATTGGCCTGACGGGCCACCCGCTTGTTGATCTGGAAACGGATACGTCCTTCCTTATTTACAAAACCGATTATGCCACCCTTCTGGGCGAAGTTCCTCACGTCACTGACGGTGAGGATGCCTTGCCGCCGGTTCAAGACAGTCAGAATGTCGATTATGTTATCTGTTTCGTCAGCGCTGATGAAGAGTAGATCGCATTCTTGCAACGCCTCGATGTTGCGGATATACCTGATCAGCACCTTGCGATTATAAACCAGCTTGCCTGTAAGGGGGTTCAGGTCTTCGCCAAATGGGTTTTTGCCCATGACAACAATGGTGAAGACCTGGGAATTACCATAATTTTGGGGCGGCCAATCGACAAACTTCGTAAAATTGTAAAGATAGGAAGCTTTCACCTGGTATTCGCTGAGATGTTTATCTGTGTCTGCGGCGCCGCAGACCGCTGTGGTGAGCAAGGCGGAAAGGACAGCCAGCGCCCAAATTTGGCTCAGGCGAGCCTTCCCAGGCCATTGCCGTTGGTTTGCACACATGCGATTGATTGCCTCTTGCGCCATTATACTTATACAGTCCTTTTCCATCAGCGGCAGTGCGTTTCAGAAATTCCAGGTTAACATGCCATAAAAGCTACGTTCCGTTTCCGTAGGGACGGAGAACAGGAGCTCCGGCCGGAACTCCGCATGGCTTTTCTGGAGCAGGTTCTGACCAACCAGCGATAATTCCAATTGCGGTATCGGCTTCCAGGCTAAACGCGTATCAAGGGTTACATAACCGGCCACGCTGCCGCCGCCAATGGATTCCAGACGCTCCACGCCGCGCAACCACAAATCCCATGACACCTTGCGTCCGAGATCCAAGCCAGAACGTAACGAGAACTGCTGTCGGGGACTGCCGCCTTCGACATCGGCTTTATTGTGCGGGTCCATTGTGTTGTCGTTCATGTCCATGAAGATTTGCAGATAGCTGTAAGAGGCCTGCAGCCGCCACCAGGGAAGGGGAAGCCAGGATATCGCCAGTTCGGCGCCATAGGTATGACCGGTCATGTCATTATTTGTTGTGAAGGGAATAATGATCTGTGTCGGCGCGGTGAGGGAATCGGGCCCCGACTGCCCCCTCTTTATCGTGCGTAAACGATCATAGGCGTTGTAGAACGTCGAAATATCAAGGTTCAGGTTGGGGCGCAGTTCCGTCCGGTAGCCAAGTTCATAGGCCAGCAGCTCTTCCGAAGCGTATTCCTCTGTGCCGTAAATTGTCACCACGGCGGGGAGCTGATTTGCAGGGAAAGGCACAAAAGTCAGGGGGGGAGGAACAACGCTATGGCGGATGACAATGTTCTGATCGCCCCGCGAGGGGGTGCGCACGGCCCGGGAAACGGCCGTCCAGAGAGTGTGACGGGGGGCGGGTTTCCAAATAAGACGGCCGTTGGGCTGGATTTCGAAGTCCGAGTAGTTGTTGCACTCGAAACGGGAGCCGAGAATCAGGGAAAGATGTTCCGGAATAAGTGTAATCTCGTCATGGAGGAAGAAACTGGTCAAGTGGGAGTCCTTCTGTGGGGGAAGGAGCGATACGGCAAAGGTGTTCTCGATATCATCGCGGGAAAAGCGGTAGCCCATGCCCCAGAGGATGTCTTGCTTATTGCCAAGAGCAAAGCGATGCTGAAAATCCAGATCCACGACATCCATTTTCCCGATGGCGCCATCTATGCCCGCTTGAGAATGGTCATAGTATAGTTGCAGTATCATCCCGGAAGTGTCGGACAAAGTCTGTTCCCAGCGAGATAGCAGATGCCAGCCGCGTGTCCCGTTGTCTGCATCGGCCGTCCGGAAAACGGCCGGATCGGAAGCGGTTGGCAGCCTGGGGAACGAAGCAGTTCCCTCCTCATTGCCATCGTAATATTCCCCCTGGATGGTCAGGGAGTCACGCTCTGCAGTATGGGAATCCAGGCGAAATCCGCCCCGGTTCATATGCCAGGCGTCATGGGCCTGGTCGCCCGCAGCATTCATGCCGCTGTCACGATCCAGGCGCTTCGCATAAAAACGGATATCTGCCGCTTCGCTCAATTTCATTCCGTAACGAGCCTCGGCAAAGCCACGTTCTTCTGTGCCGCTGCCGACGCTGACTAACCCGCCCGGCGTGTTCGCGGCTGATTTGGTAATGATGTTGATTACCCCGTTAACGGCATTGGCGCCCCAGAGGGCCGCCCCCGGCCCCCGGATCACCTCGATCCGGTCGATGTCCGCAAGGAGGGTATCCTGCGCATCCCAGAATACTCCCGAGAAGAGGGGCGTATAAACGCTGCGGCCATCTATCATAACCAGCAATTTGTTGGCGAAGCGGCCGTTGAAGCCCCGGATGGAAATAGCCCACTTGTTGGCGTCGATCCGCGCCACCTGCACGCCCGGCGCCAGACGGAGCGCCTCGGGAATGCTTCTGGCGCCGGAGCGTCGCATATCTTCCTGGGTGATCACAAAAACCGCCGCCCCGACATCTGCGATTCGTTGAACTTTTTTAGAAGCGGAGGTAACCTCGATATTCATCAACTCCGCTATGCCCAACGTAAAGATATCAACCGTGGTGTTTTCCGGGGCAGCCGACAACCGTGCTGCGCAAAGCAGGACGAACAGGATGGTAATGCAAGCGGCGAGAGGCGGTAGAAAAGAGCGTTTTTTGTAGGTTTTGGCAAGGTGACGAAGATCCATGTACCAATCTCCTTCCATAACGAACATATATTGAAAGCCGTCCCCAAGAATGCAGCCTTGGCCCTGTATAAACATTTCCATCTAAGATTTCAATGCAATAATACTATCTATTTGATTAGCTGTAATTTTGTTATTGGAAGCTTTGACGCAGGTTAAGATAGAAAACAACGTCGGGCGACGATTTTACCACCAAATCTTCGCCAATGCCGATGTCCAAAGTCGAGCCTTCCCACAGCGCTACCGTGCCCCCGGCGACGAGTTGCACCGCTGTGTCTGCCAGTTCTGTAAGATTGCTGTCGTTATAAAAAGCGGTGTGAATATCGGTCTGCACCTTAAAGGCAAGGCGGGGCAGGGGTGTCCACCCCAAGCCCAGGGTGCCGAAGCCTACCCAGCTCTTCTGCTGTTCCGGCAAAACGTCGCCCTCGGTCATGAACATTGCTCCCAGGGAGCCATAGGCCGTCCACTTGCCAGCAGCTCTCCCCAAATCAACGCCGCCTGTCAACCAGAGGGAGAGGTCGGTGCTGCCGCTGCCCCGGAGCTCGTCGCTATTGCCCGTCGGCAGCTTGAGGCCGAAATTTAACGTCAGGCCCTGGCCGGACTCCCGATTTTCGTTAATTTGATATGCGGCTGTAAAGCCAAGATCACCGAAGCCGGCCCCGGCAGCTTGCACAAGCAGCCGGTCCACGCCGTCTTTGCGATAATGGTAAAGTGAGCGATTACGGGGCGCCATATCCCGCCCTCCCTGGGGAAAAGCAAAGGTGCTATGATAATCCTCGATGAAACTGTCGAGAAAACCGCCCCCCTGGATTATATAGGGCATCCGGAAGCCCGCCTCCAGACGGGAGGAAAAGGCGTGCCGCACCGTCAGCGTCAGGCGTGTTGTTTCCCCATCGAGGGTGATTTTTTCCCGGGGATTATCATCAACGGCATAATTGCTGGCCAAAGCGATATTGATGCCTGCCGCTGTTTTGCCTGCCGGCAGCAACAGGAAATTACCGGGACCGGGCAAACCGTAGATGCCGACGAGAGGGCTCTGGTTATTGCTGTCAAAAGGGGTAATTTCCGGAGGAGCGGCGTAACCGCGCAGAACCATCAAATGTAGAATGAGGAGCAATAGCGCGAGGGTGATGATGTTTTTTTGCATAATGTATCTCCTCAATTGCGGGACATCAAGTGCGTAACCGCTTTTTCGAGGCCGTCCAGTGTGAGCTCGAACATGGGGAAGATATCACCAATGGCGGCGATTGTCTGGGTGAATCTCCAGGTATTTTCGGCCTGGGGATTCAGCCAAACGGCATGACGAAAGGTTTGGGCCAGAAACTTCAGGCGGTTGATGCTGGGCATGGCTTGACGTTGATCGATGTAAATGGCGCCCTGGGGATGCACCAGTTCATAAGGGGCCATACTGGCGTCGCCGACAAAAATAAGCCGTGTTTCCTGATCACGGCGAATGAAATCATCAATCAGCTCCTGCTGGCGGAGACGTTGCGGATCGCTCCATACCTGATCATAGATGGTGTTATGGAAAAAATAGATTTTCAGGTCCTTAAACTGAGAGCGGGCATAGTTAAAAAGGGTTTGCACCACATTGATATAGGGTTCCATGGACCAACCGCCGTTGTCGATCAAGAGAATCACCTTGAGCCGATCCGTCAAACGGCGGTCAAAGATTATTTCCACCTCGCCGGCGTTACGCATGGTTTGATAGACGGTTTTGTCAATGTTGACAACGTCCTTGGGTCCGGTAGGCGCCATCCGGCGGAGCCGCTTCAAGGCCTCGCCGATCTGCGACTCCGTCAAGGGGCCATCCTGGGCATAATCCTGATAACGCCGTTCCATGGCCACCTTAATGGCGGATTTGTTGCGTGATACCCCCCCGACCCGCATGCCGCCGGGATGATAACCGGAATGACCCACCGGCGAGGTGCCGCCCGTCCCAATCCATTTGCTGCCGCCGTGATGTTCGCCGTCCTGATCTTTGAGCCGATCCAGGAAGTATTTAAGCAGTTCTTCCGGGGAATATTTTGCCAGTTCCTTTTCATCCATGCCCAGGGCGCGTGCCAGGTCGGCGGGGTTTTTCAACCATTCCTGCAGCATGCTGCGGGCTAAATCGGAAAGTTCCGACGCCGCCGGTTCGGTGAAGGCGATACCTTTAAATTCCTGAGCAAAAACCTTGTCGTAGGTGTCGAAATACCGTTCACTTTTAATCAGAATGGCACGGGCCGAAGTGTAGAAATCGTCCAGGGTGTGGATCAAGCCCATATGGAGCGCCTTCTGCAACTTGAGAAAAGAGGTGGGCGTCACGGGGATGCCCTTTTCCCGCAGGGTATAAAAAAATCCGACAAACAAACTTTATCTCCTTTACAAGCGAAAGCGGGAGGCCTGTTGCGAAACAATGGCCAAGTCACCGCTTTTCTTGAATAAAACACCCAGGTAAGGCATATTCCCCAGCACCAGGTTTTTTACCTTGAAATCGGGGTCCGTCTTGATGGCTCTGATCCAGTTGATAAGTTCCCGGGTGGCCGGTTTTTTCTCGATGCCGCGCAGCTCCCGGAGACGGTAAAAAGCGGTTATACAGGCGCCCACAAGTTCATCGTTCAACCCCGGGAAGTGCACCCCGATGATGCGCCGCATCATGTCCGGTTCCGGGAAGGCGATATGATGGAAATTACATCGTCCCAGGAAGGGGTCGGAAAGATCTTTCTTGGCGTTCGAGGTAATGATGATGACGGGTCGATGTTTCGTCCGGACGGTTTTGTCGATTTCCATGATATCAAACTGCATTTGATCCAGCACATCGAGCATGTCATCCTGAAAGTCCGTGTCGGCCTTGTCGATCTCGTCAATCAAAAGCACCGTGCGGGTATCGGCTGCGAAAGCCTGGCCGATCTTGCCCATCTTGATGTATTCTTCGATATTGCTCACCTCGCGCTTGGAATCTCCGAACCGGCTGTCATTAAGACGGGTGAGGGTATCGTACTGGTACAGCGCTTCTAAGAGCTTCATGCTGGATTTGACATTCAGGATAATGAGCGGCATCTGCAAGCTTCCCGCAATGGCGTGGGCAAGCATCGTCTTGCCGGTGCCCGGCTCCCCTTTGAGCAAGAGCGGCATTTCCATGGCGATCGAGACATTGACAATTTGCGCCAGTTCCTCATCCAGGATATACCTGTCGGCGCCCTCAAACCTGCAAACTTTGTCCTTTTGAACCATAATTTTGACTCCTTAAAGAAAAAAGACCCAAACTGGGCCCTTTGTGATTTTGTTAATCCGGGAAACCCACCGATTGCCCATTAACATGTCTGACTAATACATTTACGGTAAAAATGCCACAGATTTCTCTGCTACTAACCCGGCTATAAAAAAATCCGG
>Ga0080064_1007010_pt1 | contig 11711 bp, 9 predicted proteins | sample Subgrocontami54m_FD_69260 | JGI IMG/M metagenome (GOLD analysis project Ga0080064, IMG submission 69260) | Subsurface groundwater microbial communities from S. Glens Falls, New York, USA - GMW46 contaminated, 5.4 m (SPADES assembly) (version 2) ...
CGGAAGGCGGTGGAGTCCGAGCTTCTGGAAGCTCCCGCGGGCGGCCTGAACGAAGGCGAGTCTCCGGAGCAGGGCGCGCAGCGCGAGATGAAGGAGGAGACGGGGTTCCGCGCGGGCAAGATTCAGTCGATGGGGGGCTTTTTCAGCGCGCCGGGCTTCTGCACCGAGTACCTGCACGCCTTTCTGTGCACCGACCTCCGACACGTGGGCGCGCATCCGGAGGACGACGAGGAGATTGCGGTGGAGCCCACGCCCGTGGCCCGCATACCAGAGCTTATCCGCACGGGCCGGATACGCGACGCCAAGAGTGTCGCGGGGTTGCTCATGTACCTGTCCCTCTACCGTCCTCGCTGAGGGTACGAGTGTCGTCCGGACACGCAGACTTTTGGTGACGCGCACGACAGCATATCCCTGACGTAGAGGCCAAAGCGATGCGCCGTGCCTTGCCTGACTACATGGCGCCCGGCTTGGACGTCGTCTTCGTCGGCATCAACCCCGGCCTCTACTCCGCTGAGCGGGGTCACTACTACGCCCGCCCCGCGAATCTCTTCTGGCGCGCCCTTAACGAGTCCGGCCTGACCGCCGAACGCCTGGGGCCGGAGGACGATGAGCGCCTGCCCGCGTTCGGGATGGGGCTGACCGACGTGGTGGCGCGCTCCTCGCGCGGCTCCGCGGACCTTTCCGCCGATGAACTGGCGCGGGGCGGGCGGGCCCTGCTGTCGAGGGTGCGCCGCTGCGTGCCTCGCATCGTCTGCTTCAACGGACTCACGGGATACCGCGCCTGCTTCGGGCGGGCGGCGACGCCGGGGCTTCAGCCCGACCGCATCGGCCAGACGCGCGTGTACGTTGTCCCGTCCACCAGCCGGCGGAACGCGGCGTACAGCCCGGAAGCCGTCATCGGCCACTTTCGAGCGCTCAAGGAATACCTGGACGAGATGAAGGGCAGTTGACAGGAGCCGTCTTCTCACGCACAATCGGCGTGCGGCGAGAAGCAGGCCCAAGCGCTTCTTCGTCGCGGAAGGAGTAGTACGCATGATTATCGTGGACACCCATTGTCACGCCGGCATCGAAAAGTACGAGCCGCTGGAGGTACTGCTGTACCAGATGCACCGCACTGGGGTGGACAAGGCCGCCATCGTGCAGCACCTGGGCCAGTACGACAACCGCTACCTGCTGGAGGGCGCAAAGCGGTTCCCCGGCCGCTTCGCCATCATCGGGATGGTGGACGTGACGAAGCCGGACGCGCCGAAGACGCTGGAGCGATGGGCGAAGGACGGACTGCAGGGCATCCGGTTCCGCGCTAGCTGGCGGTCGCCCGGCAGGGACCCGCTCGCCATCTGGAAGAAGGCAACAGAGCTTGGGCTGGTCGTGAGCTGCCTCGGCGACGAGACGGAGCTGGCCGCGCCGGAGGTCCAGAAGCTCGTGAAGTCGCTGCCGAAGCTCAAAATCATCATCGAGCATATCGGACGGGCTGGCCGGGACGAGAAGCCGCCCTACACCCTGTTCAAGAAGGTCTTAAAGCTGGCTGATCTGCCCAACACGTACATGAAGATTCCCGGTTACGGGGAGATATGCGTTCCGCCCTTCCCGTTCAAGGACCCGCCGCCGTTCATGGAGATGGCTCTGGAAGCGTTTGGCCCCAGGCGTCTCATGTGGGGGAGCGACTGGCCGCCAGTCGTCATGCGCGAGGGCTACGGGAACGCCCTGCGCTTCTGCCTCCAGAACTTCCCGGCGAAGGACAGGGACAAGGAGTGGGTCTTCGGGAAGACCGCGCTCTCCCTGTTCAAGTTCGATAAGGCCTAGCTGGTGCCTGACGCACAAAGGGGGGCGCTCCGATCCATCGGAGCGCCCCCCTTTTCGTTGAGTCCAACCTGACGCATGAGCGCCTGGGGCCGGAGGGCCATGACGTTTGCCCGCGTTCGGGATGGGGCTGACCGACGTGGTGGCGCGCGTGTACGTTGTCCCATCCACCAGTCGGCGGAACGCGGCGTACAGCCCGGAAGCCGTCATCGGTCGCTTTCGAGCGCTCAAGGAATACCTGAACGAGATGAAGAGCAGTTGACAGAAGCTCTATTTGCGGCCACAATCGCCCTTGCGATGACGGAGAGCGTACACGCGCCAACTATTCGCAGAGGAAAGGAATCGTCGAGATGATTATCGTGGACACTCAATGCCACTCTGGCATCGAAAAGTTTGAGCCGTTGGAGGTCGTGTTGTACCAGATGCACCGTATGGGGGTGGACAAGGCCACCATCGTGCAGCACACGGGTCAGTACGATAATCGGTACCTGCTGGAGGGCGCAAAGCGCTTCCCCGGCCGCTTCGCCGTCATCGGACTGCTGAACGTGGAGAAGCCGGACGCGCCCAAGACGCTGGAGCGATGGGCGAAAGAGGGTCTGGAAGGCATCCGGTTCCGCCCCGGCTGGCGGTCTCCCGGCAGGGACCCACTCGTCATCTGGAAGAAGGCCTTGGACCTGGGGCTGGTGGTGAGTTGCATCGGCGAGGAGGCGGAGCTGGTCACGCCGGAGTTCCAGAAGCTCGTGAAGTCGATGCCGAAGCTCAAAATCATCATCGAGCACATCGGCAGAGCGGGCCCGGACGACAAGCCGCCCTACACCCTGTTCAAGAAGATATTGAAGCTGGCCGAGTTGCCCAACACGTACATGAAGATTCCCGGCTACGGGGAGATATGCACCCCGCCATTCCCGTTCCAGGCTATTCCGCCGTTCATGGAGATGGCTATGAAAGCGTTCGGCCCCAGGCGTCTCATGTGGGGGAGCGACTGGCCAGGGGTGGTCATGCGTGAGGGCTACGGGAACGCCCTGCGCTTCTGCATGCAGAACTTCCCGGCGAAGGACAAAGACAAGGAGTGGGTCTTCGGGAAGACCGCGCTCTCCCTGTTCAAGTTTGATAAGGCGTAGGGAGCATCTGGCTCCGTTGACATAGCTCCGCTCACCCTAAGCCTGTCGAAGGGCGAGCGGAGTGATATTTCCTTCCCGCTGTGGTTCGACAAGCTCACCACGAGCGGACTGACTTTGAATGCAGAAAGGGGGCGCTCCGACGGATCGGAGCGCCCCCTTCTCATTTGCGACTCTGACGGGAGCTACCGGGCTAGGACTTCCGGCTGACGCCACTTGGCCTTGCCCTCTTGCAGGGCGTCGCCGCCGTAGATATCGTTCACGACGATGACGGGGAACTTCTCGACGGTCAGCCTGCGGACCGCCTCCGTGCCCAGGTCCTCGTAGGCGATGACCTCCGCCGACTTGATGTACCTGGCGAGCAGCGCACCCGCGCCGCCCACGGCCCCAAAGTACACGGCCTTGTTCTTGACCAGCGCCTCGCGCACGGCGGGGCCGCGGCCCGCCTTGCCGACGATGCCCTTCAGGCCCGCCTCCAGAAGCGGGGGCGTGTACGGGTCCATCCGGTACGACGTGGTCGGACCAGCGGAGCCGATGACCTGTCCCGGCTTGGGCGGCGTGGGCCCCACGTAGTAGATGATCTGCCCGCGGATATCGAAGGGCAGGGGCTTGCCCTGGCTCAGCATCTCAATCAGCCGCTTGTGGGCGGCGTCGCGGGCGGTGTAGATGACGCCGGTGATGGTCACGTGGTCGCCGACGTGGAGCTTCGCGAGCACCTCAGCGGTGAGGGGAGGGGTGATATCCAGAAGGGTGGTTGCCATAATAGACCGTCCTTAATCGTATTCCGAGCGTCCGGCCCATTCAATTCCGCAGGGAAAGGGATACCTAGATGACGACCGTCTTCTGGCGCGCGCTGTGGCACTGGATGTTGACGGCCACGGGCAGGCTCGTGATGTGGGTCGGGAAGGTCTCCACGTGGACGGCCAGCGCCGTCGTCCGACCGCCCCAGGCCTGGGGCCCGATGCCAAGGGCGTTGACCTTCTCCAGGAGTTCCTCTTCCAGTTTGGCTGTTTCAGGGTCAGGGCTGTGCTGGCCCACGGGCTGGCGCATGATGGCCCTCTTGGCCAGCAGCACTGCCCTGTCCGCCGAGCCTCCCACGCCCACGCCCACGATAACGGGCGGGCAAGGGTTGCCGCCAGCCGCCTCCACCGACTGCACCACGAAGTCAACCAGGCCCTTGCGGCCGTCGGCGGGACGCAGCATAGAGAGCTTGCTCATGTTCTCGCAGCCGCCACCCTTCGGCAGGATGGTGAGTTTCACCTTGTCGCCGGGGACAATTTCCGTATGGACCATGCCAGGCGTATTGTCGCCGGTGTTCGTTCGGCTCGTGAAGGGGTCTTTGGCGATGGACTTGCGGAGGTATCCCTCGTTGTACCCTTTGCGTATACCCGCCTGAATCGCCTCGTCCAGCGAGCCGCCCACGATGTGGGCATCCTGCCCCAGGTCCACGAAGACGAGGGTCGTACCCGTGTCCTGGCACAGTGGCACCGACTGGCTTTTGGCTATCTGAGCATTCTCGATGATGATGTTCAGGACGTGCTGCGCCCCGGGCGATTCTTCTTTCTGCCGCGCCGTTTTCAGCGCCTGGAGGACATCGTCCGGCAGGTCGGTGTTGGCGCTCATGCAGAGGCGGGCCACCGCTTCGGTAATGGCGCTCGCGGGAACGTCCCGCACAGTGCTTTTTGTTGAAGCTGTTCGTGCCATAACATTACTCCCCGGGGAGAGACCGTTAGGGGTGACACCTGAAGCTGGGGAAGGCCCTCCGACTTGAGCGGAGGGCCTTCCCTGCGCTCTATTCCAGTTTAGGCCTTGGACGCCATGACGTCCACCAGCTCCTTGACCGAGTTGGCGGACTTCTGGAGGGCCGCCTGCTCGTCGGCGGTGAGCTTGATCTGCATGACCTGCTCAATGCCCTGGCTGCCCAGCTTCACGGGCACGCCCACGCACAGGCCCTTGATGCCGTATTCGCCGTCCAGCAGGGCGCAGGCGGGCAGGACGCGCTTCTGGTCCAGGAGGACGGCCTGCACCATCTCCGCGGCTGCCGCGGATGGGGCGTAGTAGGCGCTGCCCGTCTTCAACAGGCTGACAATCTCCGCTCCGCCGTCCTGCGTCCGCTTGACGATGGTCTTCAGCCGGTCCTCGGGGATAAGCTCGCTCACGGGGATGCCGCCCACGGTCGTGTAGCGGGTCAGGGGGACCATGGTGTCGCCGTGGCCGCCCAGGACGTACGCCTGCACATCCCTGACCGACACACCCAGTTCCTGGGCGAGGAATGTGCGGAAGCGGGCCGTGTCCAGGACGCCCGCCATGCCGAACACCTTGTTGCGGGACGACTTGCTCACCTTGAGGGCGAGCTGGGTCATGGCGTCCAGCGGGTTGGAGACGATGATGATAGTCGCCTTGGGCGAATACTTGACCACCTGCTCCGTGACGCCGCCGACAATCTTCATGTTGGTGAACAGCAAGTCGTCACGGCTCATGCCCGGCTTCCGGGCGATGCCCGCGGTGATGACCACCACGTCCGAGTTGGCCGTGGACTCGTAGGTATTGGCGCCAGTGACCTTCGAATCGAATCCCAGAATGGGGCCGGACTCGAGCATGTCCAGGGCCTTGCCCTGAGGCAGCCCTTCGACAATGTCCACGATGACGACGTCGCTGATGCCCCACTCCGCGATGCGCTGTGCCACCGTTGCGCCAACGTTGCCCGCACCAACCACTGTTACCTTGAACCGCATATGCTACTCCTTTTCCCGGCGCACGGCCTACCACCCGCGTCGCTGGCACGATGCCAGGAGCGGACGCTCCGTGAGGGCGTCATAGGCGTTCGCGCGGGTAAGCTTCGCTCTCTTACTTGGCCGCTGTCTTGCGGAGTTGCGCCATCCGGGCGATGACGGCGTCCGCCACCTGGGATGTTCCGACCGCCGTGGGGTCATTCCGTGTGGGCTTCATGTCGTATGTGAGGGACTTGCCTTCTTTGATGACGTCGGCCATGGCCTGCTCCATCAGGTTGGCGGCCTTGGTCTCCTTGAGCCAGCGGAGCATGAGGACGCCCGAGAGCATCTGGGCGAACGGGTTAACCTTGTTCTGCCCCGTGTACTTGGGCGCGCTGCCGTGGGTGGGCTCAAAGAGGGCCGTGTCCTTGCCGACGTTGGCGCCGGGCGCCATGCCCAGGCCGCCGATAAGCCCCGCGCAGAGGTCGGACAGGATGTCGCCGTAGAGGTTGGGGAGGACCAGCACGTCGTACTCCTGCGGCCGCTGCACGAGCTGCATGCACATGTTGTCCACGATCCGGTCCTCGAACTCAATGTCCGGGTACTGCTTGGCGACCTCGCGGGCGACGGCGAGGAAGAGGCCGTCCGTGTACTTCATGATGTTCGCTTTGTGGACGGCGCTGACCTTCTTGCGCTTGTTCTCGCGAGCGTAGTCGAACGCGAACTTGACGATGCGGGTGGTGTTGGCGACGGAGATGGGCTTGATGCTGATGCCGGCGTCCTTCTGAATGTTCTTCTTCGCCAGCTTGTTGATGTGGTCAATGATCTCGGCGCAGTCCTTGGTGCCCTTCTCGAACTCGATGCCCGCGTACAGGTCCTCGGTGTTCTCGCGGACGATGACGAGGTCAATGTTCTTGTACAGCGAGCGGACACCCTCGTAGGACTTGCAGGGCCGCAGACAGGAGTACAGGTCGAGCGCCTGGCGCAGCGCCACGTTCACGCTGCGGAAGCCCGTTCCCACCGGAGTGGTGATAGGGCCTTTCATGGCGATCTTGTTCTTGCGGATGGAGTCCAGAACGCGGTCCGGCATGACCGTGCCGTACTTTTTAATGGCCGTCTCGCCGCAGTCCTCGACCTCCCACTTGAAGGCGACGCCCGTGGCTTCCAGTACCCGCCGGGTCGCCTCCACCACTTCGGGACCTATGCCATCTCCGGGGATGAGGGTGACGGTGTAAGCCATGAACCAGCTCCTCCTTCAGGCCCTGTCGTGGGCCGTGCCGTTCGTTTCTATCCGATAACCGCCAGGATGTCTCCCTTGGCGACCTTGGCGCCGGCCTTGAAGCCGAGCTTCTTGACGGTCCCGTCCGCCGGCGCGGGCAGGGCGTTCTCCATCTTCATGGCTTCCAGGACAACGACCGTATCGCCCGCCTTCACGGCCTGGCCCTCCTGGACGTTGTACTTGATGATGATGCCGGGCATGGGAGAGCGAATGGCGCTCTCGCCCGCCGATAGGGCCGTGGGCTGCGCTGCTGAGGCGGGTTTGGGCGCTGCGGGCGCGGGTGCAGGCGCGGCGGGCCGCGGCGCAACGGGCGGAGGCACGGCGACGACCGCCGAAGCGGCGTGCGCGACGGGCGCGGCGCCGCCGTCAGCGGCCTCCACGTCCACCTTGTAGTAATCATCGCCGACATGCACGTGGAACGTGCGGGCATGCGGCCCCTTGGGCGGGGCCTCCACCTGTGGCTTTTCGACCAGGAGCCCCTTCTTGAACTTGCTGAAGACATCGTCTTTCAGCGCGAGCTCCTTCTTGGCCTGCTCCAGGCTCTTGGGCTTCACGTCCTCCGGGACGGGCTCCTGCCCGTACTTCCACTTGAGGTAGCGAAGGCCCGTCGTGGGATAGAGGGCGTAAATGAGCGTGTCGCCCATGTCCTTGGCGATGCTCTTGACGTCTTCCCTGGCCTTCGCCATTTCAGGGTCGAGCACATCGGCGGGGCGCTTGGTGATGGGCGTCTCCCCACGCGGGTAGCCCTTCAGCGCCACCTTGACCACTTCCGGGTCCATGGTGACTGGAGGCTTGCCGTAGAGGCCGTAGGCGTAGTCCTTGACCTGAGCGGTAATCATCTTGTACCGCCCGAAAATGACGTTGTTCACCGCCTGCACGCCGACTATCTGGCTGGTGGGCGTGACCAGCGGCGGATAGCCCAGGTCCTTGCGCGTGCGCGGCAACTCCTTGTACACCTCTTCCAGCCTGTCAAGAGCGTCCGCCTCCTTGAGTTGGGAGGTGAGGTTGCTCGCCATGCCGCCCGGGACCTGGTGGGCCAGCACGCCCGCGTCAATGACCGCCAGCTTGGAGTCGTCCAGGAACGAGCGGTACTTGGGGGCTATGTTCTCGACGTGAGTGCCCAGCTTAAGCATCAGATCCAGGTCAAGGCCGGGGTCGCGCGGCGTTTTGTACAGAGTGACAAGCAGAGGCTCCACCGCGGGATGCGACGTCCGCAGGCCGAGCGGCGCCAGGGAACAGTCCATGATGTCTATCCCGGCCTCAATCGCCTTAAGGGAGGTCATGGAGGCCATGCCGCTGGTGTAGTGGGTGTGCAACTGCAGCGGCAGCTTCACCGCGTCCTTGATGGCCTTGACAAGCTCGTAGGCGTCGTAGGGCGAGAGAATGCCCGCCATGTCCTTGATGCAGATGCTGTCCGCGCCCATGTCCCGGAAGATGATGGCCTTCTTGACGAAATAGTCCACGTTGAACACGGGCCCGCCCAGCCTGCGCTCCGTCACCGAGTAGCAGATGGCGCCCTGCACGTGCTTGCGGTTGCGCTTGACGGCCTTGAACGACGTCTCCAGGTTCCGCTCGTCGTTCAGGGCGTCGAAGATGCGGAAGATATCCATGCCCGCGTCCGCGGAGTAGTCCACGAAGGCGTTGACCACGTCGTCCGCGTAGTTGCGGTAGCCCACAAGGTTCTGCCCGCGCAGAAGCATCTGCAGGGGCGTCTTGGGCATCAGCTTCTTGAGGACGCGGAGCCGTTCCCAGGGGTCCTCCGCCAGGAAGCGGGTCATCACGTCGAATGTGGCGCCGCCCCAGACTTCGACGGAGTAGAACCCCGCCTTGTCCAGGTCAGCGGCGACGGGGATGATGTCCTCCGTCCGCATTCGGGTGGCCCACAGGCTCTGGTGGCCGTCCCGGAAGGTGAGGTCGGTTATCTTGAGGGGCTTCTGCGTGGTGTCTGCTGCTGGCGTCATGGCTGCCTTCTCCAGCGAAGTTATTTGGCGGGCTTCCGAGTTGCTATCGTTTGGCGCGTGGGCGTGTGTTCCAGCCGGTGCGGGTCTGCATGACCTCCGAGCGGCCGAACAGCCGCCAGGCGTTGAACCCGGTCACGGGTGGGGGAGGGGGTGGCGTCGCGCGCTGCGCGGCCTCGAACTCTTCCGCTTGCTGGTACGCTTCGACCGCCGCCAGGACGGCGGCCATGACCGAAGGGTTCAGCGACGTTTGAGCAGGCATGTAGCTTTGCGTCTGCCTCTAAAGCGGTATGTTCCCGTGTTTCTTGGCGGGCAGGGTGTCGCGCTTGTTCTGGAGCATCTCCAGAGCGCGGATGATCTTGACCCGGGTCTCGCGCGGGTCAATCACGTCGTCAATGAAGCCACGGCTGGCCGCGACGGTGGGCGTGGCGAACTTCTCCTTGTACTCCTCGATGAGGGCGCGCCGCGTCTCCTCCGGATTGGCCGACTTGGCGATGGCTTCCCGATGGATGATGTTCACCGCGCCGTCCGGCCCCATGACCGCGATTTCAGCCGAGGGCCATGCGAGGTTGATATCGCCCCGCAGGAACTTGCTGGACATAACGATGAACGCGCCGCCGTAGGCCTTGCGCGTGATGATGCAGATTTTGGGGACGGTGGCCTCCGCGTAGGCGTAGATGAGCTTGGCGCCATGCTTGATGATGCCGCCGTACTCCTGCTGCGTGCCGGGCATGAAGCCCGGGACGTCCGCGAGGGTCACGAGCGGGATGTTGAAGGCATCGCAGAAGCGGATGAAGCGCGCGCCCTTGATGGATGCGTCAATGTCCAGCACGCCGGCCATGCACATGGGCTGCTGCGCGACGATGCCCACGGGGCGGCCGTTGAAGCGGGCGAAGCCCACGAGGATGTTCGGGGCGTAGTGCTCGTGGACCTCCATGAAGTCGCCGCCGTCCGCGATGCGCCGGATGATCTCCTTCATGTCGTAGGGCTTGTTGGGGTCGTCCGGCACGATGGTGGCGAGGGATTCGTCAACGCGGTTTGGACTTTCGGTGGGCTGAACGAGGGGCGGGTCGTCCATGTTGTTCTGGGGCAGGAAGCTCATGAGGCGGCGTATCTGCTCGAAGCACTCCTCTTCGCTCGCGGAGACGAAGTGGCAGACGCCGCTCTTTGTCGCGTGGGCCATGGCGCCGCCCAGCTCTTCGTGCGTCACCTGCTCGCCGGTGACCGCCTTGATGACGTCCGGCCCGGTGATGTACATCTGGCTGAGGCCCTTGACCATGAAGATGAAGTCGGTGATGGCGGGGGAGTAGACGGCGCCTCCCGCCGTGGGCCCGAGCATGACGGATATCTGAGGGATGACGCCGGACGACAGGGTGTTGCGCAGGAAGATGTTGCCGTAGCCCGCCAGGCTCACCGCGCCTTCCTGGATGCGTGCGCCGCCGGAGTCGTTCAGGCCTATGCACGGCGCGCCGTTCTTCACGGCCATGTCCATCACCTTGCATATCTTCTCGCCGACGACCTCGGAGAGCGAGCCGCCGAAGATGGTGAAGTCCTGCGAGTACACGTACGCGAGCCGACCGTGAATCTTGCCGTAGCCGGTGACGACGGCGTCGCCGGGGAACTTCTTGTCGGCCAGGCCGAAGTCATTGCAGCGGTGCGTGACGAAGGGGTCAAGCTCCTCGAAGGTGCCCTCGTCGAGGAGGAGGGCGATGCGCTCGCGGGCGGTCAGGACGCCCTTGGCGTGGCGCTGCTTGATCTTGTCGGCGCCGCCGCCCAGACGGGACTGCTCGCGCAGCTTACGAAGGGATTCAATCCTGGAGGCGTTGGTCCTGGGCTTGTTCTCTATGGTCATAGGCTCTCCGCGGGGCCTGTCCCCGTGTCATCCGCGCGCGCACAGCGCTTCGCGGCGCCACGGAAGGGGAGTGTTGCCGGGCAGTCGGCCCGGCGTATCCATCGCTGGGATTGTTGCATCTTTCACAGATAGACACTTCGGCTATCGTACCAGAAACACCCTGTTCGCGCAAGGGAAACGAGGAGGCGAGCGCGGAGGGGAGGAGTACCGCACATCTGGATTTGAATTGTTTCAATTTTTGCGAGGGGCCTTCCCTATCTGGTGCTGCTATCTGGCTGGAGGGGTTACGGGTATTTGTTCCTGTTATGTATCGTCATTGGGGGCCGGTGAACGGCGGCGGGCGGACACACCGACAGGGCAGACACACAGGTCTGCCCCTACAAGGCCAACCACGGCGATTCCGGCAAGGGTGTGCCTGGCTGCACATGTGTTCCGTTGACAGAGTAGCGCGTGGTCTTTGGGTGTGGCAAGGGGCGGGTGGCGGGGGTTTGAGGGATGGTTTCACCTCACCTAGTGTCCTGTATCATCAATCCGTTGCATGATTCCAGTGTCCTGTTGCCCAGAGGTCACGCCCCTGCTGGTGGGACATACCTCACCCCCTTGGCCCCCTCTCCTGCAGGAGAGGGGGCAGATATAAACCTAAGCTGGGAGGACACCTCCCAGGCCCTCCGGCGGGCTACGCCCTGCACCCTGGGACTTGTGCAAGGGGACACTGGCCCCTCTCTCCTTCCGACGCCGAAAGGAGGGAGAGGGGTTGACCGGACGCCGCGGGCTTCAGGGAAACGTTGACAACCGGTGCCAATAGGCCAACAATGCAGGCAGTGGCCTTTTAGCGGTTGACGCGGGAACATTTGGGAGAAGCGCATGGCCCAGTGCGAGTACAAACGATACGACGAGAAGATATGCACGGAGACCGCCCATGCGGGCCACTCCATGTGCATTCTGCACGTCAATGAACCCGCCAAGGACGCCGCCGAATTCCTGAAGGCGCTG
>Ga0080064_1007011_pt1 | contig 11708 bp, 9 predicted proteins | sample Subgrocontami54m_FD_69260 | JGI IMG/M metagenome (GOLD analysis project Ga0080064, IMG submission 69260) | Subsurface groundwater microbial communities from S. Glens Falls, New York, USA - GMW46 contaminated, 5.4 m (SPADES assembly) (version 2) ...
ACCTTCGTCTCCAACATCCCCGGCGAGACGCAGACGCTGCCATCGGCCATCTACACCTTCACCCAGGTGCCGGACGGCGATGCCGGCGCGCTACGCCTCACGGCCGTGTCGATCGCCATCTCGATTGCCGCGCTTTTCGCCTCCGAGCTGCTGGCGCGGCGGGGGAGCCAGCGGCTGGACCTCGCGTGACGCTCGCCATCGACATCAGGCACCGGCTGGGCAGCTTCCACCTCGATGCCCGCTTCGCCGCCGGCACCGGCCTCACGGCGCTGTTCGGGAGATCGGGCGCGGGCAAGACGTCGCTGATCAACGTCATTGCCGGCCTGCTCCGGCCCGACCGGGCCCGCGTCGTCGTGGACGATGTCACGCTGGTCGACACCGAGCGGGGCATCTTCGTGCCGGGCCACAAGCGGCGCGTCGGCTACGTGTTCCAGGATGGGCGCCTGTTCCCGCATCTGAGCGTGCGGCAAAATCTGCTCTATGGCCGCTGGTTCGCGCCGCAATCCGAGCGCCAGGGGGACCTCGACAAGGTGACGGATATGCTGGGCATATCCCAGCTGCTCGAGCGCCGGCCGGCGAAGCTTTCCGGCGGCGAGAAGCAGCGCGTCGCCATCGGCCGCGCACTTCTGGCGAGCCCCCGCCTGCTGCTGATGGACGAGCCGCTGGCCTCGCTCGACGAGGCGCGCAAGGCCGAGATCCTGCCCACCATCGAGCGCCTGCGCGACGAGGGCGGCGTGCCCATCGTCTACGTCAGCCACTCCGTTGCCGAGGTGGCGCGGCTTGCGTCCACGGTGGTGCTGATCTCGGACGGGTCGGTCGCGGCGGTCGGCCCCACCGCCGAGATCATGCAGCGGCTCGACCTCTTCCCGCTCACCGGCCGCGCCGAGGCCGGCGCCATCATCGAGGCGACCGTGGAGGCCCACGACGATGCCTTCGGCCTGACGCTGGCGCGCTCGCGGGCGGGCCTGTGGCGCCTGCCGCGCCTCGACCTGGCGCCAGGCGAGCGCCTGCGCCTGCGCGTCCGCGCGCGCGACGTGATGCTGGCGACCAAGGCGCCGGAGGGCGTCAGCGCCCTCAATGTCCTGCCCGGCATCGTCGCCGATATCGGCGCGAGAGACGGCCCGGCCATCGACGTGCGGCTCGACTGCAACGGCGAGGCGCTGCTCGCCAAGCTGACGCGCTATTCCGTCGCGCAGCTGCAGCTGAAACCGGGCGTGCCCGTGTTCGCCCTGGTGAAGAGCGTCGCCTTCGACCGCCACAGCCTCAGCGGGCCCTTGCGGCCTGGCCGCGGGGACGACGACCTCATCGATCTGTGAAGGGTTATATCGATTGGTGATCTGCTACCTGCCGGGCAGCAGTGGCCGCGCTGCCCGTCGTGCCCGGCACCGGAGGCCTCGCCGGGGTTTTCCAGTCGAGGGCTTGTGCGAACGGTGTCCAATTGCTGCGCTGCGCCAACTGGGTCCGTTGCTGGAGCATGAAGAGGCATGCTACGGGCGTGTTCGGCGCTCGTGCCGTTGACCCGTTACTGACGTCGGTTGCGTTTGACGTGGACCATTTGCGTGCTTTCTGAATTGATGGCGAGCCGCCAACGCGGGCACAGCTCGCAGATCACGAACGGGGCAACACGCGATGGTTTCGGCCAACACCGGCCGCGGTGCCGACGGCAGCCTCGTGGTCCCATCTCCCGACCCTGTCGCTCCGTCCCAGCGGATCGATGGTATTGACGTCCTTCGCGGATTGGCGCTGTTCGGCGTCCTGACGGTCAACATCGTGTTCGAGTTTCGTGTTTCCATCTTCGATCAGTTTCTTCCACCCATCGGTACAGAACCCGCCATCGACCTCGCGTTGAAACACTTTCTGGCGGCGGCAGTTGAGTTAAAGGCATTCGCGCTTTTTTCTTTACTTTTCGGCATCGGCCTCGCCATTCAGTTCGATAGACTGACCAACAACCCTCGCCGTCTTGCCTTGCTGGTGCGGCGGTTGGCTGTTCTCTTGGCGATCGGTGCCGCGCACCTGTTTTTGATTTGGAATGGCGATATCCTGGTCGAGTACGCCGTCGCGGGGCTCCTTGTTCTGCCATTCCTGTTCGGTCCGCGTTGGCTGGTACTCGTTGCCGCCACCGCCGCTCTGGTGCTTTTTCTGGCGATGCCGTTGCTGCCGCCGTTTGTGCACTTTCCATCCAGTATTTGGATCCGCAGTCATATTGCAGAAGCCGCACAGGTATATGGAACCGGCGGGGTTTGGGACGTGCTTGCATTTCGGATTCGAGAAATCCCAGCCATCTTCCCGCTGCACGTCCTGATCTTTCCTCGCACCATTGCGCTTTTTCTGTTCGGCGCTCTCGCTTGGCGCACCGGGATTTTCCTTCGCCCTTCGGACCACAGGCGTCCACTGTTCAGCCTCGCGATAGTTGGGCTGGTTTTCGGCGTTGGACTAACCGTCGCGGCGCAGGGGCGGGCCATGTTCGGATGGCCGTCGCTGGGGCGCGCAGACGATACAATAGAGCGGCTCGGCGGCGTCATGCTGGCCGTGGGCTATGCTGCAACTGTCATCGGTTGTGTGAGCCTTCCGGCCGGGCAAAGGATGCTGGCATGGGCTGCGCCGATCGGCCGGATGGCGTTCACGAACTACCTCGCTCAATCCCTCATTCTGGGGTGGATTTTCTATGGCTACGGGCTCGGGCTGTTCGGCCGGCTGAGCGTGACCACTGCATTCGCCGTCGGCGTTGCCGTGTACGTGGCGCAAGTCGCCTTCAGCGCCCGGTGGCTGGGCCAGTATCGCTACGGTCCGATAGAGTGGTTGTGGCGCTCGCTGATGTATGGCAACCGGCAACCGATGGTCCAACGCTTGGCGTGACTTGACGTCCCCTGATGGCACAGTCCTGAAGACATCGGCGCTGCAGCAAGTCCGGCAGCTTTCTGGGAGTCAACCAGAAGTGCCCCGAGGGTTGGAGACCCCTCTGCGGGTGCGACTGGTGCCTGTTAGAGGATTTCAGCAGCTGGTCTTTTCGGCCTCGTCGCTGAACCCGTCTCTTGAAAATGACATCAGCGCAGGCGGGCGTTGATCCCGTCCAGCGCCTTGGAGCCGGGGCAGAGCTCGGCCATGGGCAGCGCGTTGAGGGGGCGGGCGTCCGTGGCCAGGATGTCGTGCATGTCCTGCTGCTCCTCGTTGATGAAGAGCAGGCCGGTGGCCACCTGGCCTTTGGCGGCGTTGGTGCGGATCGCCATGATGGCGGCGTCCGCGTCGCGCGGATCGTGGCCGGGGCTCAGCTTGTGCAGCACCAGGCGCGAGCCGTCGTGCAGCGCGATGGCCGCGGTCGTGCCCTCGGCATAATCGACGGTGATCTCGTCCTTGGGCTCGACGTAGTCGATCTTGTTCTCGGACGCCATGTTGTGGGCGCGCACCCAGTCGTAGCTCTTGGTCGAGGTCGGGTGGTTGTTGAAGGTCACGCACGGACTGATCACGTCGAGGAAGGCGAAGCCGTTGTAGCTGATGGCGGCCTTGATCAGGGGAATGAGCTGGGTCTTGTCGCCGGAGAACGAGCGGGCGACGTAGCCGGCGCCGAGCTGGATCGCCATCTGGCACAGGTCGATGGCGTCGAACGGGTTGGCCTCGCCCTTCTTGGACGGAGAAGTCTTGTCGTTGGTGGCGGAGAACTGCCCCTTGGTGAGGCCGTAGCAGCCGTTGTTCATGACGATGTAGGTCATGTTCACGCGCCGGCGCACGGCGTGGCAGAACTGGCCCAGCCCGATCGAGGCGGTGTCGCCGTCGCCGGAGATGCCGATATAGACGAGGTCGCGGTTGGCGATGGCGGCGCCGGTGGTGACGGAGGGCATGCGCCCGTGCACGGAATTGAAGCCGTGGCTGCGCGAGAGGAAGTAGGTCGGCGCCTTCGACGAGCAGCCGATGCCGGACACCTTGGCGATGCGGTGGGCGGGCAGGTCCATCTCGAAGCAGGCTTCGATCAGGGCCGCCGTGATCGAGTCGTGGCCGCAGCCGGCGCACAGCGTCGACATGCTGCCTTCGTAGTCGCGGCGCGTGAAGCCGAGCGCGTTCTTGGGCAGCGCCGGGTGGTGGGCTGAAGGCTTGGCGATGTAGCTCATTGGGTCGTCCTCACTCGGCGGCCGCTTGGGCCGGCCGCAGCTCGCGCAGCACGGCGCCGCGCACGAACTGGGCCGTCGTCGGCATGCCGTCGTAGCTGAGCGCGGGGATCAGCTTCTCGCCCGGTACGTTGGCCTCGGTCATGAGCAGCGAGCGCATCTGCGCGTCGCGGTTCTGCTCGACCACGAACACGCGGTCGTGCGCCGCGCAGAACGACGCGACCTCGCGCGGGAAGGGAAACGACTTGATGCGTAGCGCGTTGACCTTCACCCCCTCGCGCTCGAGCAGATCGAGGGCCTCGTGCACGGCGGGCGTGGTCGCCCCGAAATAGATGAGGCCGGTCTTGCCGCTCTTGTCGCGGATGGTGATCTCGGGCTTCGGCACCAGCGTGGCGGCGGTATCGAACTTGCGGCGGATGCGGTCGAGCACGCGCGCGTGGATGCGGCCGTCCTCGGTGTAGCGCGCGTTCTCGTCGTGCGAGGTGCCGCGGGTGAAGAAGGCGCCCTTGGTGGGGTGCGTGCCGGGCAGCGTGCGGTAGGGGATGGCGTCGCCATCGATGTCCTGGTAGCGGCCCCAGTCGCGGCCCTTGAGGTCCTTGAACTGCTCCAGCTCCTCGGCGCTCACCACCTTGCCGCGGTCGTGCACGTGCTTGTCGTCCCAGGCGAAGGCGTCGGTCACCCAGTCGTTCATGCCGATGTCGAGGTCGGACATGACGATGACCGGCGTCTGCAGGCGCTCGGCCAGGTCGAAGGCCTGGGCGCCGAGCGAGAAGCATTCGGTGGGGTTGGCGGGGAACAGCAGCACGTGCTTGGTGTCGCCGTGCGAGGCGTAGGCGCAGGAGAGGATGTCGGACTGCTGGGTGCGGGTCGGCATGCCGGTGGAGGGGCCGCCGCGCTGGATGTCGTAGAGCACGACCGGCACCTCGGCGAAGTAGGCGAGCCCCAGGAACTCGCTCATCAGCGAGATGCCGGGGCCGGAGGTGGCCGTGAACGCGCGTGCGCCGTTCCAGCCCCCGCCGATGGCGATGCCGATGGCGGCGAGCTCGTCCTCCGCCTGCACGATGCCGTAGAGCCGGCGGCCGTCCTTGGTGGTGCGCAGGCGCTTGGCGTAGCGCTCGAAGGCTTCGGCCAGCGAGGTGGACGGCGTGATCGGATACCAGGCGCACACGGTGGCCCCGGCATAGATGGCGCCGAGCGCGCCTGCGTCGTTGCCCGATATCAGGATCTTGTCCTTGGCGCCCTCGGCATGGCGCACGCGGATCGGCAGCGGGCAGCCGAAATGCTTGGCCGCGTAGTCACGGCCCAGCGCGACGGCCTCCATGTTGGCGGCGATCAGCTTCTCCTTGCCCTTGAGCTGGTCGCCGATCGCGCTCTCGAGCACCTTGACATCGATGTCGAGCAGCGCGGTCAGCGCGCCGACGTAGACCATATTCTTGAACAGCTGGCGCTGGCGCGTGTCCTTCCACTTGGCGGCGCACATCTCGGCGATCGGCACGCCCAGCACGGTGATGTCGTCGCGCGGCCAGATGCGCGGCAGGGTCGAATCGTAGAACAACCAGCCCCCCGGCACGACCTCGGCCAGGTCCTCCTTGTAGGTCTGCGGGTTCATGGCGACCATCAGGTCGATGCCGTCGCGCCGGGCGACGTAGCCCGCCTCCGACACCCGCACCTCGTACCAGGTCGGCAGGCCCTGGATGTTGGAGGGGAAGATGTTCTTCGGGCTGACCGGGATGCCCATCCGGAACAGCGTCTTGGCAAAGATGGTGTTGGCGGAAGCCGAGCCCGAGCCGTTGACGGTGGCGAACTTCACCACGAAGTCGTTGATCCCGCTCATTTACCTGATGGCCTCGTGTGTAATGGGGTCAGACCCCAAGGCACCGTTTCAAGTGGGGTCAGACCCCATCGCACGCCCGCAAACACGAGCACACGCGTCGCCATGGGGTCTGACCCCAATCTAGCGCAGATAGGCATTGTGGTGAGTGAGACAAGCTTGTGAAGCCTGCGCTTCGACGAACATGAATTTCTGCATGTCCCAGGCACCCGTGGGGCAGCGTTCGGCGCACAGGCCGCAGTGCAGGCACACGTCCTCGTCCTTGGCCATGATGCGGCCGGTCTGCTTGAGCACGTCGGAGACATAGAGGTCCTGCGTCTTGTTGTGGGCCGGCACGCGCAGCTTCTCGCGCAGCGCCGCCTCGTCTGCGCCTTCCGTGAAGTTGATGCAGTCGACCGGACAGATGTCCATGCAGGCGTCGCACTCGATGCACAGCGGTGCGGAGAACACCGTCTGGATGTCGCAATTGAGGCAGCGCTCGGCCTCTTTCACGGCCAGCTTGTCGTCGTAGCCGAGCTCGACCTCCACCTTGAGGTTGCGCAGCGACTGGGCTTTGTCGGCATGGGGAACGGCGACGCGCCCCAGCGCCGAATAGTCGTTCTTATAGGCCCACTCGTGGATGCCCATCTTCTGGCTGAAGAGGTCGGAGCCGGGCTTGGGCCGTGCCTGGTTGAGGTCCTGGCCGCTGCAAAGGAGATCGATGGAGAGGGCCGCCTGGTGGCCATGGGCGACGGCCCAGATGATGTTCTCGGGGCCCCAGGCCGCATCGCCGCCGAAGAATACGCCCGGCCGGGTCGACATCATGGTGGTCTTGTCGACGGTGGGCATGTTCCACTCGTTGAACTCGAGGCCGACGTCGCGCTCGATCCACGGGAAGGCGTTGTCCTGGCCGATCGCCATCAGCACGTCGTCGCACGGAAACACCACCTCCTCGCCGGAGGGCTCGAGCTTGGGCCGGCCGGCCTTGTCGACGCCGACCTCCTTCATCTTCTGGAAGCGGACGCCGACGAGCCGGCCCTTCTCGAGGATGAAGGCCTTGGGGGCGTGGTTGTCGAAGATCGGGATGCCCTCGTGCTCGGCTTCCTCGATCTCCCAGTCGGAGGCCTTCATGACGCGGCGCGGCGAGCGCACGGTCACCTTCACGTCCATGCCGCCCAGCCGCAGCGCGGTGCGGCAGCAGTCCATCGCCGTGTTGCCGCCGCCGATGACGACGACGCGCTTGCCGACGGTATGGGTGTGCTCGAAGGCCACCGAGGTGAGCCAATCGATGCCGATGTGGATATTGGGGGAGGCCTCCTTGCGGCCGGGGACGTCGAGGTCCTTGCCCCTGGGCGCGCCGGTGCCGACGAACACGGCGTCGAAGCCTTCGGCGAGCAGCGCCTTCAGGCTCTTGATCTCGTGGCCGAAGCGGGCCTCGACGCCGAAGCCCAGAACCCGCTCCACCTCCTCGTCGAGCACGCCCACCGGCAGGCGGAAGGAGGGGATGTTGGTGCGCATCAGCCCGCCGCCCTTCGGGTCCTTGTCGAACAGCACGCAACTGTAGCCGAGCGGCATCAAATCGCGCGCGACCGTGAGGGAGGCAGGGCCGGCGCCGATGAGCGCGATGCGCTTGCCGTTCTTCTTCTTCGGGATCTCCGGCATGAAGGCGTCGATGTCGCCCTTGTAGTCGGCGGCGACGCGCTTGAGGCGGCAGATGGCGACCGGCTTCTCCTCGACGCGGCCGCGGCGGCAGGCCGGCTCACAGGGGCGGTCGCAGACGCGGCCCAGGATGCCGGGAAAGACGTTGCTCTCCCAGTTGAGCATGTAGGCCGCCGCGTAGCGGCCCTGGGCGATCAGCCGGATGTACTCGGGAACGGGGGTATGGGTCGGACATGCCCACTGGCAGTCGACGACCTTGTGGAAGTAGTTCGGATTGGAGATGTCGGTTGGGGCCGTACGGCCCCTGCTTCGTGCCGCGATGTCGCTCGCCTGCATCAACGCCTCGTCCCTGTGGTTTCGCTCCCAACCGCCCACTCTACTGGATCGGGATGCGTTATCCCAACTCCTACATGAGTTCCAGGGTTGTTTTTTCAACCGGCAACCGAAGCCCTGCATGTGTGGCGGAAAGCAGCCGGCGCCCGCGGCCTGCCGGCGCCTGTCATTGTGCAGTGCGGCATCGGCGGATCGCAGCGGCGGCGGGGGTTGCCCCGCAGCCCTGAGCCGCTCGCGGTAGTAGGCCGCCGCGGGGAAGGCAAGGGGTGGGCCAAGGAGGTATCAAGCAGGTAGTGTCTCAGTTTGAAATTTCTTCTTTCCTCGCCGCCGCGTCATCCGCAAAAAAGCCTGCGACGACCCACCCCAAGGCGCGAGCGAGCACATAGCATCCTAGGCTGGCGATCACCCACAGGCCTCCCGTGAGCAACCCCTCGGGCCGCGCCCTGTCAAAGACCCAAACACCAAGGGCGGCGGTGGCGGGTAGCACGCAGATGATCGCAGCCACCACGCCGAGCCGATGAAAGCCTCTGTGGATTCGAGGGATCACAGCGGGCACCTATTTGAATGAGCGGCCCCGCATGGTATGCTTACCGCCAAGCAGCCATGGAAGCAAGCATGCCCAAGGGACCCAAAGGCCAGAAGCGTCCCGCCGACGTGATCGGCAACGCCGTCAAGGTCATGCGCATCTTGACCGGCGAGGAAGAAGAAGATTTCGGCGCGGACGATGGCAAGGACAAGGCTGCGCAGTCGCTGGGCCGGCGCGGCGGGAAGGCGAGGGCGCAAGCGTTGAGCGCGAAGCGCCGCAAGGAGATTGCGCAGATAGCCGCTAAGTCCCGCTGGAAGAACGAAACCGAGAAGGCAGATTAGCCTCCTTCTCGGTCTGCCTTCTGATGAAACCGGACAACATAGGCACGGCGAATTGGTAACGCCCAAATCTGTTTCTGTAGATCAATCCCTTGTCCTCAAGGCGATTCAAATACTGAGCAACGCTGCTACTCGAGTATTTCTTATCGAGCGTATCCTTGGAGACGCGGATAATTTCTTGCGCCGTGAACTCGGCTTCACAGTTTGGGAGCTGCGCCACAACTTTTAGAAAAATTCGCTGCGGATCAGAGACGAGGTCCCAGCGCTTAGAGAAGAAATTTTGATCCAGCTTCTGCAAGACTTGCACCATAGGAATCACCGTGGGCTCTTTTGAGATGAGCTTGGCCATGTATAGATCAAAGGCCTCCCTGCAAATATATTGAATGAAGAACGGATATCCACCAGAATGCTTCACAATGGTCTCGACGGATTCGGGCGTGAACTTCACCGGGCAGTTCTTCTGCTGAATCGGCACCGTGACCGCATCGCGAGACTCCTGGTCGCTAAGCCGATCCAGCATCAGCGCGTGAAACATACGCTCCGAATATGTTCTTGCTTTCGTAAGCCGCTTAAATAGGGTTGGAAGTCCCGTCAAAACGAGCATGAAAGGAAATCCGCCAGGGTGCTTCTGCACCGATTGGAATACATCCAAAAGCAAGGAAAGCGGGTATTGATCTTTCTGTGTGTGGTCAGAGAGGTTTTGGGCTTCATCATAGGCAAAAACGATCCCCTTGACCGCAGTAGGAGATATCATTTTTCCGACATATCTAAGCACGCTCTTGAGCTTGTCTGCCACCAAGCCAGGAGTGTCATCATAAATCTTTTGCAGATCGGCGTACTCCAGTGGTCGATGTTTGGTCGTCTTCTTACCGACGAATCCGATCGGCAATTCGGTCTGCGTTTTCAGGAATATCGAGCCTAAAAGGAGGGTAAGATCAGTGATGATACGTATGACGATGCGATCCTCGTTGAGGGCGGTTTGTTCGCTGAACTCATCGCCCGTCCATAGCCACCCGGCCTGTTGAGCAATAGGTTTGAGGTGCCCGAGAAGGACGGTCTTACCAACGCCGCGCAACCCGGAAAGGATCAGGTTCTGCGTAATCACAGCCTGGCTGAGGAGGCGCTTGAACTCTTCTTGCTCTTGGGTCCGACCAGCGAGGTATGGCGGCATGTGCCCAGCGCCGGGCATGAAAGGATTGGCAAAGAGGTCGTTTTGCATGTTTACGCCTCCTAATGAGCTTGCATGAACTTACGCTCTATCGTAAGTTTACGCAAGACCGCGTGAGAGCGTAAAACTGCACAATAACTGGGTGCGCATCCACAAGACGCTCAGAGTGACGCCGGCCATGGCTGCTGGCCTGACCGACAAGCGCATGAGCTTTGAGGACATCATGGCGCTGATGGATGCGCGGCAAGGCACCCCCAAGAAGCGCGGTCCCTACAAGGAAAAGCCGCTGCAAATTTCAAACTGAGACACTACCGCCAAGCAGGCTTGCGGAGCCCGGCCAACACTTGGCCAACGCTGGGGCTGAGGCTGCTCGGTCCACTTTCGGTCTCCTGCAGCCGGACGCCACGCGTGACAGGGTCGAATCTGACCCCAACGTATGGGGTCTCTTTTGGCATGGGCGCCGCATTGGGCGTACGCCGTTACACACTGCCACAAGGTGGCGGATGCTACGGCCTGCCGAGGTAGGCTCGGATCACCTCGGGGTCGTTCAAAACCGTCTCGGCCGGTCCTGACGCAAGTGTGCGGCCGTAGTTGAGGACGTGGATGCGGTCGGCGAGGTCGGCGACCATCTGCATGTCGTGCTCGATCCACACCATCGGCAGCTTCAGCTCGTGCTTGATGCGCAGAATAAAGCGGGCGAGGTCGTCGCGCTCGTCGCGGGTCAGGCCAGCCGACGGCTCGTCGAGCAATAGCAGGGCCGGCTCGAGCGCCAGAGCGCGGGCCAGGCCGACGATCTTCTGGATGCCGAAGGGCAGCGCGCCGGCCTGGGCGTGACGCACGCTCTCCAGCTCGACGAACTCGATGATGCGCTCTATCGCCGAGCGGTGGCGCACCTCCTCGCGGCGGACGGCCGGCAGAAACAGGGCCTCCTGCAGCGGGTTGGTGCGGAAGCGGGCGTGCCGCCCCGTCATGATGTTGTCGAGCACGCTCATGTGGGCAAACAGCTCGACGTGCTGGAACGTGCGGGCAATGCCGAGCCTGGCGGCGGCCTTGGGCCGGATGCCGGCGATGTCGCGCCCGCGAAAGCGGATGCGGCCGCTGCCGCGGTAGATGCCGCTGATGCAGTTCAAGACGCTGGTCTTGCCGGCGCCGTTGGGGCCGATGAGGGCGAACAGCTCTGCCGGCTCGACGGCGAAGGTGACGCCGTCCAGCACCGTGAGGCCGCCGAAGCGCAAGGCAAGGCCTTCGACCTCGAGCTCAGCCATACCATCTCCGGCTGCGGCGGTATTGCTTGACGGCGCGGTAGCTGCGGCGCCTGCCGCCGCTCGAAAGGCCCAGATAGAACTCCTGGATGTCGGGGTGGCCGCGCAGGCGCTGGCTGTCGCCGTCGAGCACGATGCGGCCGTTCTCCATCACGTAGCTGTAGTCGGCGAGGCCGAGCGCCACGCCGGCGCTCTGCTCCACCACCACGACGGTGATGCCGAGCTCGCGGCGGACCTGCAGCAGGCGCTGGGCCAGATCTTCTACGACCACGGGCGCGAGACCAAGCGACAGCTCGTCGACCAGCAGCAGCTCCGGCTTGGAGACGAGCGCGCTGGCGATCCCCAGCATCTGCCCCTCGCCGCCCGAGAGCAGCCCGGCGATGCGCCGGCGCAGGCCGGCGAGCTGCGGGAAGAGATGCAGCACCTGGTCTTCCTGGCGCTTGAGCTCGGCCCGGCTGGTGCGACTGGTGGCCGGGACCGCCAGGTTCTCCGCCACCGTCAGGTTGGGGAAC
>Ga0080064_1007014_pt1 | contig 11697 bp, 11 predicted proteins | sample Subgrocontami54m_FD_69260 | JGI IMG/M metagenome (GOLD analysis project Ga0080064, IMG submission 69260) | Subsurface groundwater microbial communities from S. Glens Falls, New York, USA - GMW46 contaminated, 5.4 m (SPADES assembly) (version 2) ...
TGGCCAAGGATTTCGAGGCCAATATCGCCAGCGCCGTCGCCTGGGTCTTCCTCGCCCACATCAGGTTGCTGACACGCCGCATCGCACGGGCCTGAATTCGTGAGCTTCTTTTCGAGTCAGACTCTAACGTTATGACGCCAGTCGGTACCAATTGCATTCAGCAGAACGGCCCTTTTAGACCTTGTCAATTGCATAACTGATAAGCATTTGCGCGCGCAACGTGGATCCCTGAAGCGCGCGCTGCTCGTAGCCCGCGCCAAAGAAGCAGCCCCAGTGAATCGTGGGGGGCGGCTGCGGTTCGCGGCGGATGGTGGCGAAGGGCAATGGCGGGAGCGCGCCCTGAGCTCCCATCCGCTTATATCGGCGTCAACAGGTCCAGAGGACGGCGAGGCCAGGGAAACCGGCGGTCGAACAGGTCACGGATACTGGGTGGCTGGGGGTGGTGGTGGTTTCGGGCGCGGCTTGGTCGGTGATGAGGTGGGGGGTCTGTGTCAGGGTATTCCCGCTGTGATGGTGGCGGTGCTTCCCTCCCCTGATGGGTTGGGGCTTGCGGTCGGGTCGGCAGGGGTACTGACGGTCGCGTTCGGTGCGGCCACGATGACAGTGTGGGTGCCGGTGATGGTTTGGCCGGATCGGTCGGTGGCGACGTAGGAGATGTGGTAGGTGGTTTTCCTTGGCGGTACGACGATGCGTTCTGTCTGGAGCAGACGAAAGACCTCGCCGCCCCCTTGTGAGGCGGCGAGGTTCATCATGCGTTACTCGACGGCGAGCGGCTCCGCGATTTCGCCATCCGGCGTCACCGGCGGACGCAATAAGGCGGGGAGCCAACCGGTGCCGGCGAGGCGCTGCTCGGCATGGGCGACGAGCGCATCCTTCTTGAGCTTGGCGAGGTTCTCCGCCGCCTCGGGGGAGGCGCCCTCGGCGACCGCTTCGAGGATGCGCTTCTTCGATACGCGATCGAGGTAGTTCCGCGCGGTCGGCTGCCACCACTGCGTCATGTCGAGCGACAGCGCGGCGGCGAGTCGGTCGGCATGGGCGAGCCGGATGGTATCGCCGCGCTCGTGCGGCTTCCTGACGGCATCGACCGAACAGGCGGCGCAATGGGCGAGAAGACCGAGCCGCGTCGCATTGTCCTGCGCGAGGCACCATGCAAACAGGCCGTCGCCGTCCTCGGGAAGCTGGCGCGTCCACCGAGCGTGATGCTCGGCGAGGGCCTGCATGGCGGGGCCGTCCTCGATGCCCTTGGCATTGCCGCGCAACTCGGTGCTCTCGACCCGCAACGACAGGCAGCTTTCCGCGCCGCAGCGGCCGTAAAACAGCGGCAAGGCCATCGCGTGCACCACGGAAGCGAGCGCGGTGTCGGGGTTGCCCGCCAGCACCGCACGCAAGGCGGCGGTGCGCTGCGCCGTCAGGTCTTCGATCAGCGCGGCGGAAAGCCCGCCGCTCTCCCGCTTGGCGGCGTTTCCGTTGCGATGTTCGCCGCGCACGATGTCGCTTCGCTCGGCCACGCCCGCATCTTCGGGGCGCACGAGGCCGCGCTCGACGCTGAGTTTCCCGGCATGGCCGATGCCGATCATCGCACCGGCGCGGGCGATGTCCTCTTGCCGCCAGCACGGCGTACCCCGTGACAGCGCGTCGATTTGCTCGGCGAGGGCTTCCATCTCCGCCATCGCCGGCTCGGGCATATCCTCGCCGTCCCCGGACGCGATCCGGGGATCGGCGGCGAGTGCGTCGTAGGCGGCGGTGAGACGATCGAGCTCGGCCTGCTGCTCGTCATCGAGGGGCTGGATTTCGCGGCGGACGCGGCCAAACTCCCGCAGTGCCGCGTAATCGAGGTCGGGAACGATGTCGACCCATTTCCAGCCTTCGGCGCGGATGGCCTCGGCTTCGCGTTCCAGCCGCTCCACCGCGAGCCGGTCGAGCAATTCGGGGTCGGTCAGATAGCCTTCATGCTCTTCCGCGAACAGGTCGCGCAATATGTGTCCGCCCGCCGCCGTATAGGTTTCGATGCCGACGAAACGGGCGCGCCGGTCGGAGGCTTCGACATGGGCACTGGTCAGAGCCCGCCGCACGGTCGCGGGGTCGCGGTTCCATTCCGGCTGCTTGAACCACGCCATTTCCTGCGCCGCGTGGTCGTCGCTGATCGTGAAGGCCATCATCTGGTCGAGATCCATCTTCCCGGAGCGATAGATTTTCATCAGGCGCGGGCTGACGCCGGCGAGCTTCAAGCGCTGCCGCACGGTCGCCGGGCTGCATCCGAAGCGGGCGGCGATTTCCTCCGGGCCTTTGCCGCTTTCGGCGAGCGCGCGAAAAGCCTCGAACTGGTCGGCCGGGTGCATCGGCAGCCGCATGATGTTCTCGGCGAGGGAGATTTCGGCGGCATCCTCGTCGCTCAACACATGGCAGGCGATCTCGACCAGTTTCTCGATGTCCTTGTTCCTGGCGAGGCGTTTCAATGCCGAGAGGCGGCGCCTGCCGGCGACGACCTCGAACTTGCCACCCTCGGCGGGGCGGACTTGCAGGTTCTGCAACAGGCCGTGTGCCTTGATGCTGGCGGCCAGTTCGGCGATGCCGTCCTTGGCTCCGGTCTTGCGCACATTGGCGGGGGAGGGGATCAGCCTCGAAAGCGGGATCATTTCGATGTTCATGATGGGTCACTTTCCGTGGGTTTGGGGTGTCAGCGCAGCATCGCGCTGCACCCCTGCCCGTCGGCGAGACCGGGGTGTGCAAGTGGAAAGCGGCTTCGCGGGGAACCGGCTGCACGGAGCCGGCGCGAAGCAGAGGTGGAGGAAGCTGGGCGGAAGCCGCTTGGAGCGCGCCGAGGGGCGGCGCCCCTAACGACCGAACGTTAAGGGTATGGGCCGCTTGGCATTGCGCTCCGTCGCGCCAAACGCGAGATGGGGTAATCCGATCCCGGCCTACCGCTACCATCAGTGCCGGGTCACGCGCTCCATGCGGAGCCGGTCGTTCTCACGCCGCAGACGGGCGACTTCTGCGACCAAGTCAGACGGCGACGGGGTCGGCGCTTGCGTTATGGGGCGCCTCGCCGGCCCCGTCGCCTGCGTCCGAGAATGCGTCACCCATCGTCGCAGCACTGTCTCGTGCAGCCCTAACTCGGTGGCCACTTTGCCGACCGACAGACCGCTGCCGACCACCCGGTCAACCGCCTCCCGCTTGAAGGCTTCCGGAAATATCCGGCGCGTTACGTTCATCAGACACCCTCCTCCTGGCTCGAAACCCTAGCATGGGCGTCCACCAAACCGAGGGAGGATCATAGGAGCGAAACCAGATGCACCAATGCGGCAACGACCGTGACCCGCATGGGCGGAGACGCTGACGGCGGCTCCGTCGCGCGGCCACCAGCGCCGCGCGGTAGGGCGTGACCCGACTGAAGGGAGGGAGGCGCCAAATAAACGAACGAATGGAGCTTGACGGCCGGGATCGGATTACAGAAGGGATCGTCACCGGAAGGCCGCGACGCTGTGCGGCGCGGTGAGCCGCGCGCAGTGCGGCGAGTAGAGCCCGTCCCGAAGGGCACGCTACAATGTACAAAGATAACATCCGGGGTAACACATATCGTACTTATCTATAAATCATTAGTATTAAACAGAATGGGCTATTTTGTTAAGAGGGTCAATTCATCTTCTACTCCCGTGGTGGCTCGGGTTTCTCGGGAGTATCACACGGTGTCGCTCATTTATGACCGGACCGGCAATCGTAAGTACCTGACAATCTCAGAGCGGAGCGCATTTCTGCGAGCCGCGGCGGAGATGCCGGCCGAGACGCGCTCCTTTTGCATGCTCCTCGCGTACAGCGGAGCGCGGATATCCGAGGTTCTCTCGCTCACATCGAGCCGGGTCGACCTTGCGGCTGGCTTGGTCGTTTTCGAGAGCCTGAAGAAGCGCCGCGCCGGAATGTATCGCGGCGTCCCGCTGCCGCGCGACCTCCTCGCGGCGCTCGATCAAATCCATAACATTTCCGGGAGTCGCGGAGCACCTGAACTTAGCTCTGGTCTTCTATGGCCTTGGTCGCGGACGACGGCATGGACCCGCGTGAAGGATGCAATGGCGCGGGCGGCCGTGATCGGGCCGCAGGCCACACCCAAGGGTCTGCGGCACGGTTTCGCCGTAGGCGCGCTCCAGGCGGGCATCCCTATCAATCTTGTACGCCGTTGGCTCGGCCATGCCCGGCTCAGCACCACCGAGATCTATGCCGAGGCGATCGGGGACGAGGAACGCGCCATCGCCGAGCGATTTTGGAAGACGTTCTGATCGGGGCACCCCGGTGAACGATCTAGCCCATTCTGTTCAGATAACGGGCCGCCCGCGGCTGGTTCCCGAGGACGCTCGGACGGAGGCGTTCCCGGCAGCCGCGACGGGACGAATTGATCGTGTAGGAGACGTGGTGAGATCGGCAACCCCTTCCTGCGCATTCGCCCCGAGCGACAGACGCCCAGATATCCAAGACGCACCGTTCTTCCTGTTCGATCCGGCGGAGGTGCGAGCGGCGATCGACGAATTCGGGGCGGCGTTCCCCGGTGCCGGGGTCTACTACGCCGTCAAGGCCAACTACGAACCGGCGGTTCTGCGGGCGGTAGCCGAGGCGGGATGCGGATTCGAAGCGGCGTCGTGGCCCGAGGTCGAGGCCTTGCTAGGTCTCGGGATAGCGCCGAGTCGGATAATCTACGGAACGGCGGTCAAGCCACGATCACACGTTCGTGCCGCGGTGCGAGCGGGCGTCGACCGCTTCGCGGCGGATTCGATTGAAGAGATCGCGATGCTGGCGGAGGCCGCCCCCGGTGCGCGCGTGTTCGTGCGGGTCAAGGCCGACGATTCGCATTCCGTCTTTCAGTTGAACACCAAATTCGGCGCCGATCGCGGGTCCGCGCTCGAGCTCCTATTGCAAGCGAAAGCGTTGGGATTGGTGCCGTGGGGGCTGAGCTTCAACGTCGGCTCCCAGGCGACGCGCGCCACCGATTGGGGCGATGGACTGCGGTCGCTGGTGCCGATCGTCCATCACCTGCATCGGCTTGGCGTGGAGCTGGGTATCATCAATCTGGGCGGCGGCTTCCCCGCCGTATACGAGGGCCATCCGGCGATCCCGCTCTCGGAAATCGCCCGGTACGTGTACGCCGCCGCCTCCGAGCTTCCCTACCCTATCGAGCTGGTCGTCGAGCCGGGCCGGCGCATCGTCGCCAACGCGATTACGCTGTTTTCCAACATCGTCAGCCGCGTCGCGCGGGCCGACGGAACCTGGCTCTTTCTCGATTGCGGCGTCTACAACGCGCTGTTCGAGGCGCTCTCCTGTCAGGGCAGGACCCGTTACCCGGTCCGGCGCGCAGGTGGACAGGGTGCGCCTCCCGGCCCTGGCCTCCCCTTCCATCTCGCCGGGCCCACCGGCGATGGTCTCGATGTCGTCGCGCGGGACGTGATGCTGCCGGCCGACATGGCTGTCGGGGATGTCCTCGAATTCAGCAATGTCGGGGCCTACACCCTATCGCTCGCCTGCAACTTCAACGGGTTTTCCCCGCCGCCGCTGCGCGTGCTGGCCCGATGACGCTCTGCGCCGGAGCCGGTGTTGTCTGACCTGGCGATCGCCGTCGTCGCCGGGCTCGGCGGGATGCTCGGTTGGGGCATCGCCGACTTTCTTGCCAAGAAGACGATCGACGAACTCGGCGACGTCGTCAGCCTCGTTTGGGCGCATGTGTTCGGATTTGCCGTCTTTGTCGTCCTGGCGGTGGTCCGCCTGGTCATCGCCGATGGCGGACCCGCCGTCCCGCCCTCCGGAGCGGTGTGGTTGGCCGTCCTGGCATTCGGCGTGCTGCAGGCGATCGTCTATCTGCTCGTCTACAGGGGCTTCGGCAAGGGGCAGGTCGCGGTCCTCAACCCGGTGTTCGCGTCGTTCTCCGGTCTGACGGCATTGCTCTCGATCGTGTTCTTCGGGGAGATGGTACGGGGACCGTTGTTGCTGACGCTCGCCGCGATCTTCGTCGGCATCCTGATGTTGAGCCTCGATGTGGACGCGCTACGGCAGCGGAGGGTTTCTCTCGGCCGGGTGCCCGGCCTTCCCGAAATCGCGCTTGCGACGGTGCTGGCCGCGGTGTGGACGGTCTTCTGGTACCAGTTCGTCAACGGCAGGGATTGGTTCTGGTACGCGTTCTACATGTACCTGTTCATGACGATTGCCCTGTGGCTCTTTGCTCGGGTTCGGCGCGTTCGCCTCGTCGTACCGGCGACGCGGCTGTGGTTCCAGTTGGGGCTGATCGGCGCGTTCGAGGTCGGCGCCTATGTGTCGATCAGCCTCGGCTACAGCCTGACGACGCGCACCAGCGTCGTCGCGCTGTTGAGCGGGGCGTTTTCCTTGCCGACGATCGTTCTCGCGCGGGCGTTCTTGAAAGAGCGCGTCACCGGCCTTCAGACGGCCGGCAGCGCAGTCGTCATCTTCGGGATCATGCTGCTCGCCGCGGTGTAGCCGCGTGCGGCATATCGCGAGCCTGGCTGGCGGCATCGGGCTGATCGCCGCGTCGGCCTCGGCATTGGCCGACGATTTCGGCTCCTGGGGAACCGTATCGGGCTCGGTCGCGGCGCTTACCGACTACGTCGCGAGAGGCGGCTCGCTGACGCGAGGCCGGCCCGCCGGCCAGCTCTCGCTTGAATGGGCGCGGCCGCTCGAGCCGGGTTGGACGATCCATGCCGGCACGTTCGCGTCGAATGTGTTGATTCCGGATATCGACACCAGCCGCGACCTGCCGTTTCGGATCGAGGTCAATCTCGACGCCGGCGTTCGGCACAAGATGACGGACCGGTTGTCGGTCGACATCGGCTACATCCGCTACCTGTTCCCCTGGCCGGGGGCGAAGCTTCAACCGGGTTCGAGACCGCCCGATTGGAGCGAGGTGTATGCCCTTGTCGACTACGACGCCGGAGTCGCCCGTCTACACGGGCAGTTTTATCACTCGGAGAATTTGAGTTTCGGGAGCGGCAGAGGAAATTATGTCGGCGCGGCGATCGATGTTCCGTTGCCGTGGCACGACCTCGTGCTCACGGCGCATTTCGGTCATCAGGATGTCGAGGATCATGTGCCGCTGGGATTGCCGGACTACAGCGACTTCAGCATCGGCTTGTCGCGGGATTTTCCCGAGCTTTGGGGCATAAATCTCGCACTCACCGCATCGGCGACAACGGTCGCCCGAAATGCCGTGCTTGTCGACAAAAGGGACGCGCAGCGAAGCCGCGTGGACCCGCGCGTGTACGACACATTCAAGCCGCGGGTCGTTCTCGTCATGATCAAGCAGTTCTAGACTGCTGAGACAAGGCCGCGCGGTATTCGACGCTCTACAATCAACACGAACCATGTCGTAGTAACGTCGGTGGAGTTATCTTGTGCGACGTATCAGGAATGGCTCTGTTGAGCCGTATTCTGACCCGTCCCCTACTCGTGCTACCCTGAAATACTACGATCCTAGTACCGGTGCGTTCCACCGCGCCGCGTTGATCTCGAATCCTTCGGAATGTTGCTCTGCTGTCGAACCGAAGTACACGAAGAAAGCGCTATCTGGGTTCTGCGCCGGCGTGCCGACCCTGAACTGCCCATTTTTCGGCCGGATAATGGCCGGATATTGCAAGTGCCAGTGGATGCCGTCGGTGCTACTCAAGTAGTCGATGACAGACGAAGTGTTAGTCGTCGTCGACAGGTATCGTTCGGCGAGCATTTGATACATCGATATGTTCGAGCGCCATTCGACGTTTATATTGGAATAATATGGAGGAACGCTTATTAGGTTGTCGAATACGAGCATCGCCGGCGTGCCGATCGTGACTCCCGAAGCGCCAAGGTTAAATACGTCGGCCACTCCGGTATCGGTAGAATTCGCATACAGTTCGACGTGATCATTCTTCCATGTAGCCGACGGAAGCCAGTAACCGAACATCAGTAGTTGCGGCTTGCTCCAGGTGATGCCATCAGTCGCCCACGACGTGGCATAATAAATTCCGTTCGTGCTCAAGGTGGTGTCGATAGCGCCGGTCATGTACATGATGTAATAAGCGGGCGTGTTGGCGCTTGCCGGATGCAGGACGATAGACGGGTCGTTAATTTGGGACAGTCGTGCACTGGTCGGTTCGATTATTTTCCGTACATTTGTGCAAGGTCCGAGCGGGTTCAGGCAATCTGCGACGAAGATGCTATCATGCGGCAAGTCGGCCGGTGTGAGCCATCCACCAAAATAAAGGCAATTAGGTAGTTAACAAACCTATAGGACTTAGTGTCTTTTAGGAGATTTCTTTAGACTGCGCTAATGGCGCAGGAACTAGGAGAACTCATTGAACATCCTGATGATCTCGCTCGCACGAGCGGCGAACGCTTTCAGGACGTTGATGACTGGCCGCCGTGCCCCAAAGGGGGTTTCAGTAAAGCGTACAGCAAGGCGCATATCCGCATGTGCCTTCTTCCTAGCGGATATGCGCCACAGTGGGGTGCCGTCTTCCAAAGCGTGCCCGTAAAGGATTTCGGGAACTTCGTAGGTCTCCCCGAACTGGTACAGGGTACCCTCCCGCATAGATGGGGACACCCCGACCAGGCGCTGATGTTTGCGCAGAATGTCAAGTCGGTGGAGGGAGAACAGAATATTGTCCCCTCCCTCGTATGGCTTGAGTTTTTTGATCTGAGCACGGTCAGCGGTGGAAAGGCGATATATCTTTTCGATAGCGCCGCCCTTCGGATCAATGAACGAAAGAACGTCGTCGGCAATCGGAAAATAAACATCTTTTGGCCCTATTGCGCCGTTTCGTTCGGCAAGGGCGACAGCGAGAAGATCAAGGCTGCTACGGATCATATTTATGATCGCTCCAGCTTCCGCGTTGATGACCAAGGGAAGTGGCTCCCCGACAAGCCGCGCCTTGATGATATCATATCCGGAATCACCATCTGGCTCAGTGACCGCGGTGTAAGGGCTACTTTGGATCCATCCGTTAATGCGGTCGCTCAAAACTTCGATTTGGGATACGGACCAATCAACGGCTGCTTGGGCACCTAGGAGATCGTCACGCATGTTCCGGCAGCCAACAAGGTTCACTATCGGCGGAGAATGTATTCGGGCAGGCCGGACATTTATACGCAGAACCGCGCCCCGCGCCGGGGCCGGCCTGCATTATGGATTTTCGACGATTTTCGTAACAGTTTGTACAAAGCCAATGCGGTGGTTCGGTGCCGCGCACTTCTGGTTTAAGCATGTAAGCGACTGCGCCCCAAACGACGTTCTTAAGCTCGTATTTCTCCTTCTCAGCATCCCATGTTTCAAAGCGAGCCACTTCTTTTTCAAGCTCGCTTATGCGGTCCAACAAAGTCAGTTGCGCTTGGTGTGCAGAAAGGATTTTTTCCTGAAGTTCTATGACCGCCCCATTTCGAATGGAGGCATCGTTGATGTCCTTCAATCCCTTCGCCATATCCAACATGGCCTTGAATGCGCCAATGCCAGCGAATACCTCGGCAACCATAACTGCGCCCCTAATGTGACTCGACACCACCTAGGATAGCGGAGGGCGGGGCCGGATGCGAATCCGGCTCCGCCGTGCTAAGCTCCCGCCATGAAGACAGACAAGCCAATCCCAAACCCCGACGATATCGAGCTGGTGCCCGACGCCTGGGAGCGCTTCAAAGAGGCGGTCAAGGTGGTGGCGCGGCATCCGCCGATCGACCACCCTACCGGGCACGGCAAGCAACAGAGCAAGCCGCGCAAACGGTCTGCTACTCGTCGTCCATAAACCCGAATCGCTTTTGGCGTCCCGGCTCTGCCGCTGGCGGCAAGAGCCTCGCCTTTGCTGCCCTAGAACGGGATGGCGTCGTCGGTTTCTTCGGGCCGACCAGCCCGCCGATAGGTGAGGCGCTTGCCGACAATGCCCTTCGCCGCTTTCTCCATGCGCTGCTCGTCATTCACGCCAAGTTTCGCGCGCGTGTTGTGGCGGAAATCGAACTCGGCGAGATAGCGATGAAGGTGCGTTTCGGAGACGTGGTGAAACGTTCCGGTGATGCCGCGCTTCAAAATCGAGAAATAGTTTTCAACCGTATTTGTGTGCCAGAAGAAGGCGCGGACATATTCCTCGGCGCTGTGGTTCACCGTGCCGTGGCCGGCGAAGTCTCCGGTAACGGCTGGGTAAACGGTGCTGTCGTCGGTCATGATGTAGCTGTGTTTGCTGACTTGCTTGGTGATGATCGGGCCTAGTGTCTTTGCGTTCACCGAGGCGACATGATGCGAACGAACGCGTCCATCGCGCTCGACTAGCGACAGGACCGGAGCCTTGTTGGCGCCGCCCTGGCTATGCGGCGTGCGCTTATTGGCGTGCTTGTTACCCTCTTTGCCGCCGACATAGGTTTCGTCGATTTCAACAACCTTGTTCTGCCCACCGAGCGGGCCAAGGGAGCCGTCGCGCATCGCTTCGCGGATACGATGGCACGCGAACCATGCCGATTTGTAGGTCAGCCCCAGCATGCGGTGAATTTGATGCGCAGAGACGCCTTTCTTGCTGCAAACCATCAGGTGCAGGATCAACAGCCATTTGTTGAGCGGGATATGGGAGCGCTCGAACAGCGTGCCAACCGTGACGGTGAATTGCTTCTCGCAACCCTTGCACTTGTAAACGCCAGCCCGATGCGCTTTGCCGTGTAGTTGGTTCGCGCAGCCGATCAAACCACAATGCGGGCAGATAGGCGCATCGCCCCATAACAGGCTTTCCAGAAACTCGCGGGCCTTCTCGGCATCTTGAAACACGGGGTTGTCGGCGATGTTCATGACTGCGCTCCCTAACTGAGCGCAAATCTACCCCTGGTATGAAGGTTTGTCAAAGGGATAATTGCCAAAATAAAGGCGCATCGTGCCGCTGAAAAAGATGGGCTCTGGCGAGTATATATCGAGACCGGCGATAAGGGTGGTTTGATGCGGGTCCGGCATTGTCGGGTAAGATGGTCGCGGAACCGAAACGGCGGAACGTACAGAAGTGGCTGGGGGTGCTGAGCCCTGGCCAAAAAACTCTCGGCATTGGGCATCCGCGGAATTATCACGAAAACCGAGCAGCATCCGATATACGTAACAAGCTAGGGGTTCGGGTGCGGCGATGGCAGCAGACTGCGCTGCAAAATTTGTTGGGGTTGGGACTTGCCGTGGGTCATAGTGACCGAACGTCGCCGCAAATAACGCAAGCATGGTAGCGGCAAGGAATTTGAACATATGGCATCGTTGGTCAGCGTGTATCCACTATAGCACATGGACGAACTGATCATCCGCAAGTCGCGAGCCGCTGGGGAAAAGCTGTTTCCGGATTCGCAAACCCAAGAGATCCCTCGATCGAGAGAGGCGGCCGCGCTCGTGAGAGCTGGTAGAGGTGGCGCGAAAGCCGCTTGGCTCCAAGCGCTTTCCGATTGACGTGCGCTACCCATGATGGTGATGTATCGGCGTTTCGGTCGAAGTCCCCTCGGCTGATCGACGGTAGCGCGGCATCAGGGACATCGCGCGCTGAGGAGGCAGAGGAATGAGTATTCTCCCGCTTGAGGCTTAGGTCTCCTAGTGCCCCTTTCCGTGTTAGGGAAACACTGAATAAACCGCTGCAAATCGGGTAGAATCGGCCAGTCCGGGGGGACGGGGGCGGGGCGATGCAGCGACAGGGGAGCTTTTCGCAGGCGGAATACGCCGGCAAGAAAAAGCAG
>Ga0080064_1007016_pt1 | contig 11695 bp, 10 predicted proteins | sample Subgrocontami54m_FD_69260 | JGI IMG/M metagenome (GOLD analysis project Ga0080064, IMG submission 69260) | Subsurface groundwater microbial communities from S. Glens Falls, New York, USA - GMW46 contaminated, 5.4 m (SPADES assembly) (version 2) ...
CGCGGACCTTCCCGGGCACGAGCGTGAGGTTCTCGTAGAGCCGCTCGACGCTGCCGAATTGGCTGATGAGCTTCACGGCGGTCTTCTGACCGACGCCCGGCACGCCGGGAATGTTATCGATGCTGTCCCCCATGAGGGCGAGCAGATCCGGGATCTGCTCGGGGCCGACGCCCCACTTGGCGATGACGGCGTCGGCGTCGAACCAGACGGGCTCGCCGCGCGCATTCGTCGAGAGCACCCGCACGCGCGGCCCAACCAGCTGGAGCATGTCCTTGTCGCCGGTGACGAGGACCATCTCGACCGGCTCGGTCCGCATCCTCTCGCAGAGCGTGCCGAGCACGTCGTCGGCCTCGAAGCCGGGCAGCTCCAAGCAAGGCAGCCGGAGCGCCTCGAAGACCCGCTTGACGAGCGCGATCTGGCTCCGGAGATCGTCCGGCATGCTGGGGCGGGTCTCCTTGTACGACGGCAGCTTCTCTTCTCGAAACGTCGGGCCCGGCGGATCCCAGGCCACGGCCGCGTACTCGGGGGTCTCCTCCCGGAGGAGCTTCAAGAGCATGGTGGACACGCCGCGGACCGCATGGGTGGCCTGGCCCTTGGAGTTCGAGAGGTACGGCAGCGCGTGGTAGGCGCGGTAGAGATAGCCCGGCCCGTCCACGACGAAGAAGCGCGCGCTCATGCCGGCACGACGCGGTCGTAGAGCGCTCGCACCCAGATGGTGCGCCGCTTGTACTCCTCGAGCAGCTCTTTTCGGGAGGGAAACCCGAGGCTCTTGGCGAGGCGCGCCGGGATGAGCCCCGCCGGCTCGAGTGTGTCGGCGGGCCGCGCGCCGAAGAGCCGCAGGTCGGCCGAGACGCGGCGGAGGAAGCGGTAGTGCCCGGCGAGCGTCTCCGCCTCGTCCCCGGGCAAGAGGCCGGCCCGGCCGATCTCCCTGAGCGCGGTCACCGTATGCGGGCTCCTGATCGCGGGATGCCGCCTGCCGTGGGTCATCTGGATCGCCTGGGTGATGAACTCCACGTCCACGAGTCCCCCGCGGCCGAACTTGACGTGGAGCCGCCCCGGCGTCTCCTTGCCGATCTCCTTCTCCATTCGCGCGCGCAGCAGGCGCATCTCCTTGAGATCGGGCGGCGGCGCGTCGGGACCGTAGACCAGGGCGTGGATCTCCCGCCTCACTGCGCGGCCGAGCCGCGGGTCGCCGCAGACCAGACGCGCGCGCGTGAGAGTCTGGCGCTCCCACGGGTCGGCCCACTCGCGGTAGTACCGGCCGACCGCCTCCACGCTCGAGGCGAAGCCGCTGCCCTTCGAGCCCGGGCGAAGCCGGAGGTCCACCGGCACGACCACGCCGGCCGCCGTCACGTCACCCAGGATCGAGGAGAGCGCTTCCACGGCCCGATCGTAGAACACATGGGCCTCGACGCGCTCGGATCCGTCGGTCTCGCCCGGCCCGCCGTAGACCACGAAGAGATCGAGATCGGAGCCGGTCGAGAGCTCGCGCCCGCCGAACTTGCCGAGGCCGATGACGCAGGCGGTGATCATCCGGCCCGCCGCGTCCCTCGGGGCGCCGAAGGTCTCGGCCGTCTCGCCGAGCGCCATCATCCAGCCGGCCGCCAGCGCCGCTTCGGCGAGCGCCGTCATCTCGCGCGAGAAGCGCTCGGCATCCGTGACGCCCAGGAGCATCCGCCACGTGATGCCGAGCTCCTCGGCCTGCTTCAGCCGGCGCAGACGGTCCATCCGCTCTGACAGCGCGAGGTGCGGCCCCAGGCCCTGCGCCACGGCGCGCCTGAAGTCGGCGCGGCGGCGAGGGGCAGCGAACGTTTCGGGGTCGGCGAGACCATTCAAGAGCTCCGGCTGCGTCACCAGGAGCTGGGTCAGAAGCTCGCCGCGGGCGCAGAGCTTGACGAGGTTCGCGAGGAGCCCGGGCCGCTCCGCCAGCAGCTCGAGGTAGGCGGTGCGCGGCCCGGCGGCGGCGACGAAGCGCTCGAACTGGTTGAGCGCCTCGTCGGGGTCGGGGCTCTGCCACAGGGCCTCGAGCAGCACGGGGAAGATCGCGCGCAGCGCGCGGCGCAGGGGAAGGGCGTATGGGACGAGCGGCCGGCCCTCGAGAACGAGGCGCAGGTTCTGGCGGGCGCGGTCGGGGTCGGCGAACCCCGTCGCCTTGAGCGCGGTGTAGGTCGGGATGCGGAGCGCGGGCTGCCGCGCCTCGGCCCGCGCCTCCGGCGATCCGGCGAAGAACCCGGTGAACGCCTCGTGCACACCGCGCGTCACGCGGCGGTACTCGGCCTCGAAGCCGCGCCGCGCGGCGCCCGGTGTGTCGGTGCTGCCGAGACGGCGGGCGAGCCGCGCGAGGGCGGCGGGCTCCTCGGGCAGCGTGTGGATCTGGAACTCGTCCACGATCTGGAGCCGGTGCTCGACCGTTCGCAGGAAGACCAGCGCCTCGCCGAGGAAACGCCCGAGCGACTGCGGCAGGTAGCCGCGCTCGGTCAGGCGGAAGATGGCGCGCAGGCTGTTCCGCTCGCGGAGCCACGGGTCGTCCCCCGAGTAGAGGAGCTGGAGCGCCTGGACCAGGAACTCGACCTCGCGGATGCCGCCCACGCCCAGCTTGACGTGGCGCCGCTCCACGCCCTTGGCGCGCAGTGACGCGTCGATCTGCGCCTTCATGCCGCGAATCGCGGCGACGATGTCCGGTTCCACGCCGGGGCGGAATACGAAGGGGCGGACGATGTCGAAGAAGCGCGCGGCCACGCCCGCGTCGCCCGCGCAGAAGCGCGCCTTGATCAGCGCCTGCCGCTCCCACAGCTCCGCCCGCTCGGCGAGGTACGCGCGATAGCCCTCGAGCGAAAGGATCACGCCGCCCATCCGTCCCTCGGGGCGAAGGCGAAGATCTACGCGGAAGGCGTAGCCCTCGTCCGTGACGGACTCGAGCGCCTCGACGACCATCCGCGCCCCGCGGGCGAAGTAGTCGCCGTTCGGGACGCGTCCCTCTGTGCCGCCCGACGTCTCGCCGTCGTCGCCGTAGACGAACACGAGATCGATGTCGGAGGAATAGTTGAGCTCGTCGCCGCCCAGCTTACCCATGCCGATGACGGCGAGGCCCGCCGGCGTCCCGTCCTCCCCCCGCGGTAGGCCGAAGCGCTGCCGCAGCTCCGCCTCCGCCCAGCGCCACGCGGCCGAAAGGCAGACGTCGGCCATGCGGGACAGCTCCTCCGTCGTCACGGTCAGGTCGGCGTCGCCCAGGATGTCGCGGCAGCCGATGCGAAGGAGCTGGCGGTACTTGAAGCGGCGGAGCGCGTTCCACCGGGCTTCGGGGCGGTCGAAGGCCCGCGCGCTCTGTTCGAGCTCGGCCTCGAGCTCGTCGGCAAGCCACTGGCGCATGGTGCCGGGCTCGAGGAGCCACGGGAGAAGCGTCGGCCGGCGGCGGAGCGTGTCGGCCAGGAACTGGCTCGTGCCGCCGAGCTTGGCGACGAGATGGACGCCGCCGGGATGCCAGCCCAGGAGCCGGAACAGCGCGGCACGCTCGCCTTGGGCCGCCAGGCGCTCCAGGTTGTTGAGCGCCATGTCGGGGTCCGGCGCCTCCGACATCTCCTTCAAGAGTCTCGGGAGGACCGGCCCGAGAAGCTCCGCGTCCAGCGGGTCCGGTGTCAGCGCGTGGAGGTTGGCGAGCGCGCCGCGCGGGTCGGCGAATCCCAGCCGCTTGAGCAGGCTGAGCGCCTTCTTGTCGTCGGCCGGGGCGGCGAAAAGATGCTTCACGCGGGCTAGATGGCCGATTCGCCCTTTTCGCCGGTGCGAATGCGGATGGCCTCGCCCATGGGCATGACGAAGATCTTGCCGTCGCCGATCGAGCCCGTGCGCGCGGCGGCCGCGATGGCCGCGACCACCTTTTCCACGATCTGGTCCGCCACGACGAGCTCGATCTTGACCTTGGGCAGGAAATCGATGGTGTACTCGGAGCCGCGGTAGAGCTCCGTGTGCCCCTTCTGCCGCCCGAACCCGCGCACCTCGGTCACGGTCATCCCGATGACGCCGAGCTCCGTCAGCGCCTCCTTGACGTCGTCGAGCTTGAACGGCTTGATGATCGCCTCGATCTTTTTCATCGCGACCTCCGTGACGGCTTGCCGCCCTGTGGGCGGAGCACCTTCTTGTAGAGCTGCGCGTATTCGCGGGCCGAGGTATCCCACGAGAAATCCTCGGTCATCGCGTTCTTGACGAGGGCACCCCAGAGTTCCGGCCGTCGGAAGGCGGCCGCCGCGCGCCGGACGGCGTCCAGCAACGCATCCGCCGAGAACGCGTCGAACAGGAATCCCGTGCCGGTGCGGCGGGCCGGGTCGAACTCCGTCACCGTGTCCGCCAGGCCGCCGGTGCGCCGGACCACCGGCACCGCGCCGTACCGCAGCGCGATCAGCTGCGCGAGCCCGCACGGCTCGTAGCGGGACGGCATGAGAACACAGTCCGCCCCTGCGTACATCCGCGAGGCGAGCTCCGGATCGTAGCCGATGCGCACGGCGACCGTGCCCGGGTGGCGCGCGGCCGCTTGGGTCCAGGCTTCCTCGAGGGGCGCCTCGCCCGAGCCGAGGAGCGCGACCCGGCACCCGGCGTCCAGCATGCCGGGGAGGCTCTCGAGCGCCACGTCGAGACCCTTCTGCCCGGCGAGCCGCGTGACCATGGCGACGAGCGGCCCCGGCCCGCCGTTGAGCCCAACATCGGTGAGCCCCAGCTCGCGGCGCAGGGCCTCGCGGCAGACGAGCTTGCCTTCGGGCTCCGCCGGCGAGTACGAGCGCGGAAGCGCGGGGTCCTTCGCCGGGTTCCACTGCTCGTAGTCGATGCCGTTGACCACACCATGGAGATCCTGGGCGCGCTCCTCGAGCACGCCCTCGAGCCCGTTGCCGAACTCGGGAGTGCGGATCTCTGCCGCGTACGTGCGGCTGACCGTGGTCAGGAGGTTCGAGAACACGAGCCCGCCCTTCAGGAAGTTGAGCTTGCCGTAGAACTCGATCCCCGCAGGGGTGAAGACGTCCCAGCCGAGGCCGGTCATCGGCATGTCGTGGTGCCAGAAGACGCCCTGGTAGGCCAGGTTGTGAATGGTGAAGACCGTGGCGACGGCGCTGAGCGCCGGGTGGTCGCGGTAGAGCGTGCGGAGGTAGACGGAAATGAGCCCGGTCTGCCAGTCGTTGGCGTGGATGATCTGCGGGCGCCAGGCCCCCCGCCCCTCTCCGTCGAGCGCGATCAGCGCCTCGAGCGCGCCGCGGCAGAAGAAGACGAAGCGCTCGCAGTTGTCCGAGTAGTCGCCGTCGCCCGTGCCGTAAAGCCCGTCGCGGTCGAAGTACTGGTCTTGCTGGAGGAAGTAGACGGGCACGCCGGCGCTCGTCTCGGTCGCGAGCAGCGCGCTCTCGACCCGCCGGTCGCCCACCGGCACCTCGAGGCGCGGGACGACCGTCCTGATGCCGGAGGCGTGGCGCTCCACGCCGCGGTAGCGCGGCATGAGGATGCGCACGTCGTGCCCGAGCGCGCGCAGCGCGCGCGGCAGGGCGGCGGCGACGTCGCCGAGCCCGCCCGTCTTGGCGAAGGGCGAGGCCTCGGAGGCGACCAGCAGCACGCGGAGACGCTGCGCCATGTCCCGGCTCCTCACGCGCCTTCTTCGAGGATCGGAAACACCAGCTGCGAGATGTGCGACGAGATGCGCTTGAGGTTGGTCAGCACGTCCAGGTGGATCTCGGATGTCTCGAGCGACTCGGCCAGCCCCTGGCGGAGCCGCGCCAGGTGGGAGGTGCGGAGCTCGCGCTCGCGCTGGCGGATCGTCGGGCGCTGGTCCAGCACCTCCTGCGCTAGCGTCCGGTCGTTGGCGGCGAAGCCCGCGATGGCGCGCTCGAGATTCTTCGAGATCATGCCGTGGAACTCCAGCAGCTCCGCCTCGCCCGCCTCCGAGAAGCGCCGGCCCTGGTAGAGCTTCTTGCGGGCCAGCTCCATCAAATTCTTGTCCACGATATCGCCGATGTTCTCGAGGTTGCCGATGAAGGAGATGAGCCCGATTTCTTTGCGTAAGAGGTCGGGGGACATCGTCTCCTGCCCCAGGCGCGACAGGAAGAGCTTGATTTCGCGCTCGAGGTAGTCGAGCTGGTCGTCGCGCCGCTCCACCTCCTCGAGCAGCTCCTGGTTGTTCGTATGGAGGACGACCATGGCGTCGCGCAGCATGCCCTGCGCCACGTCGCCCATGCGGAGCGCCTCACGCGTCGCCTGCCCGAGCGCCAGGGCCGGCTGGTCGAGGAACCGGTCGTCGAGGTAGCGCGTCTTGAAGGGATTGTCGGCCGTCGTCGCGTCGTCCGGCACGAGCATCGTGATCGCGCGCGCCGCCCACGGGGCGAAGGGCAGGAAGAGCGCGCTGATCGCCACGTTGAAGAACGTGTGCGTGTTCGCGATCTGCCGCGCGGTGTCGCCCGCGGTGACGGAGGCCAGCGCCGCCAGGGGCTGGATGAACGGGAAGACCATGGCAACGCCCAGCACCTTGAAGGCGATGTGCGCCACGGCAACCCGCCGCGCGTCGGCGGAGGAGCGCAGGCTCGCCGCCAGCGCCGTCGCGCACGTGCCGATGTTGGCGCCGAGGACCACGGGGATGGCGCCCTCCAGCGGCAGGAGCCCCTGCTGGGCGAGCGAGAGCAGGAGGCCGATCGTCGCGACGGACGAGGTCATGCCCGCGCTGAAGGCCGCTCCCACCAGGAGCCCCAGACCGGCATTGCCCGAGAGCGCCACCAGCACCTGGCGCGCGAGCGCGCTGTCCGCCACCGGCGCCATCGCCTCGGTCATGACGCGCATGCCGAGGAAGACGAACCCGAAGCCCAGCACCGCCTGCCCGAGGCTCTTGACGAGCCCGCGCCGGCCGAAGAAGGAGAGCGCGAAGCCCGCCCCGACCATGAGCAGGGCCAGGTCCTGGACCTTGAAGGCCAGGAGCTGCACGGTGAAGGTCGTGCCGATGTCGGCGCCGAGGATCACCCCGAGCGACTGGCGGAAGGTGACGAGCCCCGCCGAGACGAAGCCGATCAGCATGAGCGTGGTCGCCGAGGAGGACTGGATGACCGCCGTCGCGAGTGCGCCCGAGCACACCGCCGACAGACGCGTCCGCGTGGCGCTCGTCAGCATGTGCCGGAGGTGCCCGCCGGCCGCGCGCTGGAGCCCCTCGCCGCAGAGCTGCATGCCGTAGAGGAGCAGCGCCAGTCCCCCGAAGAGCGCCAGCAGCACCATGGCTAGAGCCCGAGCCTCGAGGGCGACAGCGGCGCGCCGGCGCCGACCCCCGCCAGGTGCCCCGTGCTGTTGACGGACCGCACGCTCGGGGGCGCCACTTCCGTGATGGACCCGTTCGACACCGTCAGGCGCCAGATGGAGGACAGGGGCAGCTCCAGGCAGTGGGCCAGGTAGGCGCTGATGACGCCGCCATGGCAGACGACCAGCACCTGCTGGCCGTTCGGGTGGGCGGCCGCGATGTCCGCCATGGCGCTCACCACGCGCGCCTGGACTTCGGGCAGCGGCTCGGCGCCCGGCGGGAGGCAGGCCACGGGATCGCGCACCCACTGCTCGTATGGGTCGCCCGGCAGCGCCCGGATCTCGTCCACCGTGCGTCCCTCCCAATCTCCCAGCGACAGCTCGCGCAGGTCGTCCACCGGCGTCAGCGGCACGCCGAGCCCCGCGGCGGCGATCTCAGCCGTTCGCCGCGCGCGCTCGAGCGGGCTCGTGTAGACCGCGGCGATGCGCAGCCGGCGGAGCGCCAGGCCGAGCGCCTCGGCCTGGCGCGCGCCCAGCTCGGAGAGCGCCACGTCCTGCACGCCCTGGAAGCGGCGCACGGCATTCGACACTGACTGGCCGTGGCGCGCCAGGATGAGGCTGCTCATGCCGCTCGCTCCACCGCGGCCAGCGCCGTCTTGAGGCGAGCGATCGTCTCGGCCTTGCCGAGGAGCGCGGCCACCTGGAAGACCGGCGGGCTCGCGGTCTTGCCGGTGAGCGCGATGCGCGTGAGCTGAGCCAGGTCCACGAGCTTGAGCCCCATCTCGGCGGCGAGCCCCCGGTACAGGCCCTCGAGGCTCTCCGGGTCGAATGCCTCCTGGGAAAGGTGGCGCTTGATCAGCACGGCGTATCGGTGGGACGCCTCGGGCCCCCAGAACTTCGCGGTCGCCTGGGCGTCATAGGCCGCGGGCGGCCTGAAGTAGAAGGCCGCCTGCTCCGCCATCTCGACGAGAGTGCGGGACCGCTCCTTGAGGCTCCCGGCGATCGCCGCGAGACGCGCCGGGTCGACAAGAGCCGCGCCGGCAGCGGAGGGGAGTCCCAGAGCGGGACCAAGGAAGGGCGTGATCTCCTCGGCGAGGCGCTCGGGCGCGGCCGCCTTGATCCACTCGAGAGAGACCCACAGGAGCTTCTCCCGGTCGAAGACGGCGCCCGCCTTGCCGACCTGGGCCAACGTGAAGTGCTCGGTGAGTTCCTTGGGCGAAAAGATTTCGTCATCACCGTGGGACCACCCGAGCCTCGCCAGGTAGTTGACCAGCGCCTCCGAGAGAATGCCCTGGTCTCTGAACTCCTCGACCGTCGTGGCGCCGTGACGCTTGGACATCTTGCTCCGGTCCGGCGCCAGGATCATCGGGATGTGGGCGAAGACCGGCGTCGCGTAGCCCAGCGCCGCGTAGCAGGCGATCTGCTTGGGCGTGTTGTTCAGGTGGTCATTGCCCCGGATGACGTGGGTGATCTTCATGGTCACGTCGTCCACGACCACGCAGAAGTTGTAGGTCGGCGTTCCGTCCGTGCGCACCAGGATCCAGTCGTCCAGCGTGTCGTTGTCGAAGGTCACGGTGCCGAGGATGACGTCCTCGACCACCGTCTGCCCTCCCACGGGCATCTTGAGTCTCAACGCGTGCGGCTCGGAGGCCGGCACGCCGGCCTCGCGGCACGTGCCCGGATACCGGAACTGCTCCTTGCGGGCCTTGGCGGCGTCGCGGAGCGCGTCGAGAGCCTCCCGCGTGCAGCGGCAGCGGTACGCGCGCCCATCGAGGAGCAATCGCTCGCCGTGCGCGCGGTAGATCTCGAAGCGCTCGGTCTGGCGGTAGCCGGACGCGGGCGGGCCCTCGTCCCAGTCGAGCCCGAGCCAGCGCAGGACGTCGAGGATCTGGACGATGTGCTCGTCGGTCGAGCGCGACCGGTCGGTGTCCTCGATCCGGAGGATGAAGACGCCCTTGTGGTGCCGCGCGAAGGCCCAGTTGAAAAGCGCGGTGCGCGCGCCGCCCACGTGGAAGGAGCCCGTGGGGCTCGGAGCAAAGCGGACTCTGACCGTGTCAGCCATGGGCATTCATTCTACCCCGGCGCGCCCGCGAGGGCGCGGGGCAGTCCCGGGTCTCAGGCTGGGGATCCGCAGGGCAGGCCGCATGTCGCCCACCCGGGTCGCGCGGCGAGGGGGCCGAGGGAACCGCGTTTGTCCGTCCTATGCGCCCGGCATGACCTGCGCCGAGAATCGCTCGATCTGCTCCGGCGTCAGACCCGGCACGAAGCCGAGCGGAGCAAACATCTTGATGTTCTCCTCGAAGAACGGCGTCGTCTCCTTGATGCCCTGCTCGACGCTGTCGGCGATGTGAAACGAGTAGCCGATGCAGATATGGAGAGTCTGGACCGGATCCTCGTCGTGGACGACGCCGCCACCGCACAAGGAGCCCTGCGATGACCAAGCCCACGCCGCGCATCGGTCTCATCGTCCCCGCCAGCAACACCGCCGCGGAAGTGCAGTTCCAGCGCTACGCCCCCGCCGGGGTCTCAGTGCACACCACGCGCTTGCGCATGACGGGGCAATGGTCCCGCCCTCTGCGCGAGCTCGCCGACGACATCACCCAAGCCGCGGCCGCGCTCTCCGACACGAGCCCGGGCGTGATCGTCTTTCACTGCACGGCCAATTCCATGGCCGAGGGTCAGGACGGGGAAGCGCGCATCCTCGAGCTCGTCGAGAAGGCCAGCGGCTGTCGCGCCCTGACCACGGGCCTGGCCGTCAAGGAAGCGCTCGCGCAGCTTCGGCTCCGGACGCTCGTGCTCATCAGCCCGTACGTGAAGGCCACCAACGAGCACGAGATCGAGTTCCTCGGCGAGGCGGGTTACGAGGTCATTCACGACCTTGGGCTCGGACTCACGGGCGGCGGCGATGAGTATCTCCGGATCACCTCGCGGGAGTGGGCGGACCTCACGGTGGAGAACCGCCGGGCCGAGGCCGACGGCTACTTCCTGAGCTGCGCGGCCACGAGCATGATCGACGCCATCGAGGACGTCGAGCGCCGCCTCGACAAGCCCGTGGTGAACAGCAATCAGGCCGTGCTCTGGGCCGCCCTCCGCCGCCTCGAGATCACCGAGCCCATCGCGGGCCTCGGCCGCCTGTTCTCCTCGGAAGGCGCCGCCAATCAGCCCGGCCACACCTCGCCAACGGCACCGAGCGCGCGACGGAGCGTCGAGTCGTCGAGGTAGAGCCCCGCCTCGACCGCTCGTCGGAGCGGCGGCGCCGCCTGGCTTACTCTCCCCGCCGCCTTCGGTCTCAGAACAAGTCCCAATGTGCCGGTGAAGGACACCTCGAGCCGCCGAGCCTCGGCCCGCGCGGCTGCGTCGTCGAGAACACAGAGAACGCCCGCGCCTGTGGCCAGGGCATAGCTCAGAACACTGCGCTCGCCTCGGCCGAGCACGCGCAGGGGATCGACCCTATCCGACGGGGCATGATCGACGATGGGCGGCATGGCCGCGGTCAGCTTTGCGACGCGTGCGGCGACCTCGTCCTGCTTGTCTCGGATCTCGTCCTGAACGGCTCGCGTCAGCCTGACGTCACCAGGATCGCCGAAAAGATTGAGTTGTTCCAGGCGGGCGAGGACGGTGAGCGGACTCGTGTTCGGACAGACGATCACGCGGGCACGTCGCGCTGGGAGAACGCCACGTCGTGCTCGAGGTCGCGGTCGTCCCAGCGATGCAGGCGGATGTGCCAGCGACCGCACCAATCGAGGAACTCACGTCGGCTGACCCCGGCGAGCTCGGCAGCCCGACCGCTCGAGAACAGTCCCCGCTCGACGAGCCCGGCCAGGGCCCGGAGCCTCAGGTCGTAGCGAAGCTCCTCGGGCGTGCGCCGCAGGATCTCCGCCAGCTCGTCCGGGACCTCGATCGTGATGTCCATACCCGTAATCTACCTGATTCCCCGCGACACGGGACGCATTGCGTTGGCCCCCGTGCCGACGTTCAGCGCCCGCGTCCCCTCGGGATGGCCGAGGGCCGGGCCGACGCACTGACGCTTGGACATCTTGCTCCGGTCCGGCGCCAGGATCATCGGGAGCGAATCGGACGAGCCGTCACGCGCCCCGACGCGCAGGGGGTTTCAGCCGCGCGAGCCGTCCCCGCAGCGGCGGGGCAGCGGGCCTACGTCACGGCCGAGACACAGCGTCAACTGCATCAGGGTCGCCCCGGCCCGTGCTCTGCCGGCTTCGGACCTCGCTCATCCACGACGCAGCCGAACTTCGACGAACTCCGACATCGTCTGTCTCGCCCGCTTGGCGTCGCGGCGGACGGCCGCCACCAACTTCGGGGGCAGGCGAAGTGTGATCGGCTTGTTGCCGGGCGGCGGCCGACCGGCCCCCGCGCGCGGGCCACCGGGACCCGGCAAGAACTCCCGACCCACGCGGCGGGCGGTCCTGGGGGGGTCCTCCGTGTGGAGGGG
>Ga0080064_1007017_pt1 | contig 11691 bp, 9 predicted proteins | sample Subgrocontami54m_FD_69260 | JGI IMG/M metagenome (GOLD analysis project Ga0080064, IMG submission 69260) | Subsurface groundwater microbial communities from S. Glens Falls, New York, USA - GMW46 contaminated, 5.4 m (SPADES assembly) (version 2) ...
TGGGGCGTCAGGGGTTGCGGCTGCAGGACGTGCGGTCTTGGGCCATTCATCCCGGCGGCCCGCGCATCTTGGATGCGGTCCATACGTCTTTGACCTTGCCGGATACCATGACAGCCGCATCACGCCAGGTTTTGGCGGATCACGGCAATATGTCCTCGGCCACGATTCTTTTTATTCTGGATATGCTCGTGAAAAGCGGGGCTGCGACACCGTGTGTGGCGCTTGGATTTGGCCCCGGGTTGACCGTCGAGGCAGCTCTTTGGCTTTAAGATGGCGCCGGGACAGCTTGTATCAGTTTTTCACTTTCCTCAATCCGGGAAAGCAGAAGGTGGGCTTGTTGGATCAGCGGGGAACGGGGATGAATCTGAAGAAACCTGGAAAGATTTTTTTTGGATTCCTGGAATTCGCCTACCTGGAATAGAAACAGCGCGTAGTTAAACAGACCTTCCTCAAGATCCGGATCAATGGCCAGCATCTTCTCCAACGCTTGGCGCGCTTCTTCCTTGCGGCCTGTCATCGCGTATAATTTTGCCAAGTTCGAGCGTGACGCCGTATCTTCGGGATCCAGCCGGATCGCTTCCTCGTATTCTGCAATCGCTTCTGGCATGCGATTTTGCCGGCTGTAAACAAGTCCCAGCTCATTGTGATAGGTGCTCACATCCGGTTTCAGAGCGATGGCCCGCTTAATGTAATCCATGGCGGTGGCATGGTCGCCTTTTTTATCATAGGCCGTGCCCAAAGCGCTTAAAGTGTCCGCATTTTCTTGAATCGCAAGGGACTGCTTGAGGGCTTCAATGCCCTCGTCGATCTGCCCTTTCCTAATATAATCGATGCCAAGATTGTGGAAAGGGATCGTCGTCGTTTTGCCCACACGGCTCTGAGTGCTCAGCCAGAGTTTTTCAGGGCTGGACCAAACCTCCTGGCGATTCAGATTCAAAAAAGTAAAAAGGAAAGAGCTCGCGCAGATCACCGCCAGCAGCAACCGGGAACCCAGCCATTTTTCTACGAACGTGAACACGAGCACATAAACGCCGATCAACGGCAGATAAAGCCAGCGCTCCGCCGCAACCCCGTGCACCAGGGCCGAATACAGGGCGGGCGCTACAATCACGCCAATCCAGAGGATCCAGAAAAACAGCCGCTTGTCGTAATGCCACAGCCAGAGCATGCCGGCCAAAAGAACCGGGGTTAGCGCCAAAGAGAAGGCGACGGCGGGATCGGCGAGCGAGAGTCCGGAATATTGATAAAAAACACTTAAATTGGTCGGGAAGAAAAGAAGCTGCAAATATTTTGCGATGATCACAAAGAAACTGAAAACCCCGGGTGCGATGCTTGCGTTTTCGTCAAAAATCGATTGGTGCGTGCCTTCCACAATGCCTTTTTTGGCGATGATGGCGAAAAGAATCGCCGCGCCAAGAAAGGGAAGATACCGGAGCCAGTCTCTTTTCTTCCAATAGCCGTAAAAATAATCAAACGCAAAAAGGACGGCAGGCAAAACCACCACCAAGGCTTTGGCAAAGCAGGCCGCCATAAAGGTTAACCACGAAAGCATGAAATAAAAACGTCCTTTTTCCGGATGGCGTCTCGATTGGGCGTAAGCGGTCATGGATGCCATGAATAAGAAATAGGAAAGCACGTTTTTACGCTGTGAGATCCAGACGACGGACTCCGTTTGAACCGGATGAATGCCAAAAATCAGCGCGGCGCCGAAAGCGATGAACCAATTATTTGACAGGATGCCGATCAGCCAAAAAACGAGTGCCGTACTCAACAAATGCAGGATGATATTGGTGACGTGATAGCCCGCGGGATTAAAATGAAATAATTGATAATCCAGAGCAAAGCTCAGCATGGTCAACGGCACATAAGTTTCCACATAATGCTGTGTGGACATTTTTTGAATGTTTTCCCACGACAAACGCCGGATGTCGGCGTTTTCGACCACATAGGTCCTGTCATCCCAGTTAACAAAGGGATAGGCAATCGTGCGGGCGTAAACACCGAAAACAAAAGCTAATAGGAAGAACAGGAGAAAAAAATAATGCCGCCGTTTATGAGGGAAGTTGACAGCGGCGGATTCCGGAACAACTCGCTGTCCATCGGCGGCCAGGAGCCGGCGTAATTGAGCATGGATCTGTTTTTTGCCGAGCCCCAAATGCTGGGCCATCTGCTTGACGGATTGAATTTTATGGTGGGAGCGTAAGTATTCGAGCTGCTCTTTGTTCATGGTGGCGCAACAGGTAATGTGAAAGAAAACGTGCTGCCTTTGCCGAATTCGGACTCCACCCAGATCGTCCCGCCATGCTGTTCGATGATTCTCTTGCAGATGCTTAGGCCCAGGCCTGTGCCCATATATTCCGGCCCTTTGGTGACGCCGACTTGCTGGAAGGCTTCGAAGATTTTTTCGAGATATTCCTGATGGATGCCAATGCCCGTATCGGCAATCGAGACGCGGATTTTTTCGGCTTCGACCGTTGTGGTGATGGTGATGGTTCCTGCTGGAGTAAACTTGACCGCATTGCTGATTAAATTAATTAAAACGCGGGCGATGCGGTCGTAATCCATCAGAACTTTGGGCAGGTCCGGCGCGAGGGCCTGAATAACCGCCCGGCTTTTCGGAATCGTGAGCATCGTTTCCAGCATTTCTTTTATCAACTCATTGATATCGCCCGGCTCAAAATGATATTGTACTGCGCCCGCTTCGAGTTTCTGGAAATCCAGCAAATCGTTGATTAAACGCGTCAGCCGCTCCACGTTGCGTTTCACAATGGTCAGGAATTCTTTTTGGTCCGGTGTCAATTCACCCGTGAGACCGCCGAGTACGGTTTTTACGCCTTCTGAAATGGAGTGGAGCGGCGTGCGCAGCTCATGCGACGCCGTCGAAATGAAACGGGATTTGATATCCAGGAGTTCACGGTGCTTGAGTTCCGTGATATCCCGCATAAAGCAGTAATGGCCGTCAAAATCTTTATCCCCGTCCTGTGTTTTAACCAAAATCATCTGCGCCACGAAAGAAGAACCGTCTTTACGCAAGGCCTTCGCTTCCACTTCTTCTTTGCCTTTGGTCAGCATGGATTCGTAAGCTGCCGTCACTTTATTAAGATCGTTGCTTTCAATCAAGAGCGGCCATTCAAGCCCAAGCAACTCATCTTGCGGATAGCCCAAAAGGTCGGAAAATGCCCGGTTGACATAGATAAACTTGCCGTCCCGGTCCAGGCGCGAGATGCCGTCCACGGCATTTTCAAGCGCTAAATCTTTCTCATGCAAAACGGCTTCGACGCGCTTGCGCTCGCTGATATCGCGGCAGACGCCTACGATCATTTGCACGCGGCCGTCGTCGTCAAAAATCGCGGATTTGACGGTTTCAAAAGGACGGATGACGCCGTCATGGCGGGGGACCGGGTCTTCGGGGGTATGCAGCATCTTGCCGGTCCGGAATACGTACTCGTCATCTTTCAAATAGCGCTGGGTGTAATCCGGATTATTAAAATCGGCATCGATGATGCCCTGCAATTCTTCCTGCGTCATCCCATAAAAGTTCCGGAAGGCTTTGTTGGACCAAACGATGCTCGAGCCGGGGGCTTTCACGAGGATCATATCTGAAATAGCGTCGAGAATTTGATGGTAGAGCTGTTCTTTCCGGTGCAGGGTTTCCTGGGCATGTTGTCTTTCAACAATTTCTCTATGGAGTTCAGTATTGATCAATTCGACTTCTTTGCCCCGGCGCCGCTCGATCTGCCGCAAATGCACGGCCCAGGCCAATAAAAAACCAAGCAGAATGCCGCTCAGCAGCACCACTTCGGGCAGAGGGGATTGAATCTTGGATACCAATTCCGCACTCGGGCGTATCTTCAAATGCCACGTCAGGCCGCGGAAACGCAGCGTGGTTTCCCGATACCAGTGCGACGTTTCGTCCAAGGTGTCTTCCGGGCTTCTGCGGTAGATAATCTGATAATTTTCGTCCATAAGAAAAAGCCAATATTTGGGGGCAATATTGGCCAGCATGAGATTGAAAAGTTTTTCGTTTCGGAAAACGCCGCCAATGAAACCGTGAAATTCTTTTTGATTGTAGATGGGGGAGTAGACGTAAAAACCTTTGCCGCCCCGGTCAAGATCGATGGCGCCCGTGACAGTCGGACGACGCAGGCGCTGCGAGGTTTCCATGGCCTTGCGTAAGGGGCCGTTGTCACCCAGGTATTTATTTTGAAGATGCTGATTCATTTCGAAAGGAATAATCCATCGAATATACATGGAAGGATCGATCCATTGGATGGCCTGAATACCGGGGAAATGGCGGATATAGAGTTTGGCATCGGATTCCCAAAATGCTTTGGTTGGCAGGCCGTGCAGAGCCCAGCGTTCCGCCAAGCGGAAGATGGCGAGAATGCTCGTTTCCATTTTTCCTGTAATTTCCTGCGAGACGCTTTGCAGGACCGAATCCGTAGCGCTTTGGATTTGGCGTATTTCATTTTTTCTTAAAACTTGCCAGGCGCAGAGCGAGATCAAGAAAATGGCGATGCAAATCGCGACAGGCAGGAGGCTTTCGTAAGCGCGCAGGGTCGGGTGCAGATCAGGCGTCTTAGATTGAATCTCTTCGCGGTCGGAGGTCATGAAAAGGCGCTAAACTTGGCGGATCAGAACGTTTATTTTTTTAAGGAGATCTTCGACGTCAAAGGGTTTGGTAATGTAGTGGTTGGCGCCGATGGATTTTCCGATAATCCGGTCCACATCGCTCATCTTGGCGGTGACCATGATGATGGGCGTTGTGGCCAGGGCTTCATCGTCATCCTCGCGCACGGCTTTGCACACTTCTTCACCGGGCAATTCGGGCAAGGTCAGATCCAGGACGATCAGATGCGGCCGTTCGGTGCGGGCCATGGTCAGACCCGTTTTGCCGTCCTGGGCCGTCATGACGTTAAAACCTTCTTTGGCCAGGCGGAAAGATAGCAGCCGGATAATGTCGGTCTCGTCATCAATAACTAGGATTTTTTTGGAGTTCATCTCGCGCTCAGGAGGCCCGGCCTTTTAGAAATTACGGAAGCCGGAAAACTAGCACAGCAGTACCGTGCACCCACAATCGTAAGAAACACGATACCAAAAAAAGAGTATACACGATTCGTGAAAGGGAAGCACGCCCATTTTCCGGGTGGCAAATTCGTGCAGGCAGGGACAAAATCGTAATGACCAAGCCTTAATTTGAGACGAAAATGTAAAAACGGCGGGCCGAAATGAGATTTTCAAGAAGAGCACAAACCGTGTCAAAACGACATAACTCTATAAAATAAAATAAGTTACATTTTGATTTTTATGCCGGACTTTCTTTGGCATGCCGTTTGCCATAAACACATTATCATTTGCCCTAAGTTGCGGGGTGTTGGTCTTTTTCGAATTCTCCTTGGTGCAGGTTCGTATTTTCGAAAAGAGGCCGCACCCCGCTCCCGCCTTCTTTAGGTGTTTGTCATCCCCGCGAAAGCGGGGATCCAGCAGAGGCATTCCAAGCGTCCGCTTTTAATTCTATCAATCGATACGGCTGGATCCCGGATAGGCCTTTCCGCCAACTTCGTGGCGAGACCTCGCCGCTTTTTGGCGGGCGGCCTTCCGGGATGACAGCTTACGAAACTAGTTTCAGGGACCTAATCTTTCCGATAAGATACCTGCCGATGAAAAGCGCCGTCAAACTACTGCCCGATGGGTTTCTGGAAAAGCTGCGCCGCATTCTGCCCAGTCAGCGCTTTGACGCCGTTGCCAATACTTTTGCGGAACCCAAGCCGACGACCTTCCGGATTAACAAGCTCAAAACCGAGGCGGGGCCGCTCAAAGAAAAGCTGGAAGCCGCGGGGATCCGGCTGGAAGCCGTCCCGTGGTACCGGGAAGCCTTTATCCTGAAACATGACAGTCTCCGTGATTTGCAGAAAACCTCCAGTTATTTGGAGGGTGAAATCTATGTCCAAAATCTTTCCAGCATGCTGCCGCCGTTGGCGCTGGACCCGCAGCCGGATGAAACGATTCTGGACATGACGGCCGCGCCGGGCAGCAAAACAACCCAGATGGCCGCCATGATGAAGGGAACGGGGCGTTTGGTCGCGAATGACAATAATAAAGTCCGTTTCTTTAAGCTGAAAGCCAATATTGAGCAGCAGGGCGCCGTCAATGTTCAGCTTTCCTTGCGTTACGGCGAATCTTTCGGGCGTTCGCACACGGGGCAATTCGACCGCGTTTTGCTCGATGCGCCTTGCAGTGCGGAAGGCCGTTTTCTGGCCACAGAACCGAAGACTTTTGGTTATTGGAAACCCATGAAGGTCAAAGAAATGATGCGCAAACAGAAAAACCTGATGGCCTCGGCCGTTTATGCGGTGAAGCCCGGCGGCCTTCTGGTTTATTCTACGTGCACCTTCTCACCGGAGGAAAATGAAGGCGTCCTGAATTGGGCCTTGAGCCGTTTTGGCGATTTGATTGAAATCGAGGCTTGGGATTGGCAATTGCCGAACCGGATGGCGCCCCTGACGCAATGGGAAGGGAAAAGTTTTCATCCGGAAGTGGCCCGTGCTTGCCGGATTCTGCCGACGGGCTTAATGGAAGGCTTCTTTTTGGCGCGAATAAGAAGGAAGAATCAGCTGTAAGCTATAAGCAGTAGGCTGTAAGAAAAATAACACAAAAAAAGGGACAGCTACATGATTCGTAACTGTCCCTTTTTACTTATAGCTTATAACTTACTGCTTAGCTGATTCTTAACTGATGCTGCCGGAATAGTTGGAAGCCGGCTTTTTGCCTTTGCCTTCCTCTTTTTCCTTTTTCTTTTCGCTGACAGCGCACTCGGTGGTGATAAACAAGCCCGCAATGCTTGCCGCATTTTCAACGGCGCAGCGCACCACTTTGGCCGGATCAATGACGCCTGCGGCGACAAGATCCTGATATTCCCCGGTGGCCGCATTGAAACCAAAATTGCCCGAACCATCCAGAATGGCTTGAACCACGACGGAACCGTCGAAGCCCGCATTCTCCGCAATTTTGCGGCAGGGCGCTTGCAACGCGTGGCGTACAATCTCCACACCGGTCGCTTCATCACCGCTCAATTTGAGTTCATTGAGCGCGCTCATGGAACGCAGCAGGGCTACGGATCCGCCCGGGACAATGCCTTCTTCCACGGCTGCGCGCGTCGCGTGCAGGGCATCTTCGATGCGTGCTTTCTTTTCTTTCATCTCGACTTCGGTAGCGGCGCCCACTTTAATGACCGCCACGCCGCCGCAAAGCTTCGCGAGGCGCTCTTGCAATTTTTCCTTATCATATTCTGAATCGGAAGCTTCAAATTGCTTGCGAATCTGGTCGCAGCGGCTCTTAATATCTTTTTGAGCCCCGGCGCCGCCGACGATGGTGGTATTGTCTTTATCAATGACAACCCGCACGGCCTTGCCAAGTACGCTGACGTCCAGATTTTCAAGTTTCTGGCCCATGTCTTCTGAAATAAACTGGCCTTTGGTTAAAATGGCCAAATCTTCCATCATGGCTTTGCGCCGGTCCCCGAACCCCGGGGCTTTGACGGCCGCGATTTGCAGAACACCGCGGATTTTATTGACCACCAGTGTTGCAAGGGCTTCGCCTTCGAGATCTTCGGCGATGATCAAAAGCGGTTTCCCGAGTTTCGCGGTTTTTTCCAAAAGCGGAACCAAATCGCGGATCGAGCCGATCTTTTTTTCAAGCAGAAGAATAAAAGGATCGCGCAGCACGACTTCCATCCGGTCTGTATCCGTGATGAAATAAGGCGATACATACCCGCGGTCAAACTGCATGCCTTCCACGAATTCCAGTTCGGTCTTCATGGTGTTGGATTCTTCAACCGTGATGACGCCGTCTTTGCCGACCTTCTCAATCGCATCACCGAGAAGTTTGCCTATGCTGACATCGCCGTTGGCGCTGATCGTGCCGACAGCCTGAATGTCTTCTTTGCCGCTCACTTTTTTAGATAGTTTCTTAACGGCTTCGACAATTTTCTTGGCCGCTTTTTCAATCCCGCGTTTGAGGGCCATCGGATTGGCGCCCGACGTGACGTTTTTCATGCCTTCCGTAATCATGGCATGCGCCAGTACCGTGGCGGTCGTGGTGCCGTCGCCGGCTTGATCCGAAGTCTTTTCAGAAACTTCACGGATCATCTGGACGCCCATGTTTTCATACGGATCCTTCAAATCGATTTCTTTTGCGACGCTGACACCGTCTTTTGTCACGGTAGGCGCGCCGAACTTGCGGTCAATCACGACATTGCGGCCGCGCGGACCGAGCGTGACGGCGACGGCACGGGTCAAAATATCGACACCGCGTTTCAACTTGCGCCGTGCGTCTTCGGAATACGAAACTTGTTTTGACATAGAAGCTCCTTTAAGAGATGAAATTACTCGATGGTTGCGATGATATCGTCGCTCTTCAAAATCTTGTGCTTTTTGCCGTCGAGTTCGATATCTTCACCGCCCCATTTGCCGAAAAGGACCTTGTCGCCCTTTTTCACTTCCACGGGTTGGACTTTGCCGGATTCCAGAAGCTTGCCGCTGCCGGTGGCAACGACTTTGCCTTCCGATTTTTCCTGTTTAGCCGTATCGGGTAAAATGATACCGCCTTTGGTTTTTTCTTCAGCTTCCAGAATTTCAACAAGAATGCGATCGCCTAACGGTTTAATCTTCATGGTTTGAATCTCCTTTTGAATGTTCAATGAGTTTTAATTAAAATTTTTCAGAGGGAACCGGCTTACATCATCCCGCCCATGCCGCCCATACCACCCATGCCGCCCATACCTTCCATACCGCCGCCGGGCATCGAGGGTTTTTCTTCTTCCGGAAGCTCGGTAATCAGGGCTTCGGTTGTCAGGAGCAGACCGGCCACGCTCGCGGCATTTTGCAACGCGCTGCGCGTGACCTTTTTGGGATCAATAATCCCGGCTTCAATCAGATCTTCAATCGCGCCTGTCGCGGCGTTGTATCCGATGTTGCCTTTTTGGCTCAGGACTTTTTGGACGACGACTGAACCTTCATCGCCGGCATTTTCGGCCAGCTGACGCAGAGGTTCTTCCAAAGCGCGGCGCACGATTTGCGCGCCGATCTTTTCATCGCCTTTCAACTTCAACGCATCGATAGCATCGGCTGCCCGCAGGAGCGCCACACCGCCGCCCGGGACAATGCCTTCTTCGACGGCCGCGCGCGTTGCATGCAGAGCATCTTCGACACGGGCCTTCTTTTCTTTCATTTCGGTTTCGGTTGCCGCGCCCACATTGATAACCGCCACACCGCCGGAAAGCTTGGCTAATCTTTCCTGCAGTTTTTCGCGGTCATAATCGGAGTCAGTGTCTTCAACCTGTTTCTTGATTTGAGACACACGCGCATTGATATCATTGGTCTTGCCGGCGCCTTCGATAATGGTAGTATTCTCTTTGTCTACCACCACGCGCTTGGCACGTCCCAAATCTTTCAGCGTGATATTTTCGAGTTTAATCCCCAGATCCTCAGAGATGGCCTGGCCGCCGGTTAAAATCGCGATATCTTCCAGCAAAGCCTTGCGGCGATCACCGAATCCCGGAGCTTTGACCGCGCAAGCGTTCAGCGTGCCCCGGACTTTATTGACGACTAGAGTCGCCAACGCTTCGCCTTCAACTTCTTCGGCGATGATCAACAGGGGTTTGCCGGCTTTTGCAGTGGCTTCCAGCATCGGGAGCAAATCTTTCATGGCGGAAATTTTCTTTTCGTGGATGAGGATGTAAGCGTCTTCGAGCACCGCTTCCATACGTTCGGTGTCGCTGACGAAATAGGGGGAGAGATAACCTTGGTCGAACTGCATACCCTCGACCACATCCAGCGTAGTGGCTGTTGTCTTGGATTCTTCGACCGTGATCACGCCGTCTTTCCCGACTTTATCCATGGCCTCGGCGATGTGCTTGCCGATTTCTTCGTCGGAATTCGCCGCGATCGTGGCGACCTGCTCGATTTCTTTCTTATTATCTTTGACGGGTTTGGCAACGCTGCTCAGTTTGTTGACCACCGCTTCGACCGCTTTATCAATCCCGCGCTTGAGTTCCATCGGGTTGGCGCCGGCTGTGACGTTTTTCAAACCTTCGCGATAAATCGCTTGGGCCAGGACCGTGGCGGTGGTGGTACCGTCGCCTGCGACATCGGAAGTCTTGGAGGCGACTTCTTTAATCATCTGGGCGCCCATGTTTTCGTAGGGTTCGTCCAATTCAATTTCTTTGGCCACGCTCACACCGTCTTTGGTGATCGTAGGCGCGCCAAACTTTTTCTCTAAAATGACATTCCGGCCTTTGGGACCGAGGGTGACCTTCACGGCGTTGGCGAGCTGATCGACGCCCCGCTGAATGGCCCTGCGTGCTTCTTCATTAAATAGAATTTGTTTTGCCATGTGAATTGCCTCCTGTTAGATGTGTGTAGAGCGAACTCAAAATTTCGGAATTAATCCGGAAGTTTTTGGCTTGGACTTAACCTGAGGAAAGGCAAGCTTGATGCCAATCTTTAGCACTCCTTAGGGATGAGTGCTAATCGGGCTTCATTCTAGGGGAAAGCCCTGAAAAATCAAGGGTTTTTTAAGGTTTGGATGCAGGATTTTAGGTGCCACGAAAAGCCGTCGAGCAGGTTTATGATCCAGAACGGCGCAGGCCTCATGACTCCTTTTGACGCAATTTAACGCTTTGGACGCTGCTTATAGGCCAGAAGGAGACCCTTCAGGGTTAATTGAGGATCAACGGTTCCCAGGGTCGGCACAAGAGGTTTCAAAGTCTTAGCCAAACCGCCGGTCGCGATCACCCGTAAACGCCTGCCATAGTGATGGCGAAAGCGTTGAATGAGTTCTTCGAGCATGGATCCATACCCCTGAAGAATACCGGAACGGAGGCATCCGGCGGTATCTCGGCCTAGAAAAGCTTCCGGAGACGTCGGGAAACGCAAGGCCTTGGGAAGGAGCGCGGTCCGGTTCAAAAGCGCATGAAAGGCGGTTTCGGGCCCGGGAATAATCATGCCGCCTTCAAAAACACCTTTGGCGGAGACGTAATCGGCGGTGATGGCTGTTCCGACATCAAGGACCAGGAAGGGAGGCTGGTAAATCTGGAGGGCCCCGTAGAGGTTCACTTGCCTGTCAGCGCCTAACTGCTTTAAAGATCTGTATTTATGATTAATTGGAATGAGCAGGTTGCGGCCGGCGACCCAGACGGCGAGGCCCCCATGGCGACGGGCAGTCTGGATACATGTTTGCGTTATTTTTGGGACAACGGAACCTATAATGATCTCAAATGAGACATTCACTCCCTTTTTTAGCCATAAAGCCATTAATTTTGGGATATTGTCATGCGAGCACGAGCCAAATTTTGACAGACGACCGCCGTGATAATGACCATAGGTCACAGCCGTATTTCCAATATCCAGGAGAAGCAGAGTTTTTTGTGTCATAGCCTTAAAGATGGGATATTTGCTTGGTTTAAGCGGTTTAATGGACAGTTTTAAACCATTAAGACGTTATAAATGATAAAAAAATGGGATAACGTGATCTTAGTGCTTTTGATCGCTGGTTTGTTGATAAATCGGCCTTAAATCTTCCCTAAAAGCTGCCAAAATCTGCTGCAAAAGAGCCTCACGCGCCACCAACCCTTTTTTTTGTACCGCCTGGATCGAAGTGGCTTCCGGCGGCAGGTCTTTTAGAGCGGCATTG
>Ga0080064_1007018_pt1 | contig 11689 bp, 7 predicted proteins | sample Subgrocontami54m_FD_69260 | JGI IMG/M metagenome (GOLD analysis project Ga0080064, IMG submission 69260) | Subsurface groundwater microbial communities from S. Glens Falls, New York, USA - GMW46 contaminated, 5.4 m (SPADES assembly) (version 2) ...
GCCCCATTGGCTGGAGAGAAAATCTGAGAATTAGAGGTGGGTGAGATCGGCTCAAACAGCGGGTAGGATGGACCCGAGAGAAGGAGTCGATCGATGGGAAAACAACGACGGAAGTTTGAAACTGGATTCAAGCAGCAGATTGTCCAGGAAGTGGAATCAGGGCTGCTGTCGGTCAGCGCCGCCAGCCGCAAGTACCAGATCTCGGGCAGCGTGATCTATCGCTGGCGGCAACAAGCACGGCAAGGAGGTCTCGATACCGCGCCGTCGGTTCGTGAGAAGTTCTTGGAACGGGAGAACCGCGAGCTCAAGGAGAGATTAGCCGAGCTCTACCTGGAGAACGATCACCTAAAAAAACTCAGGGACTGCCTACGCCGGCACAAAAGCGTCAGTACCTCCGTGATCACCGCGGAGAGTTTGGCTCGGTTGCCCAAGGGACCCAAATCACGAACCTGGCATCGAGCAGTTATTACTACAAGCCCAAGAACGACATTGATGGACAAGCCCAGAGTGACGCCGAGCTGAGGGATCATATCGAACGGATACAGGGAGAGTTTGCGGGCTACGGTTATCGGCGTATCGGCAAGCAGCTTCGCCGTGAGGGGATCTATGTCAACGACAAACGGATTCGCCGTGTGCAGCGACAATACCAGCTATTTCCCATACGCCGGCAGAGTTTTAAGATTGCCACCACCGATTCGAATCATGGGCACAAGGTCTATCCGAATCTTTTAGCGGGACTGACACTGACAGGCACAGACCAGGCCTGGGTGGCCGACATCACCTACATCCGAATCTTGAAGGGGTTTGTTTATCTCGCAGCCCTACGGGATCGTTACTCGCGCAAGGCGATTGGCTGGGCGATCTCCAAGCGCATTGATGCCGAGTTGTGTCTGGCGGCTCTTAAAAGCGCCCTGGACAAACGGCAACCGCAGGCTGGATGTATTCATCACTCCGATCGCGGTGTGCAGTATGCTTGTCATCAGTACGTGGCCATGCTCGAAGGGGCGAAGATAAAGATCAGCATGTCGCGCACGGGCAATCCCTACGACAACGCGCACATGGAATCGTTCTTCAAGACGTTAAAGTACGAGGAAGTGCATCTGTCGAACTATGAGACCTTCGATGATGTCACCCGACGGCTTCCCCATTTCATCGAGGAGGTGTACAACAAGAAACGTTTGCATTCGGCCCTGGGATATTTACCCCCGGAGGAATACGAGATGTCGATCCAACAACCCAAAACCGCCGATCGCGCTCCCCTCAAATCTCGATGAAAATTCTCCAGCCGGAGGGGCGCAGTCCAAGCCAGCTTGTGGTGTTCTCCAGCGCCTAAGGGAGCAGCGTGTTAACTCCAACCGGGATCGAAGCAGAACCCAGGAAGTGAGGGTTTAGGGAGGGCTTTGCGTCAAACGCTGAATGAGAGCGTTTGAAACGATTCGACAGAAATATTTTGTTCCCCTCTTTTTGTTCTCGGCCGTCTCGGTAGTTCCTCGGCAATGAAAATGCTCAACGTTAGCCTGTTGCGTGGACTTTCCGTTTCTTATCTACGGATTATGGTCAGCCTCGGAGTCTTGCAAGACGCCGCCCGTCCAAGGCACTCGCCATCCTCCCCACGGGCGCTGGATCTGCGGAGGGGAGACCGATACCACTGGACAGGGGGCCTGACGGCTTACCGCCTCTGAAACGCTCCGGGAAAGAATGCATGATAAAGGTCTTTTCTTCTTTTTGGCCATGACTATGAGATCCGCCTCTTCCTGGCGAGCTGCAGCGACAATCTCCCTAGCCACTTTTCCCAGGCCCGCTTTAGGCTTCCATTGAATCCGAGCGATCTCGTCGCCAAAGTTGGCATGGATAAAATGTCTCACCTTGGAAGTCGCGTCTCGCAGCAATTGGTCCACTGTAAACCTGGGAACGGAGTTGCCTCCCAAGAAAGGGTTAGGTTCACAGGGACACGCAGGCTCATAGACTGGGATAGAGGTTGCATGGAAAACAACAAGTTCAGCTCGGTTCTCTCGTGCCAAAGAAAGCGCGTAAGCAACTCCAGCCTTTGAATTAGCGGAAAGGTCAGTAGGACAGAGAATTTTTCGGATCATCTTAAAAACCTCCTGAGTGAAATTTGAAACTTTAAGTGTTTGCTTCTTCATGGCGCAGAGGGAGCAACGCGGAAGGGATTAGCCTTCCCCTCCATGGACGCGAAAGCTGCGGTTGACAGACCGAAAGAACCGGACAGGGCGCCTCGCGTGTGACCCTGTCGGTGACGCTTCCCAAGAAGAATCGCCTCATAGTTCCATGGGGGCGAGGAGACATTACAATAGGGTAGCCACGAGGTCTGCCATTTCCTCGGCAAAACGCTGGAGTATCTCCCCGGGTCAGCGCCGGCCCTGGAGAGGCCCTCCAACCGGTCTCCCCGGTCCCCATCCGGGTGGCTCGCCTCCCCCGCCCGCCCACCGGGCTCGTTTCCAAGTTCCTATTCAGCCAGGCCTGCCCAAAAAAAAGGACCCGTGAGGGTCCTTCTTCTTTTCTTCGCGACCGCAGGCTTAAGGCTTAGAGACGGCGACGCCGGTCAACGTCACTGCGGCTTCTGCCAAGGCTCGCCCGACCAAGCTTCCACGGGTAATGGTGATGCCCGCACCCGCGAGAATGGTTCCTTTGAGTTTAGAATCCGTCATCGTCGCGGCCTCGGCGACCTGCCAATACACGTTGCGCGCCTGCCCGCCGTTGGCCATGACCACCGAGAAGCTGGTGCCCGTGAGGGCGCCGGTCCCGAAGGTCCCGATCTTGAAGATCCAGATCCCGTTCGAGGGCCCGTCGAGCGTCAACTGGCCCGTCAACGTCGCTGCCGCGTCGAAGCAGTAGACACCGGGTGCGAGCGTTTGGCCCGCCAGGGTGCCCGTCAAGACCACGTCGCACTGCTTGGCGGCGAGCGCATCGTACGCAGTGAGAAAGTCGTTGTAAGCCTGAGCGGCGACCACGTCCCCCGCGTGAATGTTCCCCGCAATCGTGCACTCGGTGTTAGTGAACGCGGTGCTGAGGGCGACGCCCACGTCTCCGGTGACCGTGGAGTTGGTACAGGTCACCGCCGGGCCACCCAGGACCGCGAAGCTCTGCGCCGTACCTAGTAATGGCGCGGCTTGAGCCAATGCGGCATGGAACGGGGCCGCGGAAAGGAACGCGGCGAACGGGACCATGACGGCGAGTCGGGCCGTACGTCGGAGGAGAGTTCTGGTTCGAGCCACTAATCTTTTCATGCAACCTCCTTTGGTTGGACTGGTTAGAGGGTTAAGACAGGCTTAGTTGAAGGATTTCAACTAACCGCAGGAGTGAAACCCTATACCTTAAATTACTTTAACAGTTAAGGTACAGGGCAACTAACGGGCCAGAGGAGAACTGCGGATACTGCGAGAGTAAGGGCTTGATTGTGCAGGAGAAAATGGAGAGAGTGCAACGAAGGGAAAGGGGAAACCGTCAGAGGCAGGCATCGTATTTAACAGAACCGTCAAATATGATGACCCCTCGGTGAGACAAACAGTTGCAACCCTTACCTGTCTTTCATGTATTAACGGCGGATGCCGTATTTCCGCATCTTGCCGCGAAGAGTGCTGGGGTTGAGACCAAGGATTATCGCTGCCCCGGTTTCCCCCTCGATTCGCCAACCGGTTTTCTGGAGCACCTGGAGGATATAATCGTGTTCCCGCTCGCCAAGGGCTTTGACGTCCTGCGCTTCCTCTTCCCCAGCCTTCCGGGAAGTCTCGAACCGGTCCAGTACCTGCAGCGCGGTCCCCTGGCTGGTGATCACCGCCCGCTCGATGACACTCTCCAACTCGCGCACGTTGCCGGGCCAGTGGTAGTCCTGGAGGGTGTTCAGGGTGTCTTTCGACACGGTCTCGACCTTCTTTCCTGTTTTCTTATTGAATTTGGCGACAAAATAATTGACAAGAAGCGGGATGTCTTCCTTGCGCTGCCGGAGCGGCGGGATCGTGATGGGGAAAACATTGAGCCGGTAGAACAGGTCTTCCCGGAACCTGCCATTGCGGATCTCTTCCTCCAGCTTCCGGTTGGTGGACGCGATGATCCGCACATTGACCTTGATGGTTTTGGGACCGCCCAGCCGCTCAAACTCGCCGTCCTGGACGACCCTGAGCAGCTTGGTCTGAAGATCCATCGGCATCTCGCCGATCTCGTCGAGGAATATGGTGCCGCCGTCGGCAAGTTCGAAGCGCCCCATCTGCCGGGCATCGGAGCCGGTGAACGCCCCCTTTTCCCGGCCGAAGAGCTCACTTTCGATGAGGTTAGCCGGCAGCGCCGTGCAGTTGATCGTTACCAGCGGCCGGTCCTTGCGGGCGCTCCTGCTGTGAATAGCGCGCGCCACCACTCCTTTGCCGGTGCCGGTCTCGCCGAGGAGGAGAACGGTCGTGTCCTGGGGCGCCACCTGCTCAACCTTGAAGAACACCTGCTCAAGGGCATTGCTTCGCCCTATGATCTCGCCGAAGTTGAATTCCCGATCGATATCCTGCTGCAGATAGACACTCTCAGCCTGGAACCGGTCTTTTAACTGCTTGATCTCCGCATATGCGCTCTGGAGTGATTTTTCTGCCCCTTTGCGCTCCTCTATTTCCTGCGAGAGCTGCTCGTTCGCCCTGAGCAGCTCGCCAGTGCGCTCCCGCACCCTGTCCTCCAAGGCGCGGTTCTGATCGTAGAGGGCAAGGTGGGTCCTCACCCGTGCCTGCACGATGGGAGCGCTGATCGGCTTGGCGATGTAGTCGACGCCGCCGCAGGAAAGTCCCATCGACTCGTCTTCAATCTCGCCCCGCGCTGTGACGAAGATGACCGGGATCCTGCGCGTCTCCGGCTCTTCCTTCAGACGCCGGCAGGTCTCGAAGCCGTCCATTTCAGGCATCATCACGTCGAGGAGGATGATATCGACCGGGGTCGTCATGGCGATCTCGATGGCCTTCTTCCCCCTCGTCGCCACCTTGATGGTGTACTCCTCCATCAAGGCCGCATTGAGGATGCTGATGTTATCCGGCGTGTCATCCACAATAAGAACGGTCCTGCGTGCGTCGTTTGCTTCCATCATGATTGCTTCCCTCGTCTTAATACTCCAGGCTGATACCCGTCTTTTCCGCAAGTGCCTTGAGAATAGCAAGGGCTTTATCATAGTCGAAGTTCGCGAGGCAGGACCCGAGCTTTTCCATATCCTCCTGCGGAAGTCCCGCCAGCTCGTTCCGGCATTCACCCAGATAGTACCCCGCCTTACCGTCGTCCTCCTCGATGTAGCGGAGCAGACGGATCAGGACAGCCCTTCCCTTTGTCGAATCAGCAGCGGCAACAGCTGCTTCCGCATCATCACCCGGCACGGCCAGCGCCTCCCTCAGGGTAGCCACGAGGTCTGCCATTTCCTCGGCAAAACGCTGGAGTATCTCCCGGGTCAGCTCCGGCGGATCGTTATGCCTGATGGAGGCTGCCAGTTCCGCCGCGACTTCCTGGACCCCGTACGCGCCGATGTTGCCGGCCACCCCCTTCGTCGTATGGGCAAGGCGCTCCGCCAGGGAGCGGTCCCCCGACCCGAGGGCCGACTCAAGGGCGGCAGCGGTGCCTGTCTGGTTCTCCATGAACTTCCTGAGCAGCTGCAGGTAGAGCCTTACGTTGCCGGTAAGCCGGTAGAGCGCTCCCGTCACGTCCACCCCGGGGATGACGGGGATGGCGACCTGCCCCACAGCACCCTTGCTGCGGTGGGCAAGCGACTGCGCGTCCGCCGGTGACTGCCGGAGATAACGGCCCATGGCCCTGAACATGACCTGCGGATCGATCGGCTTGGTGATGTGATCGTTCATGCCGGCGTCGACGGTCTTCTGCCGGTCCTCCACCAGGGCGTGGGCGCTCATGGCGAGGATGGGGATCGCACTGAAGCGCGAATCCAACCGGATGCACCGGGTCGCCTCATAACCGTCCATCTCGGGCATCTGGATATCCATCAGCACCATGTCGTAGGGATGCCCCGCCACCGTAACCATCTCTACCGCCTCGCGACCGTTGTTGGCCACGTCAACCGTCAAGCCCGCACCCTCAAGGAGTTTGATGGCAAGCTGCTGGTTGATCTCGTTGTCTTCCACGAGCAGGATGTGCGCCCCCGTGAAGTTGTAGGCTGTTTCAAGGCTATTCAGGCTTCTCTTGACAGCCGACAGCTCTTCCGGGGAAAGTATCCCGACGATTGCGTCGAACAGAGACGATGCGGTAATCGGCTTGCGCAGGAAACCATCGGCGCCGGCTTCGTAGGCGTCCGCCTGGTCTGTTTCCCCGCCAAAGGGGGTGATCATGATGATGGCGGGGATGACGCTCAGCGTCAGATCCCCCTTGATGCGGCGGGCCGCCTCGATCCCATCCATCTCCGGCATTTGCCAGTCCATCAGGATGAGCTGATAGGGATCGGCGGCATCCTGGCTCTGGATGGCAGAAATGGCTTCACTGCCAGAAATGACGGTATCTACCCTCACCGGGAGTGTGCTGAGGAGCTTCACGAGTATCTTTTGACTGGCGACATTATCATCGGCGACAAGGACCCGTATCCCATTCATGGCCTCGGAGATGCGAGGCGGTGAGTTCTCCTCGCTTTCAACGCCAAACCTGGCCGTGAAGCTGAAGGTACTCCCCGTGCCGGGCTCACTTTCCGCCCAGATGTCACCCCCCATCATCTCCACCAGCCGCTTCGAGATGGAGAGCCCCAGCCCCGTGCCGCCGAACCGCCGGGTCGTGGAGCCGTCGGCCTGGGTAAAGGGCTGAAAGAGCTTGGCGAGATGCTCCGGGGGGAGGCCGATCCCCGTGTCGCGTACGGAGAACTGTAGTTTTGTCCTGCCAGCGGTCCGCTCCTGGGGAGTGACGGTAAGTTCCACCTCTCCCTTTTTCGTGAACTTGATGGCATTGCCCACCAGGTTGGTGGTAACCTGACAGAGCCGGAGGGAATCGCCGACGAGTTGCCGGGGAATCTCCGGCGATACATCGAGGAGTAACTCTATCCTCTTGTCGACCGCCTTTTGCTCGACAACTGCTATGACGCTTGACAGCGCATCGTCCAGACTGAACAGGGTCTGCTCCATCTCCAGCTTGCCGGCTTCGATCTTGGAGAAGTCGAGGATACCGTTGATGATCCTGAGCAGGGATACCCCGGAATCGCTGATCTTGCGGACGTAGTCATGCTGCTTGGGGGAGAGGTCGGTATTCAGGGCAAGGGTGGAGAAGCCGATGATGCCATTGAGAGGCGTGCGGATCTCATGGCTCATGCCGGAAAGGAAATCCGATTTCGCGAGGTTGGCCTTTTCCGCCACTGACTTGGCGCTCTCCAGCTCGACGTTTGTCTGCTGCAGCGTCTGCTCGAAGCGCTTGAGCTCGGTAACATCGCGCGCCGCCGCGAACACGCCCTGCAGCCTCCTATCCCGATCGTAGAAGGTGGTCATGTTGTAGGACACCACGGTTTCCTTGCCGTCCCTGGCGCGCGCGGTGAGCTCGTAGTTGGTGACCTTCTTTTGGCTCAGCACCAGCTTGATGCCCGTCTCGGCCCGCTCCGGATCGGTGAAGTAGTTCTTGAACGGCGCGCCGATCAATTCGTCGCGCGTGCAACCGGTGAGCGCCTCCGTCTGCTTGTTGACGTCGGTGATGATGCCGGACGGATCGGTGGTTATCATCGCGTCGATGTTGGACTCGATGAGAGAGCGCGTGTAGAACTGCTGGTCGCGCAGGCGCTGCTCATGCCGCTTTATCTCCTGGATCCTGTGGTACAGGTCCACGAACACCGAGACCTTGGCGCGCAGGATTTCTGGGATGATGGGCGTGAAGATGAAATCCACGGCCCCGAGAGAATATCCGCGCAGCGTGTCCGTTTCGGCGCTGGAATAGGCGGTGACGAAAATGATCGGCGTATATTTCGATTGCTCGCGGCTGCGGATCAGTTCCGCGGTCTCGAAACCGTCCATGGTCGGCATCTTCACATCCAGCAGGATCACGGCGTACTCGTGGTCCAGCAAAGACCGCAAAGCGTCCCGCCCGGATTCGACAGTCACTATGTTCAGGTTCAGGTCTTCCAGCACCGACGCTACGGCCAGCCATTTGGCCTGGTTGTCGTCGACCACCAGGATGCTGGCTTTGTCTTCTGCTTGCATGTCCGCCTCCGTATTCACTAATCAATCCCGCTGCTGCGTCATTACGCCCCTCTCCCACTCGTGGGAGAGGGGCCGGGGGAGAGGGTGCAGCGTATCTGCTCCAATACACCCTCCCACTGTTGCATGACGTCGTTGTCCCAGAAACGCAGCACCGTATAGCCTTGGCTGCGCAACCACGCATCCCGATGCTGGTCATATGCCACCTGTTCGGCATGTTGGCCGCCGCCGAGCTCGATAATCAGCCGGTGCTCCAGACACACAAAATCCCCAATGTAGCGGCCCATTGGCTTTTGCCGCTTACATTTCAAACCCATGAAGCGATGCGCCCGCAGGTGATACCACAGCCGTTGCTCGGCTTCAGTCTGGTTACTGCGCAAGGCTTTAGCGTTGTCCAGCATTCACCCCTCCCCCAGCCCCTCTCCCTTACCCTCTCCCCGCAAGCGGGGAGAGGGGATAGTTTATTCGCTGACCGAACACCGCTTTTCCTCAAATGCAACTCCAGCGGTAATCGGCATTAGCGGTTTAACCAGACCCGAAGCAGAGATAGCAACTGCTCCAGGTTGACCGGTTTTGGAATGTAATCCGAGGCACCGGCCTCGATGCATTTTTCGCGGTCGCCCTTCATGACTTTCGCGGTCAGCGAAATGATCGGCAGGGACTTGAACTGGGGCAGCTTGCGGATGGCGCGCATGGCCTCGTAACCATCCATCTCCGGCATCATGACATCCATCAACACGATCTCTACGTCCGGCGTCTTTTTCAACAGATCGATCGCGTCCTTGCCGTTCTCGGCGGAGAGCACTTGCATGCGATGCCGTTCCAGCACCGCGGTGAGGGAGAAGATATTGCGCACGTCGTCATCCACGATCAGTACTTTCTTGCCGGCGAGCAGCGGATCGGTTTTGCGCACCTGCTCCAGGATTTTCCGCTTGGATTCCGGAAGATCGTCCTCGACCCGGTGCAGGAACAGGGTCACCTCGTCCAGCAGCCGTTCGGGTGAGCGAACGTCCTTGACGATCACGGATTTGGTGGCCTTCTTGATCCGGTTGTTTTCCTCTTGGGTCAGTTCCCTGGCGGTATAAACGATGATCGGTAGGGCGCGCAGGCTGGGATCCTTCTTGATTTCTTCGATCACCTCGAATCCCGTGGTGTCCGGCAGCCCGAGATCCAGCACCAGGCAATCGAAGTGCGTCTGCTTGAGCGCCGCGAGCGCGTCGGAGCCGTTTGCCGCCGTGGTGATCTGCACATCGCCATGGCCGATCAGTTCCACGATACGGTCGCGCTCGGCCGGATCGTCCTCCACCACTAAGAGGTTCTTCACTTTGCGCGCGAGAAAATCTTCCATCCGGGTGAAGGCCTGGCTCAGCGCTTCCTTGTCCACCGGTTTGGGGGTGCACGCCAAGGCGCCCAGTTTGCGGCCGCGTTCGTCTTCCCCCTCTTCCACCGAAATAATGTGCACCGGTATGTGACGCGTTGTCGGGTCGTGTTTCAGGAGATCGAGAATGGCCCAGCCGCTCGTGTCCGGCAGTTGCATATCCAGCGTGATGGCATCCGGCCGATATTGCTTGGCCAGCGCCAGCGCGGTCTGCCCTTGCATCGCCAGCAGTGCCTTAAAGCCGCGTTCATGGGCAAAGTCCCGCAGGATGCGTGCGAAGTGAGGGTCATCTTCGACGATCAGCATCACGCGATCGCCCGGCTGGATACTGGTCCGATCGTCATCGAGTATTTCTGTCACGATCGCGACGGGCCTGAGCTCCGTAGCAGCGCCATCCGGTCCCGGCATGCCGCCGTCCTCCGGCCCGGTTGCCCGGTTGGAAGCGGTGGGAGAACGGGCGCCCCCGATGCTCCCACGCCGTCCGCTACCCAGTCCGGGGCTTGGTGCGTCGCCCCCATCCGCTGCAAAGGGGGCGTTCGACTTTGCGGGTGCCGCGTAATGCAGGGGGAGGTACAGGATAAATACGCTGCCTTCTCCCGGCACGCTCTTCAGAGTGATTTCGCCGCCCAACAGACGCGCCAGCTCGCGGCTGATCGCCAGCCCCAGTCCGGTGCCGCCGTATGTGCGGATGGTGGTGCCGTCGGCCTGCTGGAATGCCTCGAAAATCACCCGTTGCTTGTCCTGCGGAATGCCGATGCCGGAATCGCTGACGGCAAAAGCGACCACTGTTGCGGCCTTGCTCAGCGTGGGGTGGTCGCGACTCCATCCCTCGGTCGCCGACCCGATCTTCAGGGCCACTTGGCCTAGCGGCGTAAACTTGAACGCATTGGACAGCAGGTTCTTGATGATCTGCTTCACGCGCCGCTCGTCCGTAAAGATCGAGGACGGCACTGTATTCTCCAGCTCGACGGCAAATCCCAGTTTCTTGTCTTCGGCTATATGGCGGAAGGTTTGTTCGACGAAACTGTGCAGCTCTGCGAACGCCACTTCGTCGATATCCGCCGTCACCGTGCCCGACTCGATCTTGGACAGATCCAGGATATCGTTGATGAGGTTCAGCAGATCGTTGCCCGAGGCAAAAATGGTCCCCGCGTACTCGACCTGCTTGTCGCTCAGGTTTTGCTCCGGGTTGTCGCGCAGCTGTTGCGACAGCAGCAGCAGACTGTTGAGCGGCGTGCGCAGCTCGTGCGACATGTTGGCCAGGAATTCCGACTTGTACTTTGAAGAGAGTGATAACTGCGCGGCCTTTTCCTCAAGCGACTGTTTGGCGATTTCCACTTCCCTGTTCTTGCGCTCCACCTCGGTGTTTTGGCCAATCAGCAGCTGCGCCTTTTCTTCCAGCGCCTCGTTGCTCTGTTGCAGCTTCGCCTGCTGGGTTTGCAGCTCCCCCGCCATGTTTTGCGACTGCAGCAGCAGCGCTTCGGTGCGCGAATTGGCCTCAATGGTGTTGAGCACGACGCCGATGCTCTCGGTGAGCTGTTCCAGGAAGGCGAGATGGGTGGGGCTGAAACGCTCGAACGACGCCAGCTCGATGACGGCTTTGGTCACCCCTTCGAACATCACCGGCAGCACCACGACGTTCAGGGGTGTAGCTCCCCCAAGGCCGGAGTTGATCTGCACATAGTCGCTCGGAACGTTGGTGAGCAGGATGCGCTCCTTTTGCAGCGCGCACTCGCCGACCAGGCCTTCGCCCAAACCGAATTGCTTCGGCAGGTTATTGCGCTCCTTGTAGGCATAGCTCGCTTGGAGCGCCAGACGGGCGTCGTCCTTTTCCCCTTCCATGCCGTAGAACACGCCGTGCTGGGCCTTCACCAGCGGGGCCAACTCGGACAGGATGAGCTTGCACACCGTCAGCATTTCGCGCTGGCCCTGCAATAGGCGCGTGAATCGTGCCAGGTTGGTCTTGAGCCAGTCCTGCTCGGTGTTCTTGTCGGTGGTGTCCTTGAGGCTGCGGATCATTGCATTGATGTTGTCGGTCAAGTCATTCCAAATGCCGGCCACGCCCACTACCTGCGCCTGGCCGCCGAGCTTGCCCTCGGTGCCCACCTCGCGCGCCACCCGCGTCACCTCCCCAGCGAACGCGCCGAGCTGGTCCACCATG
>Ga0080064_1007019_pt1 | contig 11688 bp, 13 predicted proteins | sample Subgrocontami54m_FD_69260 | JGI IMG/M metagenome (GOLD analysis project Ga0080064, IMG submission 69260) | Subsurface groundwater microbial communities from S. Glens Falls, New York, USA - GMW46 contaminated, 5.4 m (SPADES assembly) (version 2) ...
GTGTTGAACAGCAAGGCCCTCTCCCCACTCCTGGGACCCCTCCTCCATCTCATCCAAACCCTTCCCAGGTGGGCGATGGTCTTGGCAGGGATGGAGCCATGCTCTCCCTTGGTGGTGGTGGTGGTGGTCGACTGAGACTGGCAGCTCTCGCGCATCAGACCCAGCTGAGTGAAGGACCTGGTCCCACTCCCCAGAACTCTCCTGCATCTCAGCCAACACTTCCACTGTTTGGCGAGGGTCTGCTTGGTAGTAGTGCTCTACTCGCCTGTGTTCGAGATGTGGAAGATGTTGACGAAGAAGATTCGTTCAAGGAGAACCGGCCGCCAATGTTCACATTCGATCCGGTTCCTGTGACGATCTATCCTTTAGAGCCTCGAGAGATTGATGTATGAATCGTTAAAGTAGATTAGTTTTAAAATAAATAAATTTAAAATCGGACTTTTCGAATTTCTTTTTTTTTTAAAAAAAAAGAGTAATATTTTGGATTAACAGACGATCGGTCACACCAGTGCAAGCGATGATGAGGTCGAGAGTGAGGAAGTCGAGTTCCTAAACGTTTATCTGGTTCCAAAGGCCGCACCACCGGTGTTGCAGGTGGTTAGCGAGATGATTGTTGAGGACGAATGCCCGCCGAAAACGCCACCACCCATGCCAACGGGGCAAAAAGAAAAGTTTCTCCCGGTGAGTATGGGCTATATTCTATTTTATATATTTATTTATTTATTGCTTTTAATCTTATTTAAAAAATATATATAAGCGTTTATAGAATTTATTTTAAACTATAATTAAAAAAAGTCTTATTTTTAAAACTGTTTAGAGGTCCCCAATGACCCTTATAATGGATGAAGTTGGGAATGCTTGGGATGCGTCTGGGCCTGACGATATACTGGGTGAATCGCGGACCTCGACACCCAAGCGCCGTCTCAGCTATGTATTGAGCAAAATAGCATACTGTTAACTTTAGTACTATGTAATATATCTTATACTGAATGTGTAATTTACAACTGATTAATCTTTCTTTTATCTGAGAAGGCTGAGTCGATGCTTGAGGGAAACGATTTCTGGCGCGCGTTCTTCACTCCGGTGCGCAGGCTGAGCGACATGTCGGAAGCGGATCGGATGCAGGTCCTTGCAGCTACTGAAGCATACTTCTTGGACCTCGCTAGCCCAATGGAAGTGCATGGGGTTTGCATACGCATTTTCTTTTTCTGTGCGATATTTACATGGTTATATACCAAGCCAAAACATAGAAAAAAATATTATTTTTTGGTTAAAAGAAGAGGACAAGAAAAAGGAAATTATAGAATCTTACCATGTTACTCTATAGCCCTTTGTCAAAGATGCGAAAAGGGCGATACGAATTCCGTACCTAATGGCGGTTCCCATGAACCAGACGGATTGGCTCTGGCGCGAGAGACAGCTGCACAATTGGATACGACGTGGGATGCACCTGGATTTCTGGGTCACTGATCGAAACGAGGAGCCGCAGAAACAGGTGAAGCAGCTGCTCCAGATGCAGCAGTACATGGCGCTCCTTCCGCCCGGATCGCGCTGCCCGTGCAACCGCATCGTTCGCTGGCTGCACAAAAGCGAGGAGCACTGGCCTTGCTGCGGACACTACAAGCGTCTCGCGAAGACCGAGCTGGCCTGGCATCCAGATGATGGGAACCCTTGGGAGCTCCCTGACTCGCGCTAACATGAATAACCCTTTCAAGAATTTTCATTCCCTCTTATTCTGATCTGGTTCAAGCATTGGTTCACTCTTTCCTTGTGCGTACTTATTAATTTTTTCATTCGTTTTTGCCGTTAGCTCTCTCTTTAGCCTTTTCCCTATACGTAATTTCAATTGTTTAGCAATCACCTGTTTACATATTCTTAGTGTTTAGGGTAATAATAAATGATAATGAAATAAAAATACTTTTTTTGACGACATTATTCTGTATAAGAAAAAAATCATGTGGTAGTTTAAAAGTTATAATTTAAAGTAAAAAGCACAAGTATAATTGATCACATTATTTTAAATGGGTGAAAAAAAATGCCCGCCAAGGAAATTTGTTCCAAAATTCCAGCCCATTTTCTTGGGGTACTCCTATTTGTTGAAATATTATGTCATGTTTTTGGCATATGTTATTTCTATACTTTATATATTATGTTATCACACCTCCGGAACCTGCACGCGAACAAAATCTAAAGACAAATCGGCTAAATGTATATCATGTGAGTATTTCCAGAGCAAACAAAAGTGAAGTATTCGCAAAGAGCATTTCAGTGTACGGAGGTGGGAAGTGAACCTATAGAATATAAAATCAAGGCCAACCTCTATGCATCCCAACCACGGGGCGGGTACTTGCTACTGGTGGAAATTGAGTTTATATAGGATATTGTGTTTTTTTTCTTTCTTTAAAAAAATAAAAATAACCCCAGAGGCCGGACTCGAACCAGCATCCTCCTCCATCGAAGCAGGTGTGCTGCCAATACACCATCCCTAGGGTACTAGACAATTTGGGTTTTTTGAGCTGATATACGAAACCAAAAAAGATAATAAATGTATGTATCTATATTTATGAATTAATAAAATGTAATTAATTCGCAAAAAAGTAATAATAAAAAGTAATTTATTTTAGTAATTAATAATTAATTAAGAAATTATTATCATATTTGATTTAATTAATAATTTATTGTGAATTTATTAAGAAATTATTATAATATTTTATTTAATTATTAATTTATTAAGAAATTATTATAGAAATTGAATTTAATTTATAATTTATTAAGAAATTATTAGGAAATTATTATAATATTTGATTTAATTAATAATTTATTAGGAAATTATTATGAAATTGAATTTATTATTTATTAATTAACAAATTATTATAATATTTGATTTAATTAATAATTTATTATGTAATTATTAAGAAATTATTATCATATTTGATTTAAATAATACTTACAACATCATCGTGAGTAATTAAGGAGTTAAGTAAGTAGCAGGATCATGAGCTAGATGAGAGAAAAAGAATTTAGATAAAGGTCCATATCGATGTTGCGAGGGTTGATGATTCATTCATTATGATGAAATCGCATTAATTATGCAAATTGAAATTTTCCAAACGATTACCTATAATTAAAAGTGACAGGTGGAAATTTCAGAATTAGTCATTGGTTATTTACACAAAAAAAACATTATGAAATGTCTTGGGTGGGTGGATGAATCATTCATTATGCAAATTTTAAATTCAGCAAACGATCACGCGTCGATTACTTATAATTAAAAGTGACAGGTGGAAATTCCAGATTTCAATAATGAGTCACGCATTATTTCCACACAAAAGAAAAATCTATTTTTAGCGTGACGTCATCGTGGGCGTAAGAATTCCAGGAAATTGACTCAGTGGCACGTGCCGTTATGAGGAAACTTAAACCAGAACGTGGGTGATCACGCTTTCAAAGTTCTAGAGGGAGCGTGATCATTTAATGATAACAAAATGGATGAAAAGTAAATAATATTAACAAAAGAAAGATTTTCTTGATTAATTAATTTCGTAATTCAAATTTTTTTTTGAGAATGGCATCAATGTTTCGCCAAAGAAAGCCTAACGAGCGACCTCTCCCGCTCCCCAAACAAGCGAAGTTAAGTGGTCCTTATGCGGATGACGCCAAACGACTTATTAATGTGGAAGTACTTCTCTCCAAACCCGCAGATCCTTTCTACATTTCGGAGATTGACAGGAATTTGGTAAAGTGGCGACGGCAAGCTCGATTACTTAAGTTCTGCCCTACTGAGGAATTAGACCTTGACCCCGCAAGTTGGGATGGATCAAACCTCTACCAGCTTCAGAGGTTTATTTCAACAACACCTCCGGCCAATCGCTGTCAGTGCTCGAAGGGTCCACTAAAACAACCCGAGGACCATTGGCCAGAGTGTCCCTTTGGCCAGGAATTTCGCATATTGCAATTCGAAGAACAACACAAAAAGGCTCAAGAAGTTAGAATTGCTGCGCTTACGCACAACCTCGTTCATGTGCTGACAGCTGATGTGATGGAAGCACTTGGAGCGGCGGAGATTCAATATATCCACGCGCTGTTTGAAAGAGAAAAGAACCGTCGTGGTTTATAATTTTGTTTAATTGATTGAATCTGATCCTGGCGGTTTATTCTCAAAAAGAAATTCACTTATTCGTTTTTCGATCTTTGACCCCGATATTTATTATGCATTTCGTAATCGAGTGGGAAATGGACTTTGCCCTTTTATTAAGCTTGTCGATATATAAATTGTATTTGGTTTGGCACGAATCTTTGCAGTTCTTTTTATTTTCAATTGTTATTTTCATCTAAAAAACTTATTCAAAGAAATAGTAAACATGGAAAAATGCGAATGCGAGAAAGCAAAGGAAGATTTGGAAGAAACAATTAAAAATCCAGTTCAATACCATTTTCCTTACGAGTATGGCAGCCATCATCTCCGCAATATCATGGAAGCGGAGATGTACTTTGAGGAGAGGCGCTTCACTTGTCCTTGTCGAAAGCGAAAGATTCAGCTACCCGAGGAAGTCCCAGCTGGAGAGCCAGTGTCAAAAAGAGGCAATGTTTCCGATGTGGAAGCAGAAGATGGATCAGGATCGGAAAGGGAGGATATTGAATCAGATGTCGAAGAAGAAAACGATGAAACACCAGAAGAAGAAAAGAAAGTAGGTGAAGTAACCGAGTGTGGGCCAATGCTCGATTCGCTGTTACCTCGCCACAAGGGATCGGTCATATGCAAAATCTGCGATCTTGCACGCGCTAGCTTGGCAGAGGGTCGCGTTACTAGCCGCGCAGTCAGACTCTTTGAAGAAGTAAAGCAGAATTGCACTCGCTGCTGTGGATCTGCCGATGAGGATGTCCTTTGCCATTGCGCAGAAAACTTCGAATGGGTGATTAATTTCGCGAGCAAGGAAGAAAAGAAGGAAATGGGATGGGATTTGGGATTCGAGTTGGATGAGTGACTTTCTCTTAAAACATTTTCATAATTCATTCTCAATCAACCCAACGGCCCTTTTCAGGGCCACACCTCGTTTACTACATTCATATATAAATGATTCCATTTATTTATAAATCTTCTTGTAATTATTTTATTTTTCATTGGCTAATATTTCATATGGCTAAATGTTTATGTGAAGCAGCTAAGGAAGTGGTAGCTCAGTTACAAAATTATAACATTGTACAAATTGATGGAATTAATGCGCGTGGGACAGTTCGAAATAGAGATTTAGTTCAGGCAGAAAGAAATTACGAAAAATATAAAGGTAAGTGTAAATGCCAATCGATAAATACTCAACATCATCTAAATAATACAAGGACAAAATCTAAGGAGAACTCTGAAGAGGTTCAATCGGATTGGGAAGAGGATGTTTATGGAAGTCCAGAAGGTGAATCTCTGGACAGTCTTCTCCTTACAAGTGGGATAGCCAACTCGAAATGTGGGCGTTGCACATTTGCTGCTGACCACCTTTGTTTAGGCAGAATAACACCACGTGCCCGAGAAATAATAAACAGTATCATGAGTCTCTGTCCATTTTGCTCAAAGCGATCCCCCAAAAAAGAGATGTGCCATTGTGCTGAACACTTTTTCTACATGTTGGATTTCGAGCCAAGACAAGAAAAGCGAAAAATTGGTATCGAAAGCGCTTTTTAGCAGAAGGATATATAATGCAATACAAGCGTATATAAGTTGCGGAAAAAATTAAACATTAGTATTAGAATTTATTAATTAATTTAAACTATCAATGGCTACACATCAAGATTTAGAAAATCCTCTTGAACTTGAAATGTTAAATTCAAAGGATGTTGATAAAGTGGAGAGTGATACAAAGGATGGTCGTGAGACAGAAGCTCCTCGGATAGAAAAGGAAGAGTTGGCTCAAGCATCGATTGGCCATACTTTGGAACGGAGGATAACTCAATTTTATAATATGTTAAAAGTTCTCACTCTGTTCCTCGCGCCAATACTCATCCTCGTCTTTATCATTTACAATATATACGCAAATCCTAAAAAGGAAGTTCCTGCCGAAGTGATTACATCGCTGAGTAAATTTATGACTAACCAAATGGGGGGAAACTTTTCTCCCATGTTAGAGGATCCAAACAACTCTTCATCGATGCAGACATCTGGATAATATGGTATTTTATTTTGTTACTTAATGAGTTCTGATGTATCTTACTTGAAAATTAAAAAGACCTTTGACCCCAGTATATAATTAGTCATGCGTTCTCGAAATTCGAATTTGCAAAGTGACCTTTGGACTCTACATTATTATTCAAACTATTAATCTCAAGTGTTTTTTGTTCTTCTTAAATTTCTTATTTCTTACATTTACTTATTTCAAAAATAAGGGGAAAAATATCTTGCATTTTTCCAAAATCGACGTAAATGGCAAATTTTTCAAACGAAAATACTTTCTCAGGATATCTACTTGATAATCCAATCTATTTTACTGGCTTAGACGTTGATGGCGTGGATACTTATCACCTCCCAACATCAAGCAACGAGAGAGACGATCGCGACCGAGCTGAAGAGGAGGCTAACCAGATGGCTTTGTCGCATGGGGTTCAGAGTAATGTTCAGGAGGAGGCGATCTTGACAAAAATGCAAACCCTTGAGGTTTCAGAGCAATCAAATTCAAGTGTCCCAGCACGCCCACTCTTACTACGTCCTCAACCTGAGCGAGTTGTTTTCAATCAAGTTGATTCATTGAACCCATTCTCTTTTGCAATTCAAGCAGGTCAAAGTTTAGAAGGAACGGATTGGGATCAGGAATCAATTTATGATGAACCAAATCCCCTTCCATTGACAGATGAGTTGAGTCACTCCGAGTATGTTGGCCCGAGTCACAATCCCGCGGAGATAAACTCTTATTTTCAAGTCCGCGCTGGAGAATTGGTTGGTTTAGCTGATCCACAAACGATCGATGCGATACCAGAGCAGGAATTGTTCGCACTCATTTCCGCTGCGATGTCGAGCTTGAGAAGGCGCCGCTCTGTTTTATGGTCAAAATGATTCGCGCATTCTAACTAGTCTCTTGTGATTCTCAAAATGTTCCATCAAACCCAAATCATTATTCCTCCATTCCACACATTATTACATTATTACTTTTCTTTCCACGCATTATTACAGCATTTTCGATTAAATTGAAATAAAATAATATTGATTGGGAAATGTTACGCAATGTGTGATTTAGGAAAACAACCAATCAGAATTTATGAATGATTGTGCAAATTATAAAAGTGAGATGGGAATTGATATTGCTATTATTTATTATTATTATTTACTATTTTAATTATTTTTCCAAAATTCACAATAAATTTATAAGATATGGCTTCAAAGGAGCTTAGCCTTTCTACAACACAAACAAAGCCATCAGAAAAACCTTTTAGATTGCAGAGTTATATTGATGTTAAAGCACTCGTAAAAGGGACCCAGCCAGGAACCTTGGATAAAGATTCGGAATTCGCGATAAATGTCTTCTTAAACAAACCTAAGGTGATAAAGTGCACATGCAATGATTTGCGCGAAATGTTACTAGCATCTAGGGATCCTGGAAAAAATTCGGCAGAGTACGTAGATTTTAAGAAATTACGCGATAGTTATTATACGAAGCGAGACGAATGCCTTGCCCATCATCCACCATTCGAGCCGCAGATAAGTCAAAGAGAAAGATGCGCTGAAGCTTGGGCAAATTGGATTAGATTGAATACCATTGATCAGGATCGTACCTACTTTCCAACACAGGCACAAATAGACGAAGCACAGCTCGATTCGCTATATGAAAGATCGCGGTGTCCCTTATGCAAAACTAGGAAGAATTGTGAACATTTCTGTTTTGAGCGATGTAATCAGAACGTTCGATTGAAATATAAGTGGCGAGTCGAGAATGGAGAGCTGTGCCGCGTGGCTACGCTTGTTCATGTGCCGAACTAATCCTTTGATTTCTAATTTTACGAGACATGACTTGATAATCTTTCAAATAAACACAAACTTTGTTGCTACATTTTCTGTTTCATAAATAAACTAGCCAATGAGGATTAAGCATATGGAAGTTGAAATATTACGCAATTTAAGAATATAAAAATCATCCAATCAGAATTGAGCTGTGGAATTTCACAATTTAATTTTCCAATTAATGACTAAAAATAGAAACTTCTCGACGTGTTTACTATAAATCTTGTGAAAATTTCTATTTCGTGAATTAATTAAGAAATTGTTTTCTTTTTGAAAATTTTGAATTATTTTATTCGAAGTTTAAATACAAAATATTTGGATGATGGCTATTACTCAAGAAAGAATCCAGGAAATCGCCAAGCTCACCATTGGCCAAAGAGACAATCCGCTTTGGCACGAGTATAGAAAAAACAGATTTACTGCTTCGCAATTTGGGAAAATTCTTTCTGCGTACGACTCAAGTTCTGAAGACGATTGGAATTTAGATTTTACCAAACTTGAAAGTGAACTCTTAGGAAACAAGCCAGTTGTCTTGGTTCCACCAATGGTGTGGGGCCAAGATCATGAGAATTTAGCCATTCGCGAGTATGAAAAGAAAACGGATACAAAGGTAGAGCCAACTGGCATATGGATCTTTCCAAATGGGAATTTTGCAGCATCACCCGATGGAATCATCTACAACGACAAGGATAAAACTAAAGCAATAGGCGTTGTTGAAGTCAAATGTCCATGGCGATTACGAAAGATTAAAATTGGAAATGTTTCGGATTGGAATGCACATCTAGATTATTTGGATCATTGGAACAAACTCTTACCATCCCATCCTTATTACCATCAAATCCAGGGCGAAATGATGGCAACAAAAGTTGATTGGTGTGACTTTATTATTTGGTGTCCTAGTGGCATATTAATCTCTCGAATATTCGCAAACAAGGGTTGGCAAGAGGATACCATCGACAAGCTCGAAAATATTTACAAATCAAGTTTTGTACGAGGAGAAGACTATCAATATTTCACATATCGGCGAAATCTTGAACTGATGCAACCTATACTATTTGGCCATGTTATCACTCCAACTACCAAGGAGAAGCAACGGAGCTATCGAACCTTTATTTATGCACTGGCGATACACCTTGCGCGCTGGTGTAAGAAGCTCAGAATAATCAATGCAGAACAACTTCCTTGGGAGCAGTGTCATGAGAAGTATATTGAGGAAGCCAGAAAGCGGATATGCACAACATGTGTTGTCAAACTCTTCATGTTTGAATGGAAGTCTAGACATCGCGAAGAAGAGCTGCCTGAGGAGATTATGCAAATACGAGATTGCAAATTCCATCTTCCTTTCACAACAATAGCAATTGCCGCAAAACGAGCCCTCTCAATATCAATTGATGGTTTCTTAAAATGGGAGCCCTGCATGTGTGTGAAGCTTTAAGAAATTGTATATAAAGGCAAGTGGGAAATATTTTATATTATAATTATTATTAAAATTTTATATTATTTTATAAGAAACTATTAAATTAATTGTGCTTTAATTATTTATTACGCGTTATTAATCTCCAATCATGGATTCGATTCGTCGAAATAAATTACAGGATCTCATATGCCTTGGGTCGCAGCGAGTGGCCTTTCATCCAATTATTCCCAACCATCGGCAAACCCTTCATCCCATTATCAAAGAGCATGGCGAGTTTGTGTCCTATGATAAGGCAATTGTTACCGGGATTGTCCTTTGTAAACATTGTCATCTAATATTTCCAAACGCGCGCTGGAGCAAAAAGTCTATTTTGAGTCATTTTCATCAAGTCCATAAAATACCGGGGACGGAGGAATCAACTCCCAAAATTAATTCCGAAACTACGCCGGCTCCAATCGCCGCCTGCTCCAGCATTAAGAAGGATAAGCAAGCAAAGGCCACTCCACCAACAGAAGTTATCATTATTGACGATGATGACACTGCCCCTCCTATTCGAGAAAGTCCACAAATGATCCAGCCCGTCAAAAAGAAGCGTGGACGAAAACCAAAGCTAATTGGCAGTGGTATACAAGAGCATGCAAAAAAGACTAAGCCGGAAAAGAAGGTGCGGAAAAGGAAAGATGTCGGGCAGTCGAAGAAGCATGAACCAAAAAAGATAAAGGTGCGTGAAGAAGCTAAGGGAAACTTTGATTGCGTTTGAGTTTTCTTTCATTCTTATCCTAAGACTACTTCTAAGTTCAAATCTCTCATGTCTCTACTCGTTGAACTAATCGTTTGTTTTATAAATGTGAAATCGTTTCCTTCGAATTTATTTTCATGATTTATTAATTATTCCGTATTCACAAAAGAAAATCATGGACAAAGTTTCAATTCTTTCATGCGTATCATATTACCATTCGATTTCACCTCTACTCTTTTTTGAAATCAAAATCCGTTACCTCTACTAATAAATATTTACAAAAATAATCTCAGTGTTAGATGAAATGCCAGGATTTAAATAAGGATTCAAACTTTATTGACAAGGATTCTTTTAAAATGAGGTGGTTTTATTCTTTAAGAGTAAATAAAGAAAGAATTAGGAAAAAAAAGGAGGACACGCGAATGCTTAGGACAAGAGGCTAGTTCGGCGGAAAATTTCGAGAGTGAAATCGTGTAATTCTTCAAAACAGGTAATAGACCGAGTCAGGAGTTCTGTATTAGCGTGATCGAAAAGAAGTTTCTTGATAAGCACAATGCGAATTGATTTCAAGAGCGCAGTTTGTGCAATGATCTGAGGAGCAAAGATGTTGTCAAAAACTTCTGTAATGTATGAAAAGGGATCAATGGTGATGGGGCGAGAAGGAGATATTGAAGGAATGGATGAAGATGAAAAAGAGTTTGAGGAACTTGAAAAGGAATTAGATGATGATGATATAGTGCTTGTTAGCGCAATAGAATGAACCCCAGGATCAAGAGCTTGATTATTTTGAGGAAATGAAACAGGGGAAATGTTTTGAACATTGGTTATAAAGGGAATAGTACAGGAGTTAATTAACGGTTGATTAGGCAAAGTACTCGCCATCGTGGTCTTTGACATCGGATTCGACGACTGCAAGTTGGCGCTTAAACTGCGTGTCTGTAGCGCCAGGTCGATTGCCAATTTGGACGGGAATTGTTTCGCCGATCGGTTCCTCTTCGTCGTCGATGATTTCGATCGGGTCGCTGGCCTCTTCCTCGGCTGGCTTGACCCTTGGCTCGCGACATTTTGCCGAGAGAGCCCCGCGCATCTTACTTTTCTTGATGGTAAAGTCGGAGATATCAACTGCTTTCCTTTTGATACCGCTACTGGTGCTGGAAGTAGCTGCGTTGGCATTTGTTTGCCTAAAAATTGGGATCAAGGTTTTGTTTTTTAAAGAAAAGTAGAAATTAACAGATAAATAAATAAAGGATATGAATATTATTGATCAAGTCTTAGAAAGAAAAGGAAAACTCATACCGGTTGGTTGGTTTTGAGGATTTTGCGTAATTTGACCCGGCAATTCTACGGAATCCAAGAGCCCGTTGACTTGCCGAAACCAATCCTCGCTCAGAACTTCCGCTGAAGTTGAGTTTGTTGCCATTATTCTCTAAAATATAAACCAAGGAAAATAACTGTAACAAAAATACTTTTTTATTTTTTAACGCGTACCAAAATGCTTATATAATAATTGGAGCATGATGAAAAAAGAATTAATTGATGCATACCGGAGAGGCC
>Ga0080064_1007020_pt1 | contig 11684 bp, 11 predicted proteins | sample Subgrocontami54m_FD_69260 | JGI IMG/M metagenome (GOLD analysis project Ga0080064, IMG submission 69260) | Subsurface groundwater microbial communities from S. Glens Falls, New York, USA - GMW46 contaminated, 5.4 m (SPADES assembly) (version 2) ...
GCCGGCGCTTTCAACCTCATGTGCGCCGCCGCGCTGCTGCTGACCGTCATCATGTTCGCGGTCATCATGCTGTTCAAATGGGGCTTCAAGGTGGACGTCATGCCGTCGTACCGGTGACCGGAGGATCCGTTGTCGTCATTGACCATAACAGGCCTTAGCAAAGCGTTCGGCGATGCCCGCGTCGTTGCCGACCTCAATCTGCAGGCCGCCGAGGGCGAAATGCTGGTGCTGGTCGGCCCGAGCGGCTGCGGCAAGACCACGACGCTGCGCTGCATCGCCGGGCTGGAAAGCCCGAGCGCCGGTCACATTCGCATCGGCAACCGCGTCGTCACTGCGGTCGGCGAGGGAATCAACGTACCGCCCGAGCGGCGCGAGATCGGCATGGTGTTCCAGTCCTACGCGGTGTGGCCGCACATGACCGTATTCAATAACGTTGCCTATCCGCTGCGGGCGACCGGCGTGCCGCGCAAGGAGATTCCGGAGCGGGTACTGCGTGCGCTCAAGCTGGTGCAGCTCGATCAGCTTGCCGAGCGCTACTCTTCGCAGATCAGCGGCGGGCAGCAGCAGCGCGTCGCACTGGCGCGCAGCCTGGTCGGCGAGCCCAAGCTGCTGCTGTTCGACGAACCGCTTTCCAACCTCGATGCGAGCCTCAGGGTAACGATGCGAGTCGAGATCATGGAGCTGCAGAAGCGCCTGGGATTCACCGCCGTGTACGTCACCCACGACCAGATCGAGGCGATGGCGATTGCCGACCGCATTGCGGTGATGGACCATGGCATAATCCGCCAGATCGGCAGCCCGCGCGATATCTACGACCGGCCGGCCAACGTGTTCGTTGCCGGCTTCATGGGCACGACCAACCTGCTCGAGGGTACGGTCAGCCGGGTGAACGGTGAGGAGGCCGTCGTCAGGACCGTAAACGGCATCGACGTGCGCGTGGCAGGCGGCAACGGCGCAGCCGTGGGGCGGCCGGTGCACGTGTCCGTGCGCCCCGAGGCTGCGACGGTGACAACGCGCGCGCCGGAGGGTTCGGTGGAGAACGTGTGGCCGGGCAAGGTGACGTTGTCGACATTCCTGGGTGACGCCATCGCCTACCGGCTCGACGTCGGGGGCAAAAAGTTCGAAGTGCAGGCACCGACCACGGATGTCTTCGCTGCCGGCGCGGACGTGTTCGTCGCAGTGCACCCGAAGCGGTGCATTTTGCTGTTGGAGTAGGCCCGTTGTTTATCAGCACCCATAAAGGAGGAACGATGATGCGCAGAATATTTCGAACCGTGGTACTCATCGCGGCGCTTGGCGCGGCAGCCCCGCACGGCGCGGCGCAAAGTCCGGAGCTGATCAAGCAGGCGGCAGCCGCCAACGGCGGGGTGGTCATCGTCCGCGACGCTTTGTTCGAGAGCCTGCACCAGGCGATGACCCAGGCGTTCAACGCGGAGTACAAGAAGCACGGGTTGTCGGTGCGGATTGAACGCGTGCAGTCCGGGCAGCAGCTCAACCTGTACGAGCAGGAACTGCGCGCCGGCAAGGTCAGCAATGACATCATGGACCTGGTCGATCCGGGAACTTTCCTCGGGCTCAACAACCAGGGCAAGTTCACGTCCCATTGCAGCCCCCATTACAAGGACTATCCGGAGTGGGCGATCGGCAAGAACTGCGGCTACTTCTACTACGTTGCCTACTACCAGTACCTTACGTACAACACGGACTCGGTGAAGGGCGGCGACATCCCGCGCAGCTGGAACGATCTGCTCGATCCGAAATGGAAAGGCAAGGTAAGCCTGCCGGATCCCAGGATCGGCGGCGGCCACTACTACGCCGTGTTTACCATGATGAAGCTGTTCGGCCCGCAGTGGTTCGAGAAAATGCGCGCGAACGAGCCGCTGCTCGTGAGCAGCCACGGCACCGTGAACAGCCAGATGATGTCCGGCGAGCGGCTGGTGGGCATCAACATCTCCGTGTTGTCGCGGCGCGACGGCAAGTTCCCCGGCGGGAAAGGCGCGCCGGTCGGAGAGTCTTTTCCCAAGGAAGGCGTGACATTGCTCGCCGGGGGCATGGCGGTGACCAAGAATGGGCCGAATACGGCCGGCGGCAAGGTATTCATCGAATGGGCGTCGAGCCTCGCCGGGCAGAAGGCCATCGCCCGCCTCGGGCATCTCTCGCTGCGCAAGGATTACACCAGTGACGCGGGCGATAACCTGTCGAAAATCAAGTACAACTGGTGGGATCCGGACGAGATGCTGAAGCAGCGTGAACCGTGGACGAAGGAAGCGCTCAAGCTCCTGGGCTCGGGTTGAGGACGTTTGCCATGGCACGCATGACGACCCGGCTGCGCACGATGGTCAGGCGCGGGCAGTTTCTCGAGTTGCCCGCAACCTACGATCCGATTACGGCCCGCATCGCGGAAAGCGCCGGCTTCAGGACGCTTTACAACGGCGGTTTCGTCACCGGAGGCAAGAGCTGCATCAGCGAGCCGCTGCTTACGATGAGCGAGCAGATCGCGACCGCGGGCGAGATCGCGAAAGCGGTAAACGTGCCGCTCGTCATGGACGCGGGCGCGGCCTGGGGCGAGCCGCTGCACACGATGCGCACCGTGCGCGAATGCATCCGGGCCGGCATCGCCGGCATCCACATCGAGGACCAGCTTTATCCGAAGCGCGCGCATTACCACACGTACGTCGTCCACAATATTCCGCGCGAGGAATTCGTGGACAAGATCCGGCTCGCGTGCGTGCAGCGCGATGAGAGCGACCGCGACTTCATCATCATTGCACGCTCGGACGCCGCGCGCGTGACAGGGCTGAAAGAGGCGATCGACCGGGTGAACGCGGCCGCCAGGGTCGGCGCGGACATGGGCCTCGTCTTTCCGCGTAATCACGCGGAGGCGGTCGCAACGCCGAAACGGGCGAAACTTCCGATGGTCTACGTGCAAAGCCGGGGCACGCGCGACGGGCGGCCGCTGTACAGCTACCGGCAGCTCATCGACATGGGCTACGCCGGATGCATAGACGCGACGCTGTCGATCTGCCTGCTGTATCACCACCTGCGGGAAGCCATGCTGGAACTCAAGAAGACCGGCGATTACTCGGGACTCCAGGAGCCGCAGTTCGTGGCCGCCCGCAAAGGCGTCGAAGACATCGTCGGTCTCGAAGCGTATTACCGCATCGAGCAGGAAACGGTCGAGCGGTCCAGGCCGGCCCGCGGCGCCAGGCGCGCGCGCAAGTCCTGACCTTGACCGGGCACGGCACGGCCGTTTTTGGTGCGTCAGCGCCGCGCCAATAGCCCGTCCCAGTCGCGCGGCAGCGTGACCTTGCGGCTCACCGGCGGCCCCTGCGTGTGGTTGCTGCAGTAACACTTGGACTGGTTGCGGCCCGCATCGCCGGCGATGACGATTCCGATCGACTCGGGATTCAGGAGCATGCGCACGCGCCGTTTCGGATCGTCCGACGCGCAATACTCCGGCGGCAGCAGACCTTTCGCGACGTGATCGCGTAAGCGAAAGCCGGTCAGGCCGATATAGTAGGCGTAGCGCTCCGCGTCATCGGCCGCGATCCAGAGGTTGTCGTACAGGTACTGCCGGATGCCGGCTTTGCTCCAGCCGTGGCCGGCGAATACTTTCGCGATGCTCGGACCCAGCACGATGAGCGGATTGTTTTTCGAGTACGTCATCGCGACGGGCGACCAGTAGCCGCAGCTCTGCCCGACGACTTCGGCGAGCACGCGCGCATGTTCCAGCGGATCATCGCTGCCGGTATAAATCGGCGGACTCACGCTCACCACGCTTTGCACGGTCACGATGTTCTCACCCGGCTGGAAGCCGCGATCGGCGGAGTAGGGCAGCCAGCCGACCTCGCGGCACGCCTCTTCGTTTTCGGCCAGCGCAACGAAAAAGTTCTGCGCGATGCTGCCTTTGTCGCCGGCGCCGGGCGCGAAGCGAAAACCCGCCATGTTGCGCAGGATCAAACGCAGGAAACGGCCGACCGTGCTGTTCGCGCGGCGCCCGATGCGCATCACGCTCGCGCCGCTGTTGAAGTCGAGCTGTGCCGCGATGGGACCGCTGACCGTGATGAGCGGCTCCCAACCGGGCGTCGAGCCCGCATCCTGTATTCTGAATTCGGGATCGGTGACCGCATCGACCACTGCGATGAGCAGCGGCATGTAATCGGGGCGGCAACCCGCCATGACCCCGGTCACCGCGATGTTCCACACGGTGGCTTCGCGGTTGTCGGGCGGACAGACACCGATCACTTCATCCGGCGCGCGCTCCGTAAAGCGCAGAAAGCGCTCGACCTGCGCAAGCGTCGGCGGAAAGACGGGCAGGCCGTCGGTCCACATCGCATCGTAGAAGTGGTCGTTGACTTCCTCAAGCGTGCCACGAAACACGATTTCCCGGGGCGCGGGCTCGCGGGCCGCGGCCTGCTTGCGCTCGCTCGCGCGTGCTGAGGTCAGAGCCTCGATGATTTGCGGCGCCAGATCGCCCGCGACCTTGCGCCGCAGCTCTTCGCTGCTGTCGACCATCGGTGTGCCCGGATAGTGGGCGATTTTCAGGTCGTCGATGCCGAGCCCGCGCGCGACCACTTCAGCCTGTTTCAAAAAGCCGGTCGACACGATCGACACCGTAGGGAAGCCGGCGCGCTCTATCGCCGCACTCGCCCGCAACACGGCGGGCGTGCAGGCGCCTCAGGCGCCTACGCCGGAGATCACGGCATCGACGTTGTGCTTGCGCAGGAGCGTCGGCAGGTCGGCCAGCACCTGCTTCTGATTGATGCCTTGCGGGTCTCCGAACGTGTCGTACTCGACAAAGCGCACCTGAGGATACTTTTTCTTCAGCGCCGCGCGTATCGCCGGAAAAATTTCCTCGCCGCGAAACACGCGGTCCCAGACTTCGGCGATGGTTTTACCGTTGAGGTCACCGAGACCCGGATTCAGATCCCGCTTGTCCCAATGCGACTTGCCCAGCGGCCATACGACCGGGTAGACCGGTTGTTGCTCACTCATCGAAGTTGCTCCTTGACAGTAATCCCGGGCGCCTGAAATATCGTAACGACTCCGGCGGCCGCCATCATGATGCCACCAAAGGGGGCAATACTCTACCCCGATGGCGTTGGGCGCGGCCGTAGGGCGCAGTGGTAGGGCGCAGCTTCAGCGCGCCGTCAACCCGACGGAAACTATTCGGCGCGATAAATCCGCGCCCTACGGCGATGGCGTTACGTGATATTCAACAGCACTCGGCTTTGCCTGCGCTATGGGATATTCTTCTACACTTACGGAATCGCGAGGGAGAAGTTCATATGCCGAAGGCGAGCACGGACGGATATTACGAAGCCCTGTGGCCGCGCAGCCCGCGCCAGGTTCAGTTAAAGCCGCTCGCGAAAAGGCTGGCGTCGCTCGAAGGCAAGACCATCGCACAGCTGTGGGATTTCGTGTTCCGTGGCGACGAGGTCTACGCGCATCTCGAGTCAGCGCTCAAGGCGAAGTTTCCCGGCGTGCGTTTCGTCAGCTGGCGTGAATTCGGCAGCACACACGGCGGCGACGAGCGCGAAGTCGTCGCGGCGCTGCCGCGGCGTTTCAAGGAACTGGGGGTGGATGCCGCCATCTCCGGCATGGGCTGTTGAGGCAGCTGCACGCCCGCCGTGTTGCGGGCGAGCGCAGTGTGCGAGGAAGCGGGATTTCCGACCTCAACGCTGGTGTGCGAAGGATTCCTGAGCCTGGCCGCGAACTCCTCGGTCGGGCTTGGCATGCCCAACCTGCCCGTTGCTCTCGTGCCAGGTCACACCGGCGTGCAGAGCAAAGAGGTCCTGCGGCGCAATATCCTCGAAGTAACAACCGATCGCGTGATCGAGAACCTTACTGCTGCGCCGTCCGCCGCGGCTGAAGTGGGAGAACCCGCGGCGCGCGACGTCATTTTCCGGGGCGGTTTCGATGCCGTGAACCGTTACTTCGTCGAGCACGAATTGAGCGACGGGTTGCCGATCGTTCCCCCAACCCGCGAAAAAGTCGAGCAGTTCCTGAGTTTCACCGATCGCGGGCCCGACGAGGTGCTCGGCATTCTGCTGCCGGACAATCGCGCCGCGACGGTATGGAGCATCGCGGTGAACGGCGTGATGGCCGGATGCCGCCCCGAATACATGCCTGTCCTGATCGCGCTGGGTGAGGCGATGGCGGACCCCTACTACGGCGTCGAACATAGCGGCAACACACCGGGCGGAGAGACGCTGATCATTCTCAACGGACCGATCATCAAGGAACTCGGTTTCAACTATACGCAGGGCGTGATGCGCGACGGCTTTATCGCGAACACGTCGGTGGGCAGGTTCTGGCGGCTGTATCTGCGCAACGTCGCGGGGTTCCTGCCGCACAAGAACGACAAAGCGACGTACGGCAACACGTGGCGCGTGGTGGTGGCGGAAAACGAAGATGTGCTGCGGGAGATTGGCTGGGAACCGAACAGCGTCGAGTGGGGCTATGCGGCGGGCGACAATACGGTGACGATTGCGCGCTACACGGGGGGCAACCTCGTCTCGTCGGTATCCGGCAGCACCCCGGAGCAAATGCTGCCTTATCTCGCGGATGGAGTGATCAAGCAGACGTCGTGGCAGATCATGTTCACGGTGGGGCAGGGAATGGGCACGCTGCGTCCGCTGATTCTGTTGAGTCCGATCCTCGCACAGACGATGGCTGCCGGCGGCTGGTCCAAGCAGGATCTGAAGCGGCAGCTTTTCGAGCATGCGCGCATGCCGGCGTGGCAGTTCGAGCGCTATCTTCGCGACTGGACCATGAAGCCCACGTGGGACCTCGCGCAGGAAGTGCGGCTCGGACGCATACCGAAAGTATTCTGCGAATCCGACGATCCCAACCGCATGGTTCCCATCGTGTGGGAAGCCGACGATTTCATGATCGCGGTGACCGGCGATCTGATGCGCAACAGCGCTTTCGTGTTCGCGCACAACGGCGTGCTCGGTTATCCCGTCGGCAAGCAGATTCACCTGCCGCAGGACTGGCTGCGCAAGCTCGCGGCCGTGAAAGAATAAGATGTCGGTACGGCGCAGGCGTGATATCTGGGACGTCGTGGTGGTGGGAGGCGGAATCGCCGGGTTGACCGCTGCGTGGTATGCGGCAAGGCGCGGACTCGCGACTGCCTTGTTCGAGTCGCAGCCGAATTGCGGCGGCCAGGTTGCAACGGTCAACGTGCTCGACGACTGGCCTTCGGCCGGCGAGAGTTCCGGAGTCGAGCTTGCCGCCGCATTGGTGGACAGGCTGCATGGGCAGGCGGTGGAAGTCTCGTATCAGCCGGTGCTTGCGCTGACCTCGGGCAACGGGTTGGTTCTGGTCGAAACCGCGGAGCGCACCTTGCGCGCACGCCGGGTCATCGCCGCCACCGGCGCACGACTACGCACGTTGGGTGTGCCGCAGGAAGAGGCGTTGCGCGGCAAGGGCGTGTCGCAATGCGCGCATTGCGATGGCCATTTCTTCCGCGGTCAGGACGTGGTGGTCGTCGGCGGGGGCGACGCCGCGCTGCAGGAGGCACTCGTGCTGGCGTCCGGCTGCCGCGCGGTCACGATTATTGCACGCTCCAGATTGCGGGCGAAGCAGGGCTACGTCGAGCGCGCGGCGGGAGCAACGAATGTCCGGTTCGTCTGGGAATCAGTGGTGGACGCGGTGCTGGGAGATGCGACAGTCAGCGGCGTGCGGCTGCGCAACGTGAAAAGCGGGGCGCTCACTGAGCTCGCTTGCACGGGAGTATTTCCGTTCATCGGCGTGGAACCCAACAGCGGATTTCTTCCGCCATCAATACGACGCGATGAATCCGGGCGCGTGCTCACCGACGCCAGCCTGCGTACGAGCGAGCCGGCGGTGTTCGCGGTTGGCGCCGTGCGCGCGGGCTACGCCGGCGAATTGGTCAATGCGGCAGGTGAAGCTGCCGCTGCCGTTGCGGCGATCGCCGGCGAACTCGCGGCTTGAGCCAGCGGGGTAATGTGCTCAAGGCTGCGGGTATCGGCGCGCAGAAATAGGCGTTTGAATAAAGAACAGTTACTGGAAAAGGCGCGCGCATGCTGACAGGCACGGTGCAATGGACGGCACAGGAACGCGTGGTACACGGCAAGCCGGCGGCTGAAGCCGTCCCTGTGGAGATCGAACGCATCGGCGCCAGGCGCGTGCTGCTGCTCACCACGCAGTCGCTCACGAACAGCCGGCTGATCCGGGATGTGGCATCGGCTCTGGGCGATCGCTGCGTGGGCCGGTTCGCCGCGATACGCGCCCACTCGCCGCGTGAAGCCGTCATCGCCGGCGCCGCGCTCGCGCGCGAGGTCGAAGCGGACCATCTGCTCGCCGTCGGCGGGGGTTCGGTGATCGATGCGACCAAGACCATGCTGCTCGCGTTGTGGCGCGGCGTGCGCGATGTTGACGCGCTGTCGACGCTGGCGCCGAAGCGCGGTGCGGCGCCCCTTGCGCCGCTCGACTCCGACCGGATGCGCATGACGGCAGTGCCGACGACGTTGTCCGCCGCCGAATTCACCAGCAGCGCGGGGATCTCCGACGTCCAGCGCAAGGTCAAGCTGTCGTTCAGCCATCCCCGAATGGCGCCCATTGCCGTGATACTCGATCCGGCGGCAACGCTCGAGACGCCGCTGGAACTGATGCTCTCGACCGGAATGCGCGCGATGGACCACGCGGTCGAGCGCTGGTGTTCGATCCGGCCGCATCCGCTGGGCGACGGCCTCGCGCTGCAGGCGATGGCGATGCTCGCCGCAAACCTGCCGGCGATCAAGGCGCGCCCCGCTGATCTCGAGCCGCGCTTGAACTGCCAGCTTGCGGCATGGCTCACGCAGGTGTCCGGCATACCCGGCGTGCCGAATGGTGCGAGCCACGGCATCGGCTACATACTCGGCGCCTATGCCGGCGTTCCGCATGGCATCACCTCCTGCATCTCGCTTGCCGCCACGCTCGAGTGGAACGAGCCCGTCAATGTCGAGCGTCAACGGGCCGTTGCCGAGAAGCTCGGACGCCCCGGCGCACGGTCCTGCGACGTGATGCGGGATTTCGTGCGGTCGCTGGGCCTGCCCACCCGGCTCGGCGACGTCGGCATCAGCGCGGACCAAATCCCGGTGCTCGCGCGGCAATATGACGGCACCGGTCCGATCGCGACCAACCCGCGGCCGGTGCGGGGCGCGGACGATCTCGCGGAGATACTCAAGCTCGCGCTTTGAGAATTACCCTACGTCGCGGGCGGCACATCCGGTTGCCCAGGATGTTGCTTGCTCGCAGGGTCGATCCAGGCCCAGGGCCGGGCGCTTCGTGTCCAGATGTTCATAGTGATTTTCATGGCGGAGGAATCGTCCAGCGTTCCAGCCCTGACCACCAGCGTTTCAGGGGTCGTCGCGCGCTGGCTGTAGATCGGCGAACCGCAGTCGCCGCAGAAATAGCGATACAGCGTTCTGCCGCTGTCGGCAGTCGCAGCGTAGAGCTTCGGCGCGCCCTGCGTGATTTTGAATGCCGCGCCCGGAACCACCGCGTTGACGCTGCCAGCGGCGCCCGATGCTTTCTGGCAGTGCGTGCAGTGGCAGGCGCGAAGCTCGGTGACCGGGACGCTGATGGTGTAACGAATGGCGCCGCAGAGGCAGCTTCCGGTTTGGGTGCTTGTCATAGAGGCTGTCCTTGGTTGTACATCGGATGTGAATTTGCTACCGCGCGGCGGCGGAGTCAAGTTGCGATGTTCGCACTCATTCCAGTTTATGCACGCTGGGAACCAGCCGGACGATGCCCAGCATTATGACTATGGCACTTGCAGCGTAAGCACCCTGAGCCAATGCAGCACCAAAACGCTCCGCTGCTGCCCCCGCCAGGAAATTGCCAAGCGGCAAGCTGATCACCACGCCCGCGCGCAGTCCCATCACCCGGCCGCGCATGGGCTGCGCCGTATTGCTCAATATCAATGTGGCGATCACGGTCCATGTGATCGCCTGGGTAAGGCCGGCTACGAATACGAGCGCCAGCGAAAGGTAATACCACGTGGACAGCGCAAACAGCAGCAGGGAGACCGGCCAGGCTAAACCGCTCCACACCACCAGCCTGCCCCTGCGCTTGACGTTGCCCATGGTGACGACCCAGAGCCCCGCCACGAGTGCCCCGAAACCCGCCATGGCCGTGAGCATCCCGTAGCCCGTCGGCCCCACGTCCAGGATGTAACGGGCAAACAAAGGGAGAAAGGAATACCGGTATGGAGCGGCGAGCAGGTTCAGGAGAAAGGCAATCACCAACAGCATGAGGACTGTGTGATTGCCCCACACGTACTTGAGACCGCCGATCAGGCTCTTCACCGGCGACTCGTGAAGGTGTGGAACAGTCTGCCTCACGTCTTTCAGCATGAACAGCACCGCCACGTCCAGGAGATAGATGGCCGCTATCAGTCCATACGCACCGCCCATGCCCATGATTGGAATCAGTATCCCTCCCAATGCCGGACCTATGACCACCGTAACCTCTATGGCCACTGCATTCAGGGCGATCGCGTTGGTCAGGTGTTCGCGTTCCACCAGGTCCGGCACAAAGGCCTGACGGGTGGGGTTGTCCAGGGCCCAGGTCAGGCTGCTCACCAGGGCCAGCGCGATGACATGCCACAGGGCAAGCCAGCCGGTAACAAACAGCAGCAGCATGATGGCCGACAGCGCCACGCTCACCAGTGCTGCGATGATCAGAAGCAGCCGCCTGTCCATCCGATCCGCGACCACCCCCATAAACGGTGCTGCGACATAGCCGGCCATCTTGCTCGCGGCCACAATGCCCACCATCAGGGGAGAATCCGTCAGTTCCAGGGTCAGCCACCCGACCACCACCATATCGGCCCACCGGGCAGTGGAGGAAAGAAGGGTGGCCATCCAAAGCAGACGGAAGCCACGATGGCGGAGGGCAGCAAACTGGTGCATCCGGCCCAGCCGGGCTAAAGTTTCTCTCATTGCGTTATTGGATCCCGTATGGAAACTCAGTATAACTTTTCCGCTGCCCTTTCTGGACACAGCAGACGCGATCTGCTGCAATACCATGAACCCGCTTGGCACAAAGGAGCTTCCCCGATGGCGATCATCGATTCCCAGGTCCACGCCTATGAGGCGAACACGCCGCAACGCCCCTGGCACAACGTGCCGAATTGGCCCGCTCACGTCACGGGCGACGAGATGGTGGCGGCGATGGACAAGGTCGGCGTCGACGGCGCGATCTTCATCTCCGCCTTTTCCCTGTACCAGTACGACGCCAGCTATGCGGTGGAAGTGCAACGGGCCCATCCCGGCCGCTTCGCCCTCGTCAAGCCGGTCGACCCGGATGATCCTGCGGTGGCCGATGTCATCGCCGACTGGAAGAAAACGCCGGGCACGGTCGGCATTCGCATCATGATGCGAAAAGAAGTGGGGCGCGATCCGAACGACCCAGGCCTCGACCGCATCACGCGCGCAGCCGTTCGGCACGACTTCCCGGTCAACCTGTCGTGCGCCGGCAACCTGGACGCGGTTGCGGCGCTGCTCGACCGTAACCCCGACACGCGATTCATCATCGACCATCTGGGCCTTATGCAGCCGCGCACGCCGCCGGCTCCGCCGCAACCCTGGGCCGAGTTACCGAAGCTGCTGGACCTCGCCAAGCGCCCGAACGCGGTGGTCAAGGTCAGCGGCGCCTGCACGCTGGCGCCAAAA
>Ga0080064_1007021_pt1 | contig 11684 bp, 12 predicted proteins | sample Subgrocontami54m_FD_69260 | JGI IMG/M metagenome (GOLD analysis project Ga0080064, IMG submission 69260) | Subsurface groundwater microbial communities from S. Glens Falls, New York, USA - GMW46 contaminated, 5.4 m (SPADES assembly) (version 2) ...
CGTATTAGCTCATTTAACAATCTTGCTGAAAGTCTTTTCTAGCTTGTGAAGTTTCCGTTGAATCTCCCGCTGTAATTGCAATGGATTCAAGCTGTCATATTGGGATTGTAACATGGCCTTCTGCTCATCACTGACACCTTTATGGCTCATCAACCGTTGGTACGGAGTTTGGGCTTGGTAGTAGCGTTTGGTTTTCTTGCCCGTAGCTTGGTCTTTGATGGTTTCTTTCACTTTCATAGTTGGTTGGAAGAAGTTTAGGTACAACCGCCACTCGTTAGCGTATAGATCGTTCAGTAAATCAAGCTGTGCAACTGTATCCATGCGTTGGTAGCCCACTAGCTGACGGATAGCCGTCCAGTTCTTTTGTTCTACGTGAGCTTGGTCGTTCTTGCGGTATGGCCTTGAACGGGTAAATGTTAGTTTGTTTTTCTTAGCGTAGCGAGCCATGTGCCAGTTAATGAACTCAGATCCATTGTCCGAATCAATACCCAGTAGTTTGAACGGTAAACGCTTCCGAGCATCCTCGATGCCAGTTACGGCTGCCCGTTCACCCTTGCCCATTAGTGCGACTTGTTCACTCCAGCTGGTAGCTACATCAGTGAGGTTTAGGCTGTAGATAAATGTACCTACTAATGTCTCGCCACAGTGAGCTACCGTATCTGTTTCACACCAGCCAGGCTTAGTTTCATCCCAACGGCCATAACGGACGCTAATCTGCCGTTTCAGCAATGATCCGGGTTTGGTAGTCCCACCAATCCGGATGATGCTACGCCGCTTCTCGTGGCTCACAATCCGTTTCACTGTGGCTAGGCTGATGTGCTTGAGCTGAGACTCGGTTTCAGGTGCAACGGTCAGTTCACCGCATGTTACCAGCTTAGCCAGAAGTTCCGGGATGAATGGCTGCAAGCGTTCAGCGCAGATGTCGCTGGCGGCATGCCAGAGTAGCAAAACTGTTTGTTTAGTTTCGGTTGAGTAACGGGCAGATCGTTGTTTACGTATAGTGCGTTTTGGCGGTGGGGAACGTAGCAAGACACTGGCATAGGTTCGGTGGTAACCGGTAATGTCCACCACATCACTTAACAGCTGGCTGTGCTCTTTTTTCTGATGTTTTTTGAGACGTTTGTATTTCTTCCGCATCACACCCAGGTATTCCTGGCGGGATAATCTGCTCATTGGATAGTTCTTTCTGCTTGTACTCATAGTCCTGACAGCGTAGGGCTATGAGGTAACATTTCGGAAACATTATTCATGAGCTAACGAATACTATTTGGGAAAGATTTTAGATGAGCTAAGTCGTAGGTCTAGGATATGCTTACGCTTGTGTATATAATGTGATAGGACTTTCGCACTTTTGTGCAGCATCCTGGCGACAGCTGACTGGCTGCAAGCTACCATTCCTCTCTCGATGTAACTATGGTTACCTCTCGTTCGGTCTGAAAGCTTTCGCTCAGTCAGCTGCACCCTGCTATCCACGCAAAAGTGCGAAAGTCCTATATGAGTAATGATTATCCGCATAGCTGTCGGGCAAGCCATGGTAATAATTTTATGAAAACAAACAAATATGATATAATAAGCTAACGCTTATGACTAGGTATACGCAATGAAAAGACTACAGAATCATTTTATCTACTTTGCAGCCTCTAGGCTCAGGAAGTTAGGAGTTAACTTTAATGAAGAGGCTAATAATAGTGTCGTGGAAATGCTTGATGCTATTAACCATCTAGATAATCACGCCATTGAGTTTAGTATCGAACAGTACCCAGACGGTAGCTGGAGTGCCGAATCTACTAATGTTAACGGCATTATGACTGGCGGTAGAGACTCACGCGAAATTCCTGAATTAATCAAGGATGCTATTTTTACTTACTTCGAAATCCCCGCTCAACTTTGCCGAGACGATTTATTGCGCTCAGATAACGAGCCCGCCACCGTTAAACAGACAGTTCACGTAGGCGCTTAACTATTGTGCGTAGCCTATCTGATATAAAGCAATCAGATTGGATCAAAGCATGCCGAAAACTCGGTCTAGAAGTCAATGTCAAAGCTGGCAAAGGTAGTCATTGCCTAGTCAAAAGTCCCCGTTCGGGCGAGAAATACACCATACAGAGGAACTTGTTTAACATAGTCAATCTTAAGATCTACAAAAAGCTACTAGAGTGGGGCTTTACAGAAGAAGAGATTGACAAGGCTCTGTGAAGTAAAAAGACGGTCGGCTAATTGACCATCAATAATCTCGATTAATGCGAAAAAGAGGGACTGCGGATGTGGGCTCCGTTTTTATTTGCAACGCTTATGTTTATAAAGATACGTTCTGCTTTATCAGTCAAATCATTATCTTCAGTCTATCTGGCTGAACATACCGGTCTGGCACATTGTTTCAGGGGTGAACAAATTGAGACAAGTATTCCTGGCTGTGTCTCAAGCCATTGAACAGATCGGCCCGCGACCCACGTCTGAGTCAACCAGCACTAATGACATTTATACCGTAGTCTTTCAAAAAAGTATCGCTGGTTAAGAGCGAGATGCCCTCAACACTGGCTTGAGCCACTAACATACGGTCGAAGGGATCACGGTGAAGCAAGGGTAAGCTTTCGTAGAGCCTCAGACATTCATTACTCAAAGACAAGCGTCGAAATCCCAGATCGTGTATGGTATCAAGCAATTCTGGAACCGATTGTAGTTTACCAATAGAAATTTTTATTGAGATTTCCCATAGCGATACCTCAGATACCGCTATCTCCTGGGAGTCCTTAATAATTTGTCGCGCCGCGGGCGCCAGCCGACTATCGTCGTTCAGTAGCCACAGGAGAGCGTTGGTGTCTAACAGCAGTTTCATTCTGGTTTATTGGCGCTCTCCTCGAATATCTCCAGAATCTCCTGGTCAGCCTGGTCGTAATCCGGAGAAAAGATTATTTTACCCTTCAAAGCCCCGAACAGTTTAGCTTTTTTAGATTTTTCAAGTGGCTGAAGTTTGAAACGCGTAACCTTACCTCCCCGACGGGTGATGATGACCTCGTCTCCCTCGGCAGCGGCGTTTAGGAGTTTACTTAAGTTGGTTTTAGCTTGATGGACATTGGCAGTTGTCATAATTTAATTCTAGCTAATATAGCTAACATTGTCAACAACAACTTATAGTCGCGCGTATAGATCTGCTGCGAAGTGCTGTTTTTGGCTCGACTTTACGCCGAAGCTCGAGCTTGCCTGCGGTGAGCTTGCCTGCGGTGAGCTTGCCTGCGGTGAGCTTGCCTGCGGTGAGCTTGTCGAACCCGTCGAACCCGTCGAACCCGTCGAACCCGTCGAACCCGTTGAACCCGTCGAACCCATTTTATCGCAATTTCCTTAACATTTCTTGATGGCATATCTACCTCAGCATCAGCCCCGAAAGAGAACTTGGAAATAAATCGCATTTTACTTATCTGTTATAGGTTGAACCTCTAGCACCTCTAGCACTTGCGAGATGAGGCAAGCCCTCCTTTTTAATTCTTTGATCTATGTTTATCCTTCATAGTTTTTAATATCTTTTTCTGTTGACGAGATAATTGCCACTTACTGAGCTTACCGAGTTCATTCTTTAACGATTCAGATTGCTTTTGCAGCTTTCGATCTAGCAGTATTGATTCTGGGTCAACCTTGAGGGCCATATCGTTTAGTCCTTGTAACTTATAAAGTAGCTCTCTATCCGCTTATTCCAGTCATCAGGCTTACCTAGGATATTCACGAATGGATCCTTTACGATTATAGGTGCGTATCCTTCTTCGTTCATTTTTTCTCTGTCCACCAGGTATAAGTAATAGCTTTCACGGCGTATTCGTGCAGTATCTATTTCGTTCCTCGACCAATAGAAGTACGGCGAACCTGTGAATGATTTCACTTCAACAAACCTGTCAATCTCGGATGAGTCGACTCCACAGAAAGACACTAGGTCGTATCCGGCCGAAACATCGTACTCTGAAATAATTTCAATCTTCTCTAGGTTAGGATGCTCTGCAAGTCGAGCCTTCTCGTATGCAAGCACGAATATTTCAGCCTCCTCTCCATAGATTTGTTTTTGCTCAAAAGTCTTTCTCAACTCGTCGATGCCTAGCTTACGTATTTTTATCTCTGGGAGTAGTAACTGATCAAAAAGCCGTTTGTATCTGCCACTAACTATGTATTTCGGGATATTGTTATCAGGATGTGGTGTTAAAAAACCAAAGCTTATTAGTAGGTCTTTGAAGTTGGAATACCTAAGATCAAATGCCGAGTTATCAATCTGGATGGAACGGTAAATGATGTCGTAACTTACATTTTCAGAAGAGAATATCGCCTGAAGAACATCATCATTCTTAAGCACCATTAAGATCTTCTCGAGTATCTTGTTGTATAAGTGATTCTCGCTTCGTGGAAATGGATTTAACTCTGCATTGAGAGTTATGCAACCTTCGGCATCTACAGTTATTATGCCTATACACTTAGCAAAGTGAATGCAGCCATCGAAAATCGACAACCCATCGATTACCTTGTTATAAAAATATCGGCTTGTGTCGTCAAGGGTCCACGTGTCTTCACATTTATTAACTTGTGTCAGGAATTCCCAGAAGTACTTTGGTGTGCCGAGGTTCTCATATTGCTTAAGTTCTTCGAGCATAATCTTCAAGCAATGCCTTTATCAAATCTGTCTCGTCCTCATCGTCTAGTCTGCTGAAAAGCGGAATATCTTCATCTATGATCTTCTCCATACGCTTGACCTTATCGTCTAGTGCCTCGTCGATGACGCCGTCTATTGAGTCCTTGGCGATAATGTAGTAGTAATTAGTTTCCTGTGTAGGGGGTAAGCCAACACGGTGAATACGGTCCTTTGATTGCAGGAAATTGGCACAATTATAGTCCCGCTCCATGTAGATTGCGTTATGGCAGCCGTTGTGAAGAGATATAGATTCTGCTACCGAGAACGGGTTAGCTATAACCACCTGGAACTCCATATTTTTGGGATCGTTGAATTTATCTATCACCACCTCTCGGTCTGACTGTTCGACTTCACCTATCAACAGTCTGGACTTAATGCCTTTTTTCCCTAGGTATTCCTGGAGCTCTTTGGCATTCTGAATGAAGATAGTCCAAACGATAGCTTTCTGATCATGGTCAATTATGTGGTCGCGCAAGACTTTCTCAGTAGCAAGGAATTTCTGAGGAACATGATTACGAGAGTAGTTTTTGATCTTTGTGAGTATTTCTGAATCATCTTGAAACTCGTCGGGCAACTTTATGTAATTAAGTGCAGGTGCATCATAATCTTCGTCCATCAATGTTTCGCGAATCGGTTTTTCAAGAAGGGCCGGATTCGAACTAGCTTGTCTCAATCGGATCAGCCTGGCTTTATTTAGCACGTTCTTCACAGTTGCATGGCTGTCATGTTCAAAGTTCTTGATGTATTTCGTCTCGATAAAATCGTATATTTCTCTTTGCGCTTGATCCATTTCACAGACTACTATGTGGTCCTTAGTACGTGGTAATTTAAGGTCCTTTTTCTTAATACGTATGAAGTAAGGTGAGATATTGCTAATGAAAGACTGGACTCTGTCCGTATCATGTAAGCCAATTCTCGACATGTCTACTAGGTTTTCATAATGAAATTTCAGAATATCCTTGTACTTATATGGATATAAGAATTGATAGAGATTAAACAAATCTTCGTATCCATTAGGGGCTGGGGTTCCCGTGAGTATAACCCGTGCTTTGGCTTCCTTAGCAATTGCTACACTACTTTTACCCCACAGGCCATCAGGGTTTTTTATACGGTGAGCTTCATCGACAACAACCATAGTCTTATTCCGCTTGAGAAAATCAATTATGTCGTCTTGGAGCCCACTAACGCCACCCGTGAAGATTAGAGTTACTTCTGATGGGTCACCCGAATATAGGTGCTGAGATTTTTGGTCAGGAGTTATTTTCGAGTCACCCGAAAGACGCTGTACATTAGCCGGCTCACCAAAACATTTTTCATATTCTTTTTCCCATGGCGCAAATGATGATAGGGGTCCAATTACCAAAAGATTATCTACATGTTTTGGATTTTCAGCCGGTAGACTTTTTAGGTAAGCGTATGCTGCGTATACGATTGAAGTCTTTCCGGCACCAGGAACTGCAAAATTACATGCGTTCTGTGCAAAGGCCATATGGTAAGCGGAAAGCAGCTGTAATGGATAAAGCTTTCTAGTCAGCTTTTTCCCAATTACTTGCTGAAAATGATCGAAGTCCGCTACAAGCTCCGGATTATCTTTGAAATTATCATTACGAATGTCCTTAGCTTTCTGAGAAAAAGCTTCGAAGTTATCTTTTTCGCGAGTATAGCTTTCAATATCCTTTTTTGACTCGTCAGAAAGCTGTTGACTATAGCCGAACTTTACCAGTAAATCTTGAACCTCCTGTAGTGTCTTTATTTTAGTCTCAGGTAGAAACGGTATATGAAGCTTGCCATCGACTTCTTCATAGTCAAGCCTTTTGAGCGAAAATAAAAGACGTTTATTGGTAAGCAAATCAGCTAAGTTACCAGTAAGTACATAGCTTGAATTATCATTATCAATATCTATATTCACGAGACCTTTCTACAAAGAACTCTTGATTTGTTTTTCAATCTTATAAGCTTGCTTTTCGATTTCTTTGACTGCGGCAAGCAGTTCTTCCTTCGTCTCCGTAGTGCCGTCCAAATTGATTGCACTTAATAAATCAACAACCTGACCCATAACTCGTTTCGGTGATTTGTCGGTCAACATACTGAATGCTAAGTCAGCAATGTTTTGAATCTGCTCAACGACTTCGGGCTTTGATGTGGCATTGTGTTTAGGATCGATTGCCTGAAGTGCACCTATCGAATCTTTAGCGAGTTTTGCGGGTTGATCCTTAGCTTTGTTATATCCCAGTTCCTTAAGATGGTCTTCCATATTCTCAATGAGGAAGCTTTTGCCATTTTCATCTTTGGTAAGGTTGTTAAACTTAGTATCTCTAGCGTTAAGATGTGACTCTAGATCTTGCGAATCTAGATCTATCTTGTCTTCTAGTAGTTCTATCGGCTTCATGTGATCAAAGTGGAAGTCCCTAAAATCTTCCCATATTTCTTTATTGCCAAAGAAGTGATTTTCCCGCAAACCGTAGGCTATATTACGGAAGTCCTTACCCTCATATTTAACTCGTATGTAGTCAAAGGACACGTTCTTCAAATCATCTACATCACTATCTCGATAACCACCAAAAGGTTTGCCACTGTTTTCGTCATAAAAACTTTTGAGCTGGTTAGACAAGGTTATAAATTGATCTTCACGATTATCCAGTTGGGTATATATACCGTTTATTCCCAAGTAGTCTAAGTAATCATCCATTACACCCATGATGTAGAGGTTTTCTTTGATGTGACCCTCTGATTCCCCCATCCATCTGGCAATATCAGCGGTTGTTACACGTTGCTTTTGAAGTTGCTTAGCCTTCAGATATTTTTCTGTTGGGTTATACCCGAGCTTTTCATCTTCGCCCATCTGATAGGTAGTCTCGAGTTTCTCAATTTCAAGTGGGTTCTCTTCGAGCGTTACCGGGAGTACAACGGCTTTAAAATATCTAGCTCCTGCTTTGCCCAATAACATAGCGCGCCGGTTGCCATCGATTATGATGCCATCTCGCGTAATGATACCGACTTTTTCCTGGCCAATTTTCTTTAAGCTTTCGAAGGTCTGTTTATTACGTCCTAGATTAGAATCATAGAGTAAACCCTCAAGTAGTCGCTTTCCTTCTTCTGACTCTTCATCAATTTTATGGTGTTGTTTTTCAAGGGATTTCGTGCGACTTAAAATACGGCCGTTATATTTGTTGTATACGAGATATTCAAGAGGAATCTTATATACATCCATAGGATCAAGCCTGTCTTTCCAAGGAATGTCTTGACGACCGTATATCTCTTGCGGCCTACTGGTAATCTCGGAAATCTTCTGTATTCTGGTGTGCTGATTCATCTCACAGGATGTCCCTTGAATTTACTTTCGCCTGGTGGTAAGGGGTTTATATTCCAAAAGCTAGGGATTCTTCTCCTACAACTCTTGGTTCACGTACCAAATTATTGTATACGATACTACCCAGTGAGAACAAGCATAGGAGTTGCCTAATTGAAAAGTCTTGTTTGTACATTCCACCTAGTTCAAGTCTAAGATCGGGCTGTAATGCACTGTACTTATTAGCAAGCTGCCGGATATGTTCAATAATGACAAGTGGATTTTGCTCGTTTGCTAAATCTGAATCAGTTTCATACGCCTGCTGAAGAGTGCGCGCGTTTTTTGAAATGCCTTCAATTATTTTCTCCAACTCAGTGTAGAATTCATCGAAAAGGTTAAAGTTAGCTACCAGTTTTTTTTCAAGTATTGAATACTGACTTTTTTTAAGCATGTCATACTTATGGTCGCTACCAGTTCCGTAAAATGTACTAACATACCATTTAACGCCTGCTGCATCGTTGGTACCCGGATTATAATTTAGTAAGTCTACAGTCATATTTTGGCCCTTGTAGAGAGATCTCCTGAACTTCGCACCTTGTTTTCGTAGCTTATGTTCTTCAAATTTGCTTGGCAACGGTGAATTCAGATTATCGATTGAGAGATACAAGTTCATTTCTTTGCTAAATTCTATTTTTGGGGTAGGAATAGTTTTATATCCTTCTCTGAGAAGAATAGCTTTGGCTAATGCGGAACTAACTTGTGGACTTACACTATTACCAATTAACTTCCACTTCATACCTTCCGAACCGAAAAATTGGTACGTATAGGGGTAGCCCATGAGCGTAGCCGCTTCTCGTATCGTCGGTGCTCTGTATTCACCGTGACCTGTCCTATTGTATTCAGACTTGTAGATTAGAGCTTCTCTGCTACTTATTGACCGTGTAGCGGTAACAGTACGCGAACTCTTGCTTTCATCCTCAGGAAAGGACATTTTGCCCATAAAAGGGTGCATGGTCTTTAAATATCGCGCCTGTTCCCAATGGGTTATATAAAGACCGGTGTCGTAAAAATGATCGCTAATGTGATTAGCTTCCAGCACGAGACCGGGGTAATTGGGATCTTCCCAAAGGCTAGTCGATTGAGAACTGTTTGGTTTTGGCATTTTTGACTTTATGTTCTTAAGCGGAGGCTTCGGTAGATATATAGCTTGGGGCTGAGGAAATTCCCCGTTAGAGACTGATTCACCACAAATAAAACGATTTCGGTTCTGTGGCGCACCGTAGTCACTGGCGTTTAAAACGACTCCGTTGAGTTTAAGTGCCACTGATTCCGGGTTGATAGAATTAGCAAGTGCCCATGCTTCAAGATTAAGATCCTTAAAGGCATAGTGGCGTTCAACGTAATTACCACTGTTTGGTACATTTTCCATCAGCCATGCTTTGAGTTGACTTCCTTTTTTGTGCTTCTTTACTGCTATTACCCGTAGATATGCCTCTATGAGCCTCAACCCCTCAGTCTTATCTGCTTTGCCGCTTTTATTCGACATAGAAAAAGTGACACATGAGGGGCTACCTACTATGACGTCAACATCTGGCAACGCTTCTATACACTCAACATCACCCGAACTAGACCCTATATAGTCGAGTACATTCTCGGGTACGTCCTCAAGTCCATGATTTAGATTGTGTGTCTTTACTGCAGGCTCCCAGTAATCAATTCCTCTGACAACTTTAAATCCTTGCTGTCTGAAGCCCTCGGAAAAACCGCCAGCTCCAGAGAAGAAATCGATTACGGTAAGTGTAGGTTTTTTCATAGTGCTTATCTTAACCCATAGTATATCAAAGAGTGAACGATCAAGCCCATATACCTTATAATACCTGTAAACATGTCGAATTATTACAACTCCAAGCGCACTCGAAACCTATATGATAAGGATGCCGCCAAACCTTTTAGACTTAGCCGCAGCAAGATTGATCTGTTCTTAGAGTGCCAGCGCTGTTTTTATTTGGACAGAAAGCTTGGCATAGGGCGACCACCGGGCTATCCTTTTAGCCTTAACAGTGCTGTAGACGCATTACTTAAGAAAGAATTTGACATGCATCGTGCGCATAAGACAGTCCATCCATTGGTTAAAGAGTTTGGGATTGATCTAGTACCGTTTCAACACGAGTTTATTGAGGTATGGCGTGATAGCTTGCGGCGCGGCATAACTTACGAAGTACCAAGGACTAATGTAATAGTAACTGGTGGCGTCGACGATGTGTGGGTTGACCCAAAAACAGAAGAGCTGACGATAGTTGACTATAAAGCCACTAGTAAGAACGGCGAAGTGAGCCTTGATGCTGATTGGCAGATTGGCTATAAGAGGCAAATGGAAATTTACCAATGGCTGTTTCGGCGTAACGACTTCAAGGTTTCTAGTACCGGATACTTCGTTTACTGTAATGGTAGGGCTGATGGCAATGCTTTTAACGCTAAACTAGAGTTCGATATTAAGCTACTGCCATACGAAGGTGATGACAGTTGGGTTGAGGGAACTGTCCGCGGAGCTCATGAGGTGTTATGTGGGGATTCTCTCCCTGAAAGTGGAGGTGATTGTGATTTTTGTAGCTATTATGTCGAGAGAAAAGAGGCAAGTTAGCATAAGAGATGCCACATTCCGGCATCTAATCTGGCTATGGTTTTATCAGATGAACGCAGGTGGTACTATCCTTAAATGAATATTCTACCCGTTAAAGTTGTTGGTCATGTCCCAATGGAAATGTTTACTGACATACAAACGACTGCTCAAGATTTAGGCTTTGCTGAGCAATTTCATACGTGTTTCCAGTGGAGGCCTGATGAAACTAGTCCAATCGGCGGATTATTCGTTCGCTTTTTACCACCATGTTCATATGAGCCAATAGAAATCTTCTTGTTTTTGCGCTCAGGCATCTAAAACTCCAATTTTGTCCTTACAATACCACATTTACCCCTGTTTTTACAGGTCTTGGTTGACTGCAACAGAAGTCATAACTAAAACGGCGGCTCTATGCCGAGCTCCTTTTTGATTTGCCCTTCGGGCTGGTGACTTTTTTTACCCCTTTTTGCTATATAGGACTTTCGCACTTTTGTGCAGCATCAGACCACAGCTGACTGGCTGCAAGCTACCATTCCTCTCTCGATGTAACTATGGTTACCTCTCGCTCGGTCTGAAAGCTTTCGCTCAGTCATCTGCACCCTGTTATCCGCACAAAAGTGTGAAAGTCCTATATATTCAAGGTATCACCAATGGAAGAGTTCCCCTGTAGGGTTCCGTCCTTATGGGGGCTTTTCTTTTTTGACATTTCTTTTTTGTACTGTTGAATAAAACTCTATATTTTGATAGAATCAAGGTGTAGATGGAATGCGTGGGTTGGTCTTCGATGACCATTGCACCCAAAGCACCATCTACTTTTTTATTGCGCGTGATATTCCTCTACCTGGAATTTAACGCCACCCTTTAATTTCTTAACATGATTGTTGGATAATTTGGCTACACCGAGTTTCTTCTGAAGGTGCTTGACCATTTCTAGTTTTGCTCCTTTGGCCTTAACTAGCCCGAATTTTACTTTGAATGCATAAGCAACAATGCCTAGCAGGACATCGGTAACTTGAATTTCCGTTATTGCGTGCGATTCGAGTCTGGCTACTCCAAAAACAGCGTTCCGCCTAAGGCGCATTTTGACCTTTTCCTTAACTATTTTCTCA
>Ga0080064_1007022_pt1 | contig 11681 bp, 13 predicted proteins | sample Subgrocontami54m_FD_69260 | JGI IMG/M metagenome (GOLD analysis project Ga0080064, IMG submission 69260) | Subsurface groundwater microbial communities from S. Glens Falls, New York, USA - GMW46 contaminated, 5.4 m (SPADES assembly) (version 2) ...
GCGCTCCGAGAATGCCGCCCTCCGAACAGGTCGGGACGGTGCCGGGAGGCGGCGGCTCGGGAAACAAACAGCGATAGGTCGGGTTCGGTTTTCCGTCAGCGCCGCGTTCGTGCGCCCGCAACGTCGTCAATGTTCCATCGAAAGGCCCGACGGCGGCGGTGACCAGCGGCTTGCGCGCGAAATAACACGCGTCGGACACAAGATATCGCGTAGCGAAATTATCCGAGCCGTCCGCTACGATGTCGTAGCCGCGGATGATATCGAGCGCGTTACCGGCGACCAATCTCGTGGCATGTGTTTCGACCTGCACATGCGGGTTGAGCCTGCTGATGATGTCGGCGGCGCTTTCCACTTTGGGACGGCCGATATCCGGCGTGCCGTGAATCACCTGGCGCTGGAGATTAGAGAGCGAGACGGCATCGTCGTCCGCCACACTGAGCGTGCCGACGCCGGCGGCGGCGAGGTAAAGGAGGACCGGCGCGCCCAAACCTCCGGCGCCGACGACCAGCACGCGAGCACCCTTCAGCGCGGCTTGCCCGGGCCCGCCCACTTCGCGCAGGACGATATGCCGCGCGTAGCGCTCGAGTTCCGCAGAATCCAACATCCTTAACTCTTTCTCGACGTCAACGACTTAGCCATCACGCGACGCCCCCGTGCCGGGGTCAAGTCCCATTCTTCCTGTGATTGCGTATTTCCTCGGCCGAAGGCTTCAGATAAAAGGGTTTCGGGGATCAGTTCTGATGGCGGTAGGGTTTGGGTATGAGGATTGTCACCATCGCAGTCGCTTTGCTGGCGGCAATAGTGTCGGCATCCGCGCGCGCCCCCGAGTCTAAACAGGCCGCCTCCTCCTCGCCCCGCGCGACCTATGCGGCCCTGCCGCTGAGCGAGCGCATGTCGGTTCAATCTGACCTGATCTGGGGCGCCCATCATGACGGCGTGGCGGACGGCGATATCACCGAGCGCGATATCGCGGCCATCCGTGCCTTTCAAAAAGAAAACAAATCCCGGCAGACGGGCGTCCTAAATCCACAGGAGCGTGAAGTCCTCTCCGCGGCCGCGAAGAAAGAGCGCGATTCGATGGGCTGGCGCGTCATTGAAGACGCGCGCAGCGGTATCCGAGTCGGCATACCGGGAAAAATCTTTTCGCAATCGGATCGCAGCAAATCCGGAAGCCGCTGGACCTCCGTGCATGGCGAAGCTGTGATCGAGACTTTTCGCGTGAAGGAGGCGGGGATCACGCTTGCCGCTGTATTCGATCAGCAGAAAAAGGAGCCGGCGGAACGCAGGGTAGAAACCAGCCAACTGCGTCCGGACTCATTTTTTCTCTCCGGCCTGCAAGGGTTGAAGAGATTTTACATGAGAGCCTATTTGAAAGGCAACGAGGTGCGCGCCCTCACCGTGCTCTACGATCAGGCCATGGATGGCATGATGGAGCCGTTGCTGCGTCCCATCTGGAGCGCCTTCGTTCCCTTCGCGACCGCCGATATCGCCGCAATGCCTAAGGACACTTCGGCTTCCGGCAAAGTTGAATACGGCACCGGCATTGTCGCGAGTGCGGCGGGCTATATCGTCACTCCACGCCACGTGATCGAAGGCTGCGACGTCGTTGTGGTGCCGGGCCTAGGCAATGCCGCTCCCGTGGCTACGGATCAGGCCAACGATATCGCGCTGCTTCGGGTCTATGGCGACCGTCAACTTGTGCCGTTGCCGCTCGGCGGCGATGCGGCATCGGGACGGGATTTCACGCTGGTCGGCATTACCGATCCTCAAGCGCAATCCGGCGGGGGCGCGGTGAGCACGATACGGGGGCGTTTAAGTGCCGGCCCTGGCCCGCGTTCGGTCGATCCGGTGCCCGCATCCGGATTTTCCGGCGCGGCCGTGATCGATGCCGATAACCGTTTTACGGGCATGGTGCAGGTCAAGCCGCAACTCCTGGCCGGCGCGGAGCCTTCCCGTCTGCTGCCGCCCGCGACCGTTATCCCCGCCGACGTCATCCGCAGCTTCCTTGAAGCTCACGCCGTGCACCCCGTGTCCGGCCGTATCAGCGCGGCGGATGCCAAAGCTTCCATGGTGCGGGTCGTCTGCGTAAGGAAATAATCCGCCTATCGCGGTGATTCGGCGACAATGCTTTTGCCCGGCGCGAAGGTATAGGTCCGGCGATCAAGTTCGCGCGTACTCTCCTCATCGCGATGGATCCATTCGACGCTGAGGCAGTGCTTGTAGCCTTGGCAGTCGAAATCGATATTCTTGATGGTCATCGTATTCACCTTCACCTTGGGTTTCTTGTCGTACCAGCAGGTGTAGCGGTAGGTACGGGTTTCGCCCTGCTTCCAATTGCCGAGCGGATATTTGGCTTCTTGGTCGCAACCATCGATCCCAAACCGCGACTCGCCCACGCGACCAATCGCAGCCTTGTCGTCACGCACGGCGAATACCTGTGATGCCGCGTTGGATCCGCCACGCGACCGGAAATAGACCGTCAAGCTGCGGCCGGTGACCGGATGCGTCCATTTCTCCGGCCCTTGCCACGTGCTGCCTCCGGCCGTCTGACGAAACGTGCCTTTGGGATAGTTGATGGTGCGGCCGCCGTCCCATTGCGCACCGAGGATCAACTCCATGGGAATGAAACGCGTGCCGGTTTTGGCATTATAGGCATCGTCCCAGACGTCGGCATGGACCGTTGCTGGAAATGCCATAACGAACAGCGGGGCAAATATCGTCCAATGAAAGCGGTTCATGGCCAGCCTCCAAGCCTCGGTACGGATAATTCATTGAATCAGCCGCCAAAGAAAGGCGCAAACCGGGGTGGCCAGCAGCGTGCCATGATCCCCGTCTGACTGACCCTCCTCCCCCCTTTCAGGGAGATGGTGATTTGGTGCTAAGTGTCACATGATTGTTGATGACTGACCGGATTGCTGAATGTCCTCCAAACTCCCCTCCCTCGCCGATTTCCGCCGCATCGTGGTCAAGGTCGGCTCGTCCCTGCTGGTGGACAGCGGCGCCGGCCGGCTGCACCACGCCTGGCTGGAAGCGCTGGCCGAGGACGTCGCAACTCTTCACAAGCAGGGGCGCGATGTTCTCGTGGTGTCTTCAGGCGCCATCGCGCTCGGCCGCAGCCTGCTGAAGCTGCCCGGCGGCGCCTTGAAGCTGGAAGACAGTCAAGCGGCGGCGGCGGTCGGGCAGATCGCGCTCGCCCGCACCTGGACCGAGGTATTGGGGCGGCACGGCATCACAGCGGGGCAAGTGTTACTGACCCTCGCCGATACCGAGGAGCGCCGCCGCTATCTCAACGCACGCTCCACCATCGCCAAATTGCTTGAATGGAAAGCCATCCCCGTCATCAACGAGAACGACACGGTGGCGACCAACGAAATCCGCTACGGCGACAACGACCGCTTGGCCGCGCGCGTTGCCACCATGGCCAGCGCCGACTTGCTCATTTTGCTGTCCGACGTGGATGGCCTCTATGACATGCCTCCGGGCGAGGGCCGCGATGCGAGACACATTCCGCTGGTGCCCCGCATCACCGCCGAAATCGAAGCCATGGCCGGCGCGAGCGGTTCAGAATTGTCGCGCGGCGGCATGGTGACGAAAATCGAAGCGGGAAAGATCGCGACCACGGCCGGCACGCATATGGTCATCGCCTCGGGCCGCATCGAGCATCCGTTGCAGGCGATCGCGAGCGGCGGCCGCTGCACCTGGTTTCTCACGCCGGAAAAGCCCGTGACCGCTCGCAAGAAATGGATTGCCGGATCGCTGGAGCCGAAAGGCACGCTGACCATCGACGTCGGCGCCGTCGCGGCGCTACGCCGGGGCAAGAGCCTGCTGCCCGCCGGCATCAACCGTGTCGAGGGAGCGTTTGAGCGCGGCGATGCCGTGGTGATCCGCGGTCCCGACGGCGTGGAGATCGGCCGCGGGCTTATCGCCTATGATGCCGACGAGGCAAAAAAAATCCGCGGAAAATCCTCAAGCGAGATTTCCAGCATTCTCGGCTTTGACGGCCGCGCGGAGATGATCCACCGCGACGATATGGTGATTGCCGGGCAATAAGACCGGCAGCATTCACCGCACCGGAAAATCGAAAAAGGTGTCCGGGAAGAGCTCACCGCGCAGCGTGAAGTGCCACCATTCCTTGCCGTAGGGGCGAAAGCCGCGCCGATTCATGGCGGAAGCAAGCAGCGCCCTGTTCTTTTGCGCCAGCACGCCGACATGCGTGTCTGACGGGGCGGAACGCGGGCTGAGGAAATCGAAGGGTGTGCCCATGTCGAGCTCGACGCCGGCCTCATTGACCAGCGTTAGATCGAGGGTCGAGCCGCGCGAATGTCCGGACACACTGGCAATATAGCCCTCGGCAAACAGCGATCTCTTGTCCATGTCCGGATAGAATGCCGCCTTGCGCTTGATATCCTCGACCGCTTCCGCCCAGCGCAGGAAATGCGCGACAGCGCGCTTTGGCCGGTAACAGTCGAAGACCTTGAGCTTGAGGCCGCGCGGCTGCACATCGCGGGCGACGCCGGCCAAAGCCTCAGCTGCCTGCCGCGTCAGCAGACAGACCGGTTGCTCGTATCCGTCGATCCGCTTACCGACGAAATTGTTCTCGCCGAAATAGCGCATCTCGACCACAAGCCCGGGAACGACGGAGGCGGCGTCAACGAAAGAAGCCGGGCGCTGCTCCTGAGCGGACGCAGGCAACGCGAAAAATAAAACGACTATCGTCAGGATCAGGGAGCTCATCCGCGACAACACACGGCAAAACGCCGCGCAGATCAATCCGGCTGACTGGCAAAGGTTAATGGGGGGAACTTTTGCCTCGCGTCCGCGTTGTTCCGGCGCGCGACGTGACACAGTTATGAGTTGGAAGGCGGCCGACGAGGCCGCCCATCAACCCCAGCCCCCGAAGGCTGGGGTTTTTGCTTTAGGCGAAGGCTTCGACTCAATCCTCCCAACCTGCCTTATCGGCGCAGGTCTCTTCTTGCTTCTTGTGGCCGGTTTCCCAATCCTTGACGGATTTCATCTCTTTCGGTCCCATCAAGTCGCTCATGCAGGTGCAATAGACTTTGAGAACTTGCGGCTCTTGTTCTTCGTCTTGGTTGTCGGCGATGCACTGCTGAATCCGAACGGCAGTGTTGGCCTGCGGTAGAGCAGGCCCGACAGCCAAAGCCGTCGCAAATATTGAAAGGATTGTCAGAGTAGCGATACGCAGTTTCATGTTGTCACTCAGTTAAACGGTTGATGTTCCCCATAGCGGACTCATTCCCCGTCAAGCAAAGGTACCATCTTGCCGTTGCAGAGACTAGAGGATGCAATTTTAGCCACGTGAATCTGTATGAGCCGTCGCCACGCGGCAGCACGCTCTTGAGGAAATTAATTTGAGCGCCGTGAGGACTAACTGGCAGCGGCCTTCAATACTTTTTCGTGCTGAATAGCAAACGTGTTGCCGTCGGAGGCCAGGTCGAAACGGCGCCCGTCCGGAAACACCAGATAACGCGAGAAGATATGGACCTCGCGATCACTGACGCTCTTGCCTTCGACGACATATTTGGTGCCAACGGGAACGCGTTTCGGGATACGGGCAATTTGCATGACACCCTCCGCCCTCTGCGGGGCCTACGGGAAGCTGAAATCCCAATGCTGTACCCTTTCTCGGGTTCCCAGGTTCCTGGCCTCGTCCACAGGAATCGGATGTGGTAGGAAAATAGCCAGCAGGACTAACCCCTTATGACAGCGCCGCTGAAGACTATCGAGGGTTCCGGCGACATCGCCGAGGTCATGCGCGCGCTCGGGCGCGGCGCAAAGGCGGCGGCGCGGGCGCTTGCGCTCGCTTCCTCGGCGGAAAAAGACGCAGCACTGGCCGCCATGGCCAAAGCCGTGCGCAGCCAGGCCTCCAGCATCCTCGCGGCCAACGCGGAAGATATGGCGGAAGCTCAGGCGGAAAAGGCCACGCCTGCGTTTCTCGACCGGCTGATGCTCGACGACAAGCGCGTGGGCGCCATGGCCGCTGGGATCGAGGTGGTGTGCGCCCTGCCCGATCCCGTCGGTAAGGTGACCGAAAGCTGGACGCGGCCCAACGGCATGACAATAGAGCGCGTTCGTGTGCCGCTCGGCGTGATCGGCGTCATCTACGAGAGCCGTCCGAATGTCACGGCAGATGCCGGGGTGCTGTGCCTGAAGGCCGGCAATGCGGTGATCCTGCGCGGCGGCTCGGAAAGCTATCGCTCGGCCCGCGCGATTCATGCGGCGCTGGCGGCAGGCTTGCGTCAGGCAGGATTGCCGGAAGCCGCCATTCAACTCGTGCCCACGCGCGACCGCGCGGCGGTCGGACAAATGCTGCAAGGTCTCGACGGCGCCATTGACGTGATCGTGCCGCGCGGCGGCAAGGGATTGGTCGGCCGGGTGCAGGCGGAAGCGCGCGTGCCGGTCTTCGCGCATCTGGAAGGCGTCTGCCATGTCTATGTGGACAAAGCGGCTTCGCTCGATATGGCGAAAACGATCGTGCTCAACGCCAAGATGCGGCGCACCGGCGTGTGCGGCGCCGCCGAAACGCTGCTCGTGGATCGCGCGGCGGCGCAGACCCATCTCAAGCCGCTGGTAACGATGCTGCTTGAGGCCGGCTGCGAAGTACGCGGCGACGAAGCGACGCGCTCCGCGGATGCACGCGTGAACCCCGCCAGCGAAGAGGATTGGTCGACCGAATATCTCGATGCCATCATCGCCGCCAAAGTCGTAGGCGGCGTCGACGGCGCCATTGCGCATATCGAGCGTTACGGTTCGCATCATACGGATTCCATCGTCACCGAGGACAAACGGGCGGCGGAAAAATTTCTCACCGAAGTCGATTCAGCCATCGTGCTGCACAACGCCTCCACGCAATTCGCCGATGGCGGCGAATTCGGCTTCGGTGCAGAAATCGGCATCGCCACCGGCAAGCTGCATGCGCGCGGGCCGATCGGCGTCGAGCAGCTCACCAGCTTCAAATATCGCGTTCGCGGAAGCGGGCAGATCAGGCCGTGATTTTTTCTTCACCTCCCCCTCGTGGGGAGGTCGGCGCGCAGCGCCGGGTGGGGTCTTCCATAAATCAATGACCGACAAAAAACCCCCTCCCCGACCCTCCCCCACAAGGGGGGAGGGAGTCCGGCCCCGCCTTGCTCTCCCCCCTTATGCTCGCGGCATGCGTATCGGCCTGTTCGGCGGCACTTTCGATCCGCCGCATGAGGCGCATCTCGGCGCCTGCCTGCTGGCGATGAAGCGGCTTGGGCTCGACCGGGTATGGTGGGTGGTGACGCCGGCCAATCCGCTGAAGGACACGCGCGGGCTGACGCCGCTCGACCAGCGCATCCGCGCCATCGAAGCCTTCGCCCATCATCCCCGCATCAATGTGACCGGCTTCGAAGCCGTGATCGGAACCCGTTACACGTTTGATACAATCGCCTTCCTGAAAACCCGCTGCCCCGATGTGCATTTCGTCTGGATCATGGGGGCGGACAATCTGCGCAGTTTCCACCGCTGGCAGAAATGGCGTGGCATCGCGAAGCTCGTTCCATTGGCCGTGGTCGATCGGCTAGGACCGAGCCTCTATGCCAGCGCGGGGGTTGCCGGACAGGCGCTCGCCCGCTGGCGGCTGCCGGAATCCGCGGCAAAATCCTTGCCCGGACGGAAGCCCCCGGCCTGGATCTATCTGCATGGTCTCAAATCGCCGCTTTCCTCGACGGAACTTCGGCAAAAAAAACGAAAAACCAAAGCTTGAATACGCGCGCCGGCCACGCATATCCTGATTGTACCCCGGTGAATCGGGGTGTGTTCGCAGCGAAAGGAAAAGGACCACTGTCCACCCTTGCATCCCCTCGGGTCCGCGCCCGTCGCGCGCCCGAATCCGTCTCCAAAGCGCGTCCTGCTGCGGAGGAGACGCTGCGCCTCATCCTCACCTCACTCGAAAATATCAAGGCCGAGGAAACCCTCACTATCGATCTTCGCGGCAAAACTTCCATCGGCGATTACATGGTTGTCACATCCGGCCGGTCGAACCGCCATGTGGGTTCTATCGCGGATAACGTGCTCAAGGATCTGAACAAGGCCGGCGTGCCCGATGTTCGCGTCGAAGGCATGCCGCATTGCGATTGGGTGCTGATCGATAGCGGCGACGTCATCGTCCACGTCTTTCGCCCGGAAGTGCGCGCCTTCTACAATCTGGAAAAGATGTGGACGACCGCGCGGCCGGACGGGCGGCGGGCGAGCTGAAGCAACCGGCGGCGGCGCATCATGCGTATCGTCGTCGCCGCCGTAGGCCGTCTGAAGCAGGGTTCCGAACAGGAACTCGCGGAGCGCTATCGCAAGCGCGCGGCCGATGCTGGACGCAACATTGGACTGCGTGGCGTGGAAATCATCGAAATCAGGGAAAGCCGGGCGCGTGAGATGGAAAAGCGCGTGATCGAGGAATCGATTGCACTGGCAAATGTAATCCCCGACGGTGGCGTTACCGTCGCTCTGGATGAGCGCGGCGATAGCTTGGACAGTTTGGCCTTTACGGGGCAGATCAAACGCTGGCGTGATGGCGGCCGGATGGCAGCGGCTTTCCTGATCGGCGGCGCCGACGGCCTCTCCGCAAGCCTACGAAATCAGGCCGATCTGCGCCTGGCCTTCGGTCCGGCCACCTGGCCGCATCAGTTCGTGCGCATCATGCTGCTGGAACAGATTTACCGGGCCACCACCGTACTGGCCGGGCATCCTTACCACCGCGGGTAAAAGAATTTTCTTGGTCTTAAATCCGTACGAATTGGGGCGGCTATTGTGGCCGCCGCGGACCGGATAACGGTTGTGGTACCTAGAGGGGCGATGATTCTTTCGGTGATTCATGCGGTTATCCCGCATCAGGTATTTATGACGGCCGTGCGTTTGACCCTACCTATGGGCCTCGCCGCAGCGGCTTTCGCTGGCGCGCCTCATGTCTTTGCCCAGGTCGAGCGTCCGGCCGTGCGTGGCGCGGTCGACATGGACAAGCTCAAGCAGCGCGACCAGGAATACGAGACCATCCAGGCCGAGCGAAAAAAAGCGGCCGAAGCGGAAGCCAAACTACGCGACGAGATCGACGCCCTCGCCGCCGACCGGCGCAAACTCAATCAACAACTTATCGAAACAGCCGGCCGCATCCGCGAGGTTGAAGCCCGCATCACGGCGGCCGAAGACCGCCTCAAACCATTGGACGAAAGGGAGCAAGCAATCCGTGCGTCACTCAATGGACGCCGCGCGGTGATCGCCGAAGTGCTGGCGGCACTGCAGCGCATCGGCCGTCGGCCGCCGCCCGCGGTAATGGTCGGGCCGGAAGATGCTTTGCAGTCGGTGCGTGCCGCCATCATGCTCGGAGCGGTCTTGCCGGAGATGCGGCAGGAAGCCGAGAGTCTGGCCGGCAATCTTGCCGAACTCGTGCGGGTGCGAAAGGAAATCGCAGCGGAGCAAAATACGCTCAAGCGCGATCTCGCAGCGCAGTCGGAAGATCAGCAGCGTCTGGCGCTGCTCATTGAGGGGCGCCAGAGCAAACAGGCAGCGGCGGAAGGCGAACTCCAAGCCGAACGGCAGCGCGCTCTCAACCTCTCGCGTCAGGTCGATAACCTCAAGGATCTCATCGCCAAGCTGGAACAGGGCCTCGACAGCACCACCCGCGCCGAGCGTGCAGCCGCAAGGGCCACCCTGGAAGGCCGGGCGGCGCCGGGCGGCTTCAAGGATGCCAGTCGGCTCGCGCCGGCGGTAACCTTCAGTTCCGCCCGGGGTCTGCTGCCGTTACCTGTTAATGGGGTTAAAATCCGCAATTTCGGCGAGCCGGACAGCAAAGGCGGGGCTGAAAAAGGCCTTTCCATCGCTACCCGGGCGGGCGCCCAGGTCACTGCGCCGTGTGACGGCCTCGTCGTCTATGCCGGTTCCTTCCGTTCCTATGGTCAAGTCTTGATCCTGAATGCTGGGGGCGGGTATCATGTGGTACTCATGGGGATGGATAGGATTTCCGTCGATCCTGGCCAGTTCGTGCTGACCGGAGAACCCGTAGCGACGATGGGAGGCGGGTCGCAGATCGCCGCCGCTACCGCTGGAATAGCTTCCAGCCAACCCATTTTGTATATCGAGTTCCGTAAAGACGGGACGCCGATTGACTCAAGCCCGTGGTGGGCAACAAGCGAAAGCGAAAAGGTTCGCGGATGATGCGCAAGACCTCTCTTCTTCTCCTCGGTGCGGTAGCGGGCGCGGCATTAATGGCACTGCAGCCCCGAATGATCGTGCTCGGCTCGAGCGCGAAAGCGGCCGTTAACGACACCTACCGTCAACTCAGCCTGTTCGGCGACGTGTTCGAGCGAGTGCGCGCCGATTACGTGGAGAAGCCGGAAGATGGCAAGCTGGTCGAATCGGCGATTAATGGAATGCTCGCCGGACTCGACCCCCATTCGAGTTACATGGACGGCAAGAGCTACAAAGAGATGCAAACGCAGACGCGCGGCGAATTTGGCGGCCTTGGCATCGAGGTGACGATGGAGGACGGCCTGATTAAGGTCGTCGCGCCGATCGACGATACGCCCGCGGCGAAGGCCGGCATTCTGACGAACGACCTCATTACGCATCTTGACGATGACGCCGTGCAAGGGATGACGCTCAATCAAGCCGTCGAAAAAATGCGCGGTGCGCCCAACACGAAGATCCGCCTCAAGGTCATGCGCAAGGGCCAGGACGCGCCGATGGACATCACGCTGGTGCGTGACGTCATCCGCGTCCGTTCGGTACGCTCACGGGTCGAGGGTGATGACATCGCCTATATCCGCCTCACGCAATTCAATGAGCAGACAACGGAAGGCCTCAAGCACGTCATGACCGATTTAGGCACGACGCCCGGCGACAAGGTCAAGGGATACATCATCGACATGCGCAACAATCCCGGCGGATTGCTGGAGGAAGCAATTTCCGTTTCCGATGCCTTCCTCGACAAGGGTGAGATCGTGTCCACGCGCGGGCGCAATCTGGAAGAAACCCAGCGCCGCAACGCCAAGCCCGGAGACCTCGCCAAGGGCAAGCCGATCATCGTGCTGATCAATGGCGGGTCGGCCTCAGCCTCGGAAATCGTCGCCGGCGCACTACAGGATCACAAGCGCGCGACGGTCATCGGCACCCGCTCCTTCGGCAAAGGCTCGGTGCAGACGATCATCCCGCTTGGACAAGGCAATGGCGCGCTGCGGCTGACGACCGCGCGCTACTACACGCCGTCAGGACGCTCGATCCAGGCGAAAGGTATTTCGCCTGACATCGAGGTGCTGCAGGACGTACCGGATGAGTTGAAGACCAAGACCGACACCAAGGGCGAAGCATCGCTGCGCGGGCATCTTAAAGCTGACGGCGACGAGCAGACCGGCTCGCAGTCCTACATTCCTCCGGATCCAAAGAATGACAAAGCGTTGCAAATGGCGCTCGACCTGTTGCGCGGCACTGTGGTCAACGCGGCCTTCCCGCCCAATCCCAAGGCCGGCGTTCCAAACTAACGGCCGGAAAATTCAAGGGTTCAAAGGGCGGCCTTCGGGCCGCCCTTTCGTTTTCCGGCTCCCCCGGGGGAAGGCCGGAAGGGTCCGTGCTATCCTCGCCGCATGATTCGCGAGGTTTTGGGCCGTGGCTGATGACCTGACCACCCCCCTCGGCCAAGAGGCGAAAAAAAAGCG
>Ga0080064_1007024_pt1 | contig 11678 bp, 12 predicted proteins | sample Subgrocontami54m_FD_69260 | JGI IMG/M metagenome (GOLD analysis project Ga0080064, IMG submission 69260) | Subsurface groundwater microbial communities from S. Glens Falls, New York, USA - GMW46 contaminated, 5.4 m (SPADES assembly) (version 2) ...
TGCGCCGGCGCATGAAGGAGCAGGGCTTCTTCGAGTTTCAAACGCCGATCCTGACCGCGTCCTCGCCGGAAGGCGCGCGCGACTATCTCGTGCCGTCGCGCCTGCATCCCGGGAAATTCTACGCGCTGCCGCAGGCGCCGCAGCAGTTCAAGCAGCTCATCATGATCGCGGGCTTCGACCGCTATTTCCAGATCGCGCCCTGCTTCCGCGACGAGGACGCGCGCGCCGATCGCTCGCCGGGCGAGTTCTACCAGCTCGACATCGAGATGAGCTTCGTCACCCAGGACGACGTGTTCAACGCAGTGGAGCCGGTGCTGCGCGGGGTGTTCGAGGAATTCGGCGGCGGCAAGCGGGTGATGCAAAAGTTTCCCATGATCCCTTACGCCGAGGCGATGCTGAAATACGGCACCGACAAGCCCGACCTTCGCAACCCGATCAAGATGCAGAATGTCAGCGAGGCGTTCCGCGGCTCAGGGTTCAAGATTTTCGCCAACATGCTGGCCGGCGACCCGACAGTTGAGGTGTGGGCGATCCCCGCGCCGAAGGGCGGCAACCGCGCTTTCTGCGACCGGATGAATTCCTGGGCGCAGGGCGAAGGCCAGCCGGGCTTGGGCTATATCTTCTGGCGCGAAGGCGAAGAGGGGGGCGCGGGGCCGCTGGCCAAGAATATTGGCCCCGAGCGAACCAAGCAGATCGCCGAGCAGCTCGGTCTCGGGGTTGGCGACGCCTGCTTTTTCGTCGCCGGCAAGCCGAAGGATTTCGTCAAGTTCGCAGGTCCCGCCCGCACCAAGATCGGCGATGAGTTAGGCCTCATCGACAAGGATCAATTCGCGCTCTGCTGGATCGTCGACTTCCCCATGTATGAATGGAACGAGGAGGAGAAGAAGATCGACTTCTCCCACAATCCTTTCTCCATGCCGAACTACGCGGTCGAGGAGTTTCTCAAGCTCGATGCGGCCGACCGGGAGAAGATTCTCGGCATCAAGGCGATCCAGTACGACGTCGTCTGCAACGGGGTGGAGCTATCCTCCGGCGCCATCCGCAACCATCGTCCCGACGTGATGAAGAAGGCCTTCGCCATCGCCGGCTACGGCGAGGATGTTTTGGAGCAGAAATTCGGCGGCATGTTGCGGGCTCTTTCGCTCGGCGCCCCCCCGCATGGCGGCATAGCTCCGGGCGTGGACCGCATCGTCATGCTGCTGTGCGGCGAGGAAAACCTGCGCGAGGTGGTGCTGTTCCCGATGAACCAGGGCGCCGAGGACCTGCTGATGGGCGCGCCGTCGGAAGTTTCGCCCAAGCAGATCAAGGAGCTGCACATCAAGCTCGACCTGCCGAAGAAGTAAGCCCTAAGACGGCTTCCGTCCGAGCAGCGCCTCGATGCGCTGCTGCAGGTCGCGCAAATCCTCTGGTTCGGGGATACTGCGTCGTCCTGCCTGGAGGACGAGGCGCAGGTGCTTTTCGATCGCCGGGCGCTGCTCGGGCGATGCCACGTCCAGCAACTGGATCAGGTCCTCGGCTAGCCGGATGATAACGGCTGGGATGCGTTCTCCCTGCTGCCTGATTTGATGGAAGGCTGCGTCGACCGTCCCCTCGAACGTGGAGACAGGAACGATCAGCCGGACTTTGCCATCCTCGTCGCACCAGACGCTCTGCGATGGCTTCCGCCGCATGATTTTGCTCAAGGACAACGTTAGCCGGTCGATGGCGGCGATGGCCGTATAGGGATCGTTGATCCCGGGCGACATGGCGCGGACGGCCACCTCGACCAGTTGCCGTATCGAAAATTCGAGGTCCTGGACCGGCGTTCGCTCGTTACCCATGACCAAGCTTGCGGCGATTTCGCTTATCAGCTCCGGCGTGAGAGCGGAGGAGGGCAGGACGTAGCCATAGACCGTCTCAGGCACGGCGTGCTGGCCGGGACGGAAGGCCAGTTCGATCGTGGCCCCGGCCGAACGGGCTATTTGAACCAGTCGCTGATGGTCGAGGGCCTGAACATAGCCGCCGCAGGGCAGGCGGACCGGTGCGCCCTTCTCACGCACGTTCGGCAACGGCGAGGGCATCGGTGGCGCGTCGTTCTCTGGCAAAAGACTGGCGACATACGCATCGAGATCGGCGCCCACGCGGTCGATCAAGTTGTCGGCGACGATCGAACGGGCCAGGTGGTGAACGAACAGAACCATCGTGACGACGCTGACGAGCACCAGCACCGTGCCGATCGTCACTGCGAGATTAGGCACGTTGTCGGACGCGCCCGACGTCGTGCGCAGGACGATCAGTAGATAGACCACCGTGGAGATGAAGGTGCCGAGAGAAATCTGCGTACGCCTGTCGCCGATGAAGTTACGGATCAGGCGCGACCCGAGCTGTTGTGCGGCAAGGGTCAGCACCACGACGGTGATCGACACCGCAAGCGTGGCCATGGTGATCATCGACGTGAGCAGCGCGGAGAGGAAGTTGCCGGCGCTCAGCGAGTTGCCGCTGTAAAAATACCAGACCGGACTGCTGAATTGCGGCAGTTGGACCTGGATCGCAGCCACGGCGAGCGCGATGGCGAGACAGATCATCAGAAGGGGCAGCGCCCAGAGGCTGGAACGGGTGGTGTCCCAAAGCATCTGCAGCCGCGTGACCATCGTTCCCCCCAGGGATAGTGAAAGGGCCCCGTCGGGACCAATCCCGCTTGACTGCTATTGTTCCTTCAGCGGCAGCCGGGAAGGGCGATCAGGCCTTCTCCACGCGCTCCGCGATGAAGCGGGGCAGGGCGAAAGCCGCTTTGTGGACTTCCGGCGTCCAATACTTGGTCGAGAAGGAGCCGGCGGCCTTGTAGCGTTCGGCGATGGTCTCGACCGGCGTTTGCCGCAGCTTGGCGTCGTTGGCTGCCCAACCCATGGCCATGTGCCCGCCCACGTAGGTCGGAATGGCCGCCACATAGCAGCTTCCGTCCGCGTAGAGGCTGCGGAAGTGGCCGACGCTGGAGATCAACTCGTCGGGCTGGAAGAAGGGGACGCCGTTCTGGGTGACCATCACGCCGCCCTTGGCCATGCATTTCTTGCAGTTGGCATAGAATTCCCGGGTGAAAAGGACCGCCCCCGGCCCCTGCGGATCGGTGGAATCTACGATGATGACATCGAAGCGGCGGTCGGTTTCCGCCACATATTTCATGCCGTCGGCGATGACGCTTTCAAAGCGCTTGTCGCCGAAGACCGGCCCGGTGAACTCGGGAAAATGCTCCTTGGAGAACTCGACCACCGAGGCGTCGATCTCCACCTGGGTGAGGCGGGTGACCGCCTTGTGCTTGAGAACCTCCTCGGCGATGCCGCAGTCGCCGCCCCCGATCACCAGCACCTCCTTGGCCCGGCCATGGGCGAAGATCGGCACATGGGTCATCATCTCGTGGTAGATGAATTCGTCCCGGGTCGTGACCTGGGTCGCCCCGTCGAGCATGAGCATCTTGCCGAAGTGCCTGTGCTGGAACAGCACGAGGTGCTGGTGCTCCGTCCGCATCTCGTAGAGCACCCGCTCGACCTCATAGGTCATGCGGAAGCCGAGTTCGTCGAACAGGGTTTCCGGGATCCAGCGTTTTTCGGTCATGACGCTCCTCCAATGCGGAAACGGCCGGAAGAGCCCGGCCGTTCGCACGTCTTGATGGCAATGGGGCCTTAAGCGCCCTGACCGCGCAGGATCTCGCTTACGGCGACCTGTTTCGGCTTGAAGGCCGCCCGCAACACGGGGACGCAGGCCTCCGGCTTGGCATTGCCGCACATGAAGACATCGAGCGCGGCATAGCCGTTTTCCGGCCAGGAATGGATGGAGATGTGGCTTTCGGCCAGCACCGCCACGCCGGAAACTCCGCCGTTGGGCTCGAAGTGATGCAGGTGAATATGCAGAAGGGTCGCCCCCGCCGCATCTACGCAACGTCGCAGCGTTGCCTCGATGTGGTCGATATCATCGAGACGCTGGGCTTCGTAGAGATCGACGATGAGATGCGCACCGGCGCACCGCACTCCGTTCCTCACCACGAAATGATCGTCTGGCAACTTGGTCTCGACCGCAGGAGCGGCTTTGACTTTCCTAGCTTTGACGACCGCGAAATCTTCCTTTCGGGAGGTACTTGGAGTCCCCAAGCCCGTCCCCAATTGGAAGAGGGCTCTTTGGCGCATGCCATGTCCTCCCCAACCAGAGATCGAAGCCCGAGAGACCGGCGAACCGGCTCACGGAAAGCGAATGCCGCCGAAACAGACCTGCACGCACAGACCAGTTACAAGCGGCGATTCCCAAATAACACACAATCAACGTCATTCAAGAGGATTCTTCGGGTGCGTGCCCCGAATCTCCCCAGCAGAATTCTGCCAGCGGAAAGTTAAGGAATTAAATGTCCGGTCATGCGGCGCTGCGGGCGTCCTGCGAGCCGAGAAGATGGACATTGCCTATCGACGCTCGTCAGTGTCGCAACTCACCCTCGCTCCGCTGATCGGCGTCGCCGCTATGGACGCTGTACGAAGAGCGCCAAGTGGCGCAACGCTCCTGGTATCGTGCCATTGCCTCAGGCCGAGTAATGCGGCTACAGCGCAACCGTAGGCTTCCCGCCTTCATATCTGGGTAACCATGCCTGCGGCGAATTGAGTTGCAACGCTGCCTTGGGCGAAGCGCCTACCCGCGCTTAATCTTGCCTTTACGGGGCTGCACCACCCTGTTCACAGGGCGGAAAAAGGGGTGTGGGTTGCTGTCGGCGGGGCGCAAAAAAATAGCTGCTGTACTGATCGGCGTTCTTTTGGCGGGCGCCGGCCTTGCGGTACTCAACTATTGGGAACGGTGGTTTATCGCGAACCAGGGCCATGATGCCGTGTCGTCGGCGGCTGCCCAGAAAATAGCCTTGGCCGAAAATCGAATCGACCGGGTGCTCGCGACCCTGGACGAACTCGCCCGGCAGGGAATCGAAAGCTGCCGCCTGGCGCACCTTGAGGCGATGCGAAAGGCCGTTTTTGCCAACGTTATGATCAAGGAAATATCCGTGATCGGCGCGGACGGTGAGACGGTGTGTTCGACATCCGGCCCTGCGGTTGACGGACGGAAGATGCTCTCGACCCGGCAGGCGGAATCGCCGGCTGCCCATGTTTGGATAGACGTCTTCAGCTTCGGCGAAGCCAGCGAGAAAATTGTCCGGGTGCGCCGGATCGACAGCGACGGCGGCGGGCTTGGCGCCTTGCTGCTCGGCCCAACACTGATCGCCCAAAGTTCGACGGAGGGAACGCCGTTGAACGGCTACGCCCGCATGACCATGCAGGACGGCACCTTGGTCGGCATGTCAGGCGCGTCTCCCGAGGCGAGATTCGCGGGGGAGGCATTCTTGAATGCAGTGCGCTCTTCCGTACGCTATGGGCTGAACGTGGATATGTCGCTTGCGCCCGCAGCCTTTAGAGCGGAAGCAGCCCGGGTTCGTGGGCTTGGCCTGGCCATTGCCGGGGGGGCTGCCTTCGTCCTGCTCATGCTTTCTTTCTTCTTCCCGCGACAAACGCGCGAAAACCCGATTGTCGAGCTGGAGCGGGCGCTTCACGCGGGCGAATTTGTGCCCTATTACCAGCCCGTGGTGGACTTAACCTCGGGCAAACTGCGCGGCGCCGAGGTCCTCATCCGCTGGCGCAAGCCCGACGGCACCATCATCTCTCCGGCCACCTTCATCCCGCTGGCCGAATCCAGCGGCATCATCCTCGACATGACGCGCGCCCTGATGCGCCGGGTGTGCAAGGAAATCGGCCCGGCTGTCGCGCAACGGCCGCATCTCAAGATATCCTTCAATCTAGCGGCACGGCATTTCGAAGACGATGCCGTCGTGCGCGATATTCGCAATATTTTCGGGCGCAGTTCATTGCGGCTGTCGCAGGTAGTCCTGGAGCTGACCGAGCGGCAGCCTATAGAAAATTTGGTGGAAACGCGCCGGCTGATCGCGACATTGCAAGGAATGGGCCTCCGGATTGCGATCGACGACGTCGGCACCGGTCACAGCGGGCTTTCCTACATCCTTAAGCTCGGCGTCGACATCATCAAGATCGACAAGATGTTCATCGACGCAATCGGTATTGAGCGCAGCTCGACCACGATCATCGAGACCTTGATCGACCTCGCGCATAACATGCGGATGGAGGTCATCGCCGAAGGGGTGGAAAATTTCGAGCAGGTGGCTTGCCTGCGCGAGCGCGGTGTGCGCGCGGCGCAGGGCTTTGTTTTCGCGCCGCCATTGCCGGGTTCGTCCTTTCTGCAACTTGTCGAGGCCATTGATCCGTTGGCCGCGGAAGTTGGAGTCACTCAAGGTTCCAGACTCGCGGTGGCATAGCCCGCCCGGGGTTACGCAAATGCCGGTCGTTTAATCGCTCCGCGCCGTTTCCCGGCCTTCAGGCGCGATTTTCGCGCGCAACTCGAGGAGAAACGATTTTTGATAGGTGATGATCTTTTTTAAACTCATGTCGTATGAAAACCACGCCAGCCGGTCGATTTCCGGAAAACTCTTTAGCCGGCCGGAGCGCGGCGGCCATTCCATCTCGAACATATTGCTGCTGAACTCGGTCAGGTCGTAATCAGCCTCGAACGCCCAGGCCATCACTCTCTTGCCGCTGCTTTGGCGTACCGGTTGCAACGGCGTCACCTCGCCGGTGGCGACAAAGCCCGTCTCTTCGGTGAATTCCCGCCGCGCCGCCGAAAGAGGGTCCAGGTCCGTCTCGGCCACGCCTTTGGGAATGGTCCAGGCTCCGTCATCCTTTTTGGTCCAGAATGGGCCTCCGGGATGAGCGAGAAGAACCTCCAACCCATTGTGCCGGCGGAACGCGAGCAGTCCGGCGCTGACCTGCGATCTCCGCGACATGGCTACTCATCCGCCGCCACAACAAGATCAATGCGGCTCGCCGGCGGTGGCAAAGCCGTCTTGGTCGTCCCCCTGTTAGGTACTTTATCTGCAGGCAGTGCCGTTGCGAATACCGGTTTGGGCTTGCCTGCTGCCTTAATCTGTCGGGAAAGGTTGTGACTTAAACAAAAAGGGCGGCCAGTGCGGCCGCCCTTCGATGGCTTGTTGTTCGCCGATTACGCCGGGATAATCGCGACGATCCGCAACGTGCGGGGATTGACGATAACGATCTCGTCGCCGACCAGGAAATATTCATATCCGCGCCATGACGGGTAGATCTGAATGATCTCAACCGGCAGGGGCCTGTGGCGGAAGGACCGCGGGACCGGCGTGCCGATTGTCAGCGAGAAGTTTACGCTGGAGACTCGCGGCGCATCACTGCGCTTGAGAACGGTTTCGCGAATCTTCGTCTTCTGCTCGGCGCTCAGATTAACCGCTGCCGTGGCGTTGGTAGATGCGGAGCTTTCTGTCGCGGTTTTTCCTTGCGCCGACGTGGCGCTGCCGGACTTCTCGTCCTGTGCCGCGGCGCCAGTCTTTGCCGCGCCCGTCGCTTCGGTTCCGGACTTGGACTGCACCGACGATTTGCTGCTGTCCTTTTTCATTTCGGTCTTGGCGCCAGCCTGGCCGCTGGTGCTCATTTCAGCGCCGCTCTTTTCAGCGGGCTGCGCGTTCAGCTTCTGATCCGATTTCGCTTTGAGGTCCTGGCTGACCTTCATTTGCGCGTTGGATTTGGTTTCTGCCTTTTGCTTGCCCTTCTGCTCAACGCCGACGGAGTTTTTCATCTCCAGCGTTGCGGACGGCTGTTTGGGCTGATCCGTTTGCGCAGAAGCAGCGCTCATACCGGCTACGAGCGCAATCACGGCGGCGCTCAACATCAAAGTATTCTTCATCTCGAACTCTCCCTGTTGTCTCCTCGTGCGCCAGCCTGCGGCCGACCGCAGATGAAACGTTGAGTGCCCAGGGACGTTCCTTTGTTTGGTCTCTATTTCCCAAAGTTAATGCGATTAACAAACATTCAGATTGCACTTGGCTTTGATCCTGCAACTCATCATCAAGCCCGGAACGTTTCTTTCGGCGGGGCGTTTTTCCCTTGCTTGCTGAACAGGAGTATCCAATGCACAAACACATTCTAGCTACAGCCTTCGCGATCGCAGTCATGCCGTCTCTTTGCTTTGCCCAGGCTTCCACCGCCACTGGTGCGGTCGGTGGAGCAGCGGCGGGCGCCGTTGTTGGCGGGCCTGTCGGCGCCGTCGTCGGTGGCACCGTAGGGGCCGCGGTCGGTGCGGCGGCGGAACCGCCGGCCGAAGTGCGGACCTATGTGACCAGAGAAACGGTTCCCTCCGTAACCGTGACGGAGAAGGTCGTTGTGGGTGAGCCGCTTCCTGCGACGGTGGTTTTGCGTCCGGTCCCCAGCCACGCAGAGTACAGCTTCGCAGTGGTCAATAACCAACGCGTGATCGTGGAGCCGCAATCACGGAAAGTAATCACCATCATCGAGTAGGTGATCTAGAAGGCGATCGGTGTCAGCGGTACCTGATGCCTGATCGAGAAGCCCGCCAAGCGCAAGCATGGCGGGCTTCTCTTTGTTCGGGTCGATTTTTATGAACTGAGATTGGTGGGAGTCAGGCCGCTTGAGCTAATTGGGCGTCGCGGATGACCCATTCATGCTGCCCGCCGCAGCAGGAACAGTGCGCGCGCACCTTGTTCGAACGAATGCGGAGCAAGGTATCCAGCTCGCTTTCCACTCCGATATCGACCTGCCATCCGGTGACGGGACAGACAAAAACCAAGCGTTCCATGGCAGTGCCTCCTCGAGGGCGGCGAAGGTCTCATATATGAACTCTTGGCGGCCTCCCTTGGTTCGCGGGAGGGCAACAAGCTTGGCCGGGGGGACGTCGTCGGAAATAGCTGCCGCGAGCGGCCGAAGACGCCCAAGGGTCATCCAATAAAACATTTACTGTCAATACCTTAACCGGGGAACCGGGCAGTGCAGCATTTTTCCCACAGGGCGCGGAATTAGCTGCTATATTCTTTTTATGAGCAAAAATTCGGCAAAGAAAAAGGCCCTCCAGGAAAGAGCGTCTACGCCTGCTCCTGTCCGAGAGGCCGTCTTGAAAATGCACAAGTTCCACGTCGGCCAGGCGGTCTATTTTACCTCCGGCACGATGGGTCGTCCCGGCGCGAGCGGCAGCTATAAGGTCGTGAGACTGCTTCCGTCCGATGGCGATGACTATCAATACCGCATCAAGAGCCCCGGTGAAGCTTTTGAGCGCGTGGCGAAGGAAAGCCAGCTCGATCGCGATCGTTAAATAGGTGGCGCGCTTGGCGCGCCGGCAGCCAGGCGACACCGCCAATATGTTGGGGGCTGCAGGGAGAAATAAGCCATGCCTATTTTTGTGACCCAAGGCCGCTATACGCGCGAGGCCGTCAAGGGAATGATCGCACGCCCCGAGGATCGGGCGGATGCTGTCTCTCGCCTGCTCACCAAGGCGGGCGGGCGGCTCGTGAGCTTCTACCTGACCTTCGGCGAATATGATTTTCTGCTGATCGCCGAGGCACCGAGCGAGACGCAGATGGCAGCAGTGTTGCTCGCCGCGGCGGGCGGGGGCGGCGTGACCGACCTCCGCACCACGCTGGCCATGACCTCGATCGAGGCGAAGGGCGCTTTCGCTGCTGCCGCGGATCTGGCGCCAGGCTTCAGATCGGCTGGGGGCGTGTGAGCAGACCGCCTTTCTGCTAAAGTTGGCAGATGCTGATCGCACGGAGAGGAAATGCCGAAGTTTGACGCCGCCGACGCCATGCTTGCGCTGCCGGTATGGGGCGCCGGCGCATTGCTCCTTCTTTTGATCGCCGTCTGCGTCCTGGCCTTGCGGCGCTCGGGATCGCCGGGATCGGTCGCATCTCTGTTCGGCATCCCCGCGCTCATCATTATTGCTTGGGCGGCATGGACCCATGCCGATCAGTCGATCCTCAGTCAGCGGACCGCACAACGGCAGGCGCTCGATGCGCGCGCCGCACAGTTGACTGCGAGCGCCACGGCGCCAGGATCGGCGCTGGCCTGCCTCGATGCGATTGCGGGCGAGATGGTCGAAGGCACATGCGAACGCGCCTTATTCGCCGGCCCGGAATCGGTCGCTGCCGCAGCGACCTATGTTGAAGCGCGTCTGCGGCTTCTTGCCGATGGATTGGATTATGCCCGCCGCTCAGACGGCGGATATCAAGCCATGTTGGCCCCGCTGCGTCGAGCCCTTGAGACCGACCGTTTCGGATTTGTCGCGCATGTACTGGCAACCCGTGACGGCTGCACCCCGGAGCAATGCGCCGCCTTTGCGCTGTTGCGGGATGCGAGTGCGGTGAAGGCCAATTTGCAGGCGCATACCTACGACAACAACATTGGCCGCTATTCACCGGCCTGGGCGGTGTCTGCACAGTTCAATCCGGCTGCGCCCGTCGCGACCAACAAGACAATCAACTTTCCTAGTGCTTCGTCCATACCGCCGGTCAGCATCATGAGCAGCGAGCCGCGTCGGGACGCTGCCGCAGGGGCCGAGCCCGCCGCGCCGCGTGCGCCCGCGCCCGCCATTCCGCCGCGCGCGCCTTGAACGGCACGCCATGGCCCTGCATCTTATCAAGCTTTGTGTCGGCTGCGACTCCGTTAAAGATCTGGAAGACTGGATCCAGCAGAAACTCAAGCAGAGAAAAAAGCGCCGGCTTGCGCCCGAGCATGTCCACACTACGCGCATGGTGCCCAAGCGCGCGGACGAACTGCTCGACGGCGGCTCGCTCTATTGGGTCATCCGCGGGCAAGTGAGTTGCCGCCAGCGGCTGACCGCCGTGCGCCCCTTCGTCGATCGCGAAGGCGTAGGCCGCTGCCGTCTCGTGCTCGAACCGGCGTTGGTGCTGGTTGAGCCGCGGCCGTTCCGCGCTTTCCAGGGCTGGCGGTATCTGGCCGAGAAAGACGCGCCGCGCGATCTTGATCGGGCCGCGCCCGGCGTTGCTGCCATGCCGGAGGATTTGCGCCGAGAATTGCGGCAACTCGGCCTGCTGTAATCAGACGCCGATATTGTCGATCAGCCGCGTCTTGCCGATTTTGGCTGCGACGAGCAGGCGCATAGGTCCATCCTTCTTCGAGGTAACCGGCGCAAGCGTTTGCGCGTGGCGTGCTTCGAAATAGTCGAGCGCAAATCCCGCCCGCTCAATCGCACCGCGCGCATCCCGTAAAACCTGGTCGAGAGGTTTCCCTGCCTTGATCCTGGCCGCGCAATCCGCAAGCGTCCGATAAAGTACCGGCGCGATGGCGCGCTCCTTTGGCGACAGATAGACGTTGCGTGATGAAAGCGCCAAGCCGTCCTTCTCGCGGACGATGGGTGCGCCGACGATCTTCACGGGAATGTTGAGGTCGCGCACCAGCGCTTTGATGACCTGAAGCTGCTGAAAATCCTTTTCGCCGAAAACCGCCGTGTCCGGCTGGCACTGAAGGAGAAGCTTGGCCACGACCGTGGCAACTCCTCCGAAAAAGTGCGGCCGGAAAGCATCTTCGAGGCTGGCGAGGGCCGGGCCTTGCGGAGCAATATGGGTGGCAAAGTCCTCCGGATACATCACTTTCACCGAAGGGGCCCAGACGAGATCGACCTTGTCTTCCACAAGGGCTGTCACGTCCTCGTCAAACGGGCGTGGATAGCTTGCGAGATCCTCGTGCGGCGCAAACTGGGCCGGATTGACGAAAATGGAGACGATGACGCGGCGGGCGGGGGGTGTTGCCCGCCGCATCCGAGCTAGAAGGCCC
>Ga0080064_1007027_pt1 | contig 11671 bp, 8 predicted proteins | sample Subgrocontami54m_FD_69260 | JGI IMG/M metagenome (GOLD analysis project Ga0080064, IMG submission 69260) | Subsurface groundwater microbial communities from S. Glens Falls, New York, USA - GMW46 contaminated, 5.4 m (SPADES assembly) (version 2) ...
AACTCGTTCTTCAACAAGCGGAGTGGCCTGCCGACGCCCGAGCTCAGTCGTAAGCAGTTCGGCGGCACCTTCGGCGGGCCAATCGTGCGGGATCGTCTCTTCTTCTTCGGCTACTACGAAGGCTTCCGGCAGCGGACCCAGGACACGCAGAACAACGTCATCGCGGCCTCCGACGATTTCCTGCAGGGCGTCTTTCGCTACGTGGCCGCGGACGGTCAGATCCGCGCAGTCAACGTGACGCAGCTCGCCGGGCTGCCGCTCGACACGGTGGTCCAACAGGACATTCTCGCGAGGGTTCCGGCGGCGTCGAACGTGAACAACTTCGACGTCGGCAACTCGACCGAATCCCGCCGGCTCAACACCGCGGGGTACCGGTTCCTGCAGCGCAATCTGAACAAGCGGGATCAGGGGGGCGTCCGCGTCGACTTCGAGGCGACGCCGCGCCATCGGTTCGAAGCGAACTACTCCCGGTTCCACGATACCGACGACAGAGGCGATCTCGATGCGATCCACGAGCGCCCGGTCGTCTTCACAGAGTCCACGGTCCAGCGCTACGTTGCCGCGTGGCAATGGCGACGGTCGAACGTGACGAACGAAGTGCGTGGCGGAGGCAACCTCGCGCCGGGAGCGTTCGAGAACAACGAGACTTTCGGCAACGCGATCTTTTCGGTGCCGTTCATCACCAGCCGCATCGCCACGTTCCAGCCGCAGGGACGCGACACTCGCACGTTCCAGTACAGCGACACGGGGTCATGGCTCCACGGCCGTCACGCGCTGCAGTTCGGCGCACAGCTCCAGCAGATCCGCGTCAATTCGTACGACTACTCAGGACGGTTCCCGGCCGTGGCGTTCGGGTTCAGTACGGCGGCGCCGGCGGCCGTGCAGCTCTCAGCAGCCCGGTTCCCGGGCGGCATCAGCGCGGCTGATCTTTCATCCGCCAATGCCTTGCTCGCGTTCCTGTCCGGAACAATCAGCTCCGTGAGCCAGACGTTCCAGGTACGCGACAGGTCGTCAGGCTTCGTCGCGGGAATTCCGAACAACGCGAACTACAGTCTGAACAACGCCGCGACGTTTCTGCAGGACAACTGGCGCGTGAAGCCGAACCTCACGGTTCGCGCCGGTTTGAAATGGGAGTACTACAGCCCGCTGCGCGAAGCCGACAACCTGGCGCTGCTGCCTGTCCTGGGCGGGCGTCCCGTTCGCGACGTGCTCCTCGATCCCAACGGCCGCGTGTCGTTCGTCGATGGTGCTTTCTACAACAAGGACCTCGACAACTTCGGGCCCACGGTGGGTCTTGCATGGGATCCGTTCAAGGACGGCCGGACGGCGGTACGGGCAGGCTACTCCCTGACCTTCGTCAACGAAGAGACGATCACGGTCGGGATCAACGCGGCGAGCGGCAACGCCGGTCTCGAGACGAGCACGTCGCTCACCAACCTGTACACGACCACAGCCGCCGGAATCCCCGTGGTGGCGACGCCAGCGTTCAAGAGCGTGCGCACGTACGCGGATCAGCTCGCCGTATCGCCGACGTCGGTGGCCTTCGCGATCGATCCGAAGATCAAACAGCCGCAGGTCCACCAGGTCAGCGCCGGCATCTCGCGCGAGCTTCCGTGGTACTTAGCCGGCGAGGCGCGGTACGTGGGCACGTTCGGCCGAGGCCTGTGGCGCGGCATCGACCTCAACCAGATCAACCCCCGTGGCACGTTTCAGGACGACTTCCAGCGCGCGCGCACGAACGGCTTCCTCGCGCTGCAGGCCACAGGCGTGTTCAACCCGGCCTTCGACTCGACGATCCCCGGCAGCCAAACGCTCACGGTCATTCCGACGTTCGCCGGCGGATTCCTGACGAATGCGACTGTGCGAAACCTGATTCAGACCGGTCAGGTGGCCGCGCTTGCAGACGTGTACACGACGGGCGCCGGTGCGGCCACCGGCGCTCAGGCCCGCCAGGCGTTCTTCCAAAATCCTGGGATCTACGCGGCGGACCTGATTTACAACGGCGGGTTCAGCGACTACCACGCGATGCAGGTCGAACTGCGGCGCCGGCTGCAGGGCGGGCTCCTGGGGCAGATCAACTACACGCTGGCCGACACGCGATCGAATTCCGCCGGCACGTCGCAGGAACGCTTCGAGCCATTCCTCGACAGCGCACGGCCGGCACTGAACGAAGGACGGTCGCAGTTTCACGTGACCCACGTCATCAACGGCAACGCGATCGCCGAGATCCCGTTTGGCCGGGGCAAGCGCTGGCTGAACCGTGGCGGCGTATGGGACGCCCTGGCCGGTGGATGGCAGGCGAGCACCATCGTGCATTGGCAGAGCGGGTCGCCGATTTCGCTGCTGGCCCGACGCGGCACCTTCAATCGCGCGGGTCGCTCGTCCAATCAGACGGCGCTCACCAGCCTCGATTCCCGTGAGATCAAGAATCTCCTGGGCGTGCGGGAGGTCAACGGCGACCTCTATTGGATCGATCCCAAAGTGATCGACCCGAACACCGGCCGCGCGGTCGGCGCCGACAACCTGACGAACGCCGCCGGCTTCAGCGGGCAGGTGTTCTTCAACCCGATGGCAGGCGAAGTGGGAAATCTCGAGATCCTCGCCGTCGATGGTCCTTCACAGTTCGTCGTCGACGTGTCGCTCTCGAAGCGCGTCCGGCTCTGGCGTGAGATGGCGCTGCAGATTCGCGCCGATGTCTTCAACCTCTTCGACACTGCGAACTTCTTTGTCGGCGATAGCGACATCAACAGCACGACTTTCGGACGGATCTCAGACACCAACACGGCGCCACGCGTCGTGCAGTTCGTCATGAAGCTCGACTTCTGAGACGAGGATGTGGACGAGTTCAGCGGGAGCTGAGGGCGAGTCCCCGTCAACTCAACGCATTTCGGCGGCCGACTGTGCGCGGGTGGTTCTCCAGCCCGTGGATAAGCCGATCCATGTCGTGGTGGAAATCGGGATCTGGCCGCACGGACTGGCCATGACGATAGGCCAATGCCGCCAGCGTCGACGGGAGATCGCGCACCGACGGCATCCTCGCAGCGCCCACCAGCACGGGAATGACGGGAATCTCTTGCCGCAGGGCCGTTTCGAGCTCGATGCGCACGAAGTCCTTCAGATCGTCCAGGCGCCGAGACCCCCCTTCCCCTACGGACACCCAGCGCTCTCCAATCACCGCCACTACCACGTCGCAGGCGCTGACCACCTCTTGCAGATGCGTTCGAAAGTCGACGCCGAGCGGGATCGAGTCGACGTCCTTGAATACCCGCTCACGCCCAAAGCGTGCCACGAGGCGATCATAGAGGCGGCCGGTTACATCGGCACTGTCCTCGCGTCGATAGGAAACGAAGATCCGAACGATCCGTTGCGATGCCTCGTGCCCGGCGACATATCGTTCCGAAGACGTCCGATCCGCGCGCCTCATTACCGTCAGCCATGCCGAAGCGAGCGCGGTCATTTGCAGCAGGCCTACGATTTGTGGAGAGAGAACCAGAATGTCCCACAGAGCCGGGAGGGACAACAGCACGCCGCCGCCGGGAATGGCCATGACCCACGAGACCCCGTCTGACCTGATCGTGGCGCGTGCCGGAGGTCCCAACACGGAGGTGTCGCGCCGCAAGGTTGCCCACACCAGAACAAGGGCTGCGAATCCGGCATGAACAAGCGCCGGCGTCCGATTGAGCAACACGCTGAGCTCGGACAATGTCCACAGCAGTGCAGACGAGATCACCACAATGGCGACCGCCGCAAGCCGGATCTCCATCACGGGTTTGCGGGCAAACGTCCTTGCCAACAGCAGGAAGACTGCTGACGCGGCCAGAAAGGCCAGTAGCACCAGACTTGACAGGCTCAGATCGTTCACCCTCTGACCCGCGTTCTCCGAGCATACTCCTGCCCATCGACCGTGCGAATGATACATGTCGGGTGACGCCGAGCCTCCAGCGCTCTAATGGATCGCATGACTGATCCGCTCCCGGATCGCGGAGGTGGGGATGCGGCCGGCCGAAACGCCCGTCGGCTGAAGATCGGCGGGCTCGTGTGCCTCGCTATGGGGTCCCTTGCGATGGGCCTCGCCGGGGCGCGTCTGACAACGGACGACTGGATGGCCGTGGCAGATGCCAGGCGGGTCGTGTGGGTTGCCGCGATCTGGTTTGCGGGCGCTAACGTCTTTGCACTCGGGCTCATCCTGCTGCTGGCCGGCCTTCGGGACATTCCTCTTCTGACGAGCGGGCGCGCGAGACGAGGCGCCTGGACGAAGATGGCGGGCGCAAACCTCCTGATTCTCTGCTTCGCGTACGTGGGAGTCTGGGATTACACGGCACTCGGCCGGACCTCGAGCGACAGTTGGGCCGAGGCCCCTGTGTTGATCCTGTTCCTGCTCGCGGCCCGCAACGGCGTCGTGCTGGTTCGAACGGGTTGGAAATACGAAGCTGTTTCCGCCGATCGGCTTCTTGCTGAGGACCCGCGGTCACCGGTGATCTACCTTCGCTCGTTTCACGACGACGACCAGATTCTCATTCCGCCGAACCGCTTCATGCGGCTGCTCGGACCTGCTTTGGCCTATTTTCCGCCCTTCTATCTCGCGGCGATCAGTCCCGAACAGGAACTGGCGCTGTTCATGAGTCGAGTGGGTCCAGTCGTCGCCATCGGCAGACCAGGTGAACGGCTCCCCGAGCTCGGAGCGGCCAGGTTGTACGCTGCCGACGATGAGTGGCGGGATCGCATCTCCAATCTCGTGCGCCAGGCACGAGTGGTGCTCATTCGAGCCGGAAACACGCCAAACCTGTGGTGGGAAATCGAGCAGACGATGATCGTGGTACCGGCGAGCCGAGTGATTCTGGTCTGTCTTGGTGCCGCAGAACAGCTGAAGACATTCGACCAGAAGTTCACGGAGAAATTCGGTGCGCCTCGGGTGAATCCTGAGACCGAGACGCACTCGGGGTCACGATGGGTCTCACTGGGGTGGCTGATATGGACGAAGTCATCATCGATGAATCGGGCTATCGGCAGGATGATCTACTTCGATGAAGACAGACAACCCAGAGCCGAGCGTATCCAATTCAGACCTGGCATGAGCTGGACCGGTATTCTCACGGGAATGGGCCGACCGTACAAGAACCCGCTCGAATCGGCCTTGACACGAGTGCTTCACGCGATTGGTCTCGAGCCGGCGAAGACTCGAAAGAGTCAGACCACAGCCGTGCTCCTGGCGCTTTTCGGCGGCGTCGCCGGACTTCACCATTTCTATCTCGACGACCGGCGAAAGGGGATCCGGTATCTTTTCCTTGCCCCATTCGGCGTCTCCGCGATCCTCGGATTGGTCGACGCCGTGCGGCTTGTGCTGCTGGACGCGCCGGGCTTCGAGAGGACGCATCCTTCGCAGGGACAGAGCCGGGACTCTGCGCACGCTCTCCGGATTTAGGATTGCAGCAAGGTTGTGGGAGCATCACTCGCCGCGACGTGAGCGGTCGGCAGTCAACGGAGGTTCTCATGGGTTACAAGTTGAAGGCATTGGCCGGAATCGGCATAGCCCTGATCTTCTCTGGTCACGTGGGTGCGCAAGGAGTCGTCATGCAACGCAACCTCTCGCTCTCGATGGCAAAGACGATCGCCGAAGCAACACTCGCGGAATGCAAGTCGAAAGGGTTCAACACCTCCGCGGCGGTGGTCGACCGTGCCGGTCAGGTGCTGGTGATCATGAGGGACGAGCAAGCGACTCCCCAGACAGCCGACATGGCCCGGCGGAAGGCATACACCGCGCGGATGTATCGCATCACCACGATGGAGTTTCAGAAGCGCACGGCAGAGGATCCCGCGCGGGCGGCCCAACGCGACCTCGCCGACATCCTGGCTCTGAGCGGCGGCGTGCCGATCCAGGTGGGTAACGACACAATCGGTGGGGTCGGCAGCGCTGGGTCCACCCTCGAGGTGGATGACGCCTGCTCGAAAGCGGGTATCGCCAAGGTCGCGGATCTCTTGAAGTAGTCACGCCGTCACTTCCCGCCGCATGATCGCAGCGCCCTGACACTCCTGGCGCTTCGTACTGCGTGCGTGTCACGAACAGTCAGATCGCATCGAGCGGGACCGACTGACTTGGCGTGCCGCATGCTCTGTCCGACACACATGACATTCCGCCGTGGAATATCAACGGTTTTCGCCGGCATTCCTGCTGGTGCCCGAAATATTCCCCATCGCGCGCGGAATTCCACCGAACCGCGGTGCGTGCCATCGGGTCAAGGCGGCCGGGCCATTTGCCGCGTGGAAGGAGCGCTCAGATGAACCGAACTCTTCGTAACCGAATCATGGTCGGAGTGGCGGCTGTAATTGTTGGGACCAGTCTCGCGGCATGCGGGGGCGCTGCGGCTCCGGCGGCGAACAAGGAGACTGCCGACCAACTCGCTGCCACGTGGGCCAAGGCCATCAACGCCGGAGACGCGACAGCCGTGGCAGCACTTTATGCGGAGGATGCGCACTCGATGCCCCCGGGCGGAGCCGCGATTAACGGGCGCAGCGGGATCGAGTCGTACTGGCGCCAGGACATCGGATCCGGTGGCATCGTCACCAAGATCACTCCCGGTGATTCAATCGCGCAGGGAGACCTTCTCCACGTCGACGGCGTGTACGAGGTCGCAGCCAAGGACGGCGTGACACTGGCGAAGGGGCAATACCAGCAGCTCTGGAGGCGCATTGACAGCCAGTGGAAGGTCCAGCACGAAATCTGGCGACTCGATCCGTCGCTGCAGCGCGAACCTCAAACGGCGGATCGCCTAGCGTCACTGTGGACGACTGCATACAACGCCGGCGATGCCGCTGGCCTCATGGCGCTGTACGACAAGGACGCGGAGCTTTCGACGCGCCCGAACAGCAACGTGGTGGGAAGAGACGCGATCGGGTCGTTCTGGAAACAGGACTTCGGGGAGGGCAAGCCATCGACGACGTTGAGCATGACGGATGTCTATATATCGGGTGATCTCGCCCATCTCGAGGGAGAGTACCAGGTGTCCGACAAAGGACAAGTGACCGAGGGCCACTACGTCCAGCTGTGGAAGCAGGACGGCGATGCCTGGCGTATCCATCGCGAGATATGGTGGCAGTGACAGCCAGCGGGCCCCGCGGATGATCACTCCGGGGCCCGCGATCCGACGCGGGAACGCGCCTCTGACCTCAGGGGCGCGTGCGAAGGTCACGCTGAGGCGGGTCCCCGTTTTGGTCAAGCGTAGTCGACCGCTTTGCCCGTCCACATCTCGCGTCGGTCATTCGGAAGCATGGCTTGAAGCCTGCGGATCGACTCGGACGACGGACCGATCCGGAACTGATAGATGTATCGCTCGAGATCCGGCGGCTGAGCGTCCGCAGGAATCCGGGCTCCGTGAGCCCCCCGCGAATTCATGAACGCGAGCGCGGTGTTCGGCCGAAACGAGACTTCCTTTGCAAGCCTGCAGTGCTCGGCGCGAATCCAGTGCGGCGCCACATTGACCGCTTCGGTATCTCCATCGACGTGGTAGAGCTCCGTTCCCCACGTGGGGCTGTCTCCGGGCCTCGCGAGGTAGAGCAGGCAGGTCACGAAGCCCCATTTCGGATCACGATGCGGGGGGATCAAATAGCCTTGCCGGCGCAGAAGAATGCGACCGTCGGTACTCTGCAGCTTGACGTGGGATTCGAGTGACTGACCGGCGAGCTCCGGCCACGTTGCCTGAAGCCAATGGTCGAGCGGCTGCCTGAACTTTCGGATCAGCGCTGGTCCGATGATGTCGTCCACGACCGAGTGCAGGAGGAATCCCCAGACCCGCCGGCTGAAGGCGGGCGCCATCTCGAACGGCACGACGATGCGCTGCTTGTTCTCCACTCCGTCGAACATTTCCACAGGCGGAATGCCACGCAACACGGCCTCGTAGAACGGTTGAGGAAACAAATCCTCGAGCACCACATGCGGGAACGGTTCGAGGTCGAGCGGAGCCGATTCGATTGACCGCTCGACGTGTGAACGGATCGACGCTGCGTCCAGGATGCGATCGACCGCGTCGAGCGCTGGCTGCAAATCGATGTCGCGCTGGTAGATCACGCGCAGCCTCGACTCGCGCACCCGCAGCTCCGCGACGGCGTCGCTGAGGGCCCTCAGCTTCTCTTCCAGGGCGGATGTTCGCGCCGCACTCTGGACGGCGTGCTTGTCGAGCTGCTTGACGAGGCGTTTCAGATCACGAGAGACGACCGCGAGATCGTCGACGGATTTGACGGCCCGCGCAATCGTGCGAGGCCGGATGACCTCGAGCAGGGCGGAAAAACGACCCTTCATCGCAGAAGTATCGCACGGCCGCTAGGCATCGGCTGTCGAGGTCTATCCGTTTCAGGGCCCACGCCTGTGTGGACCCGCCATCGTGTCACCCCGCAACTTCACGCCGCACGATCGCCGCGCCCTGCGCCATCGCCCGCATCTTGCCGTCAGCGACGTCGCGCGGCAGGTACTTCATCCCGCAATCGGTGGCGACGATGATGTTCTCCGGCGCAACGAACGGGAGCGCCCGCCGGATCCGCGCGGCAACTTTCTCGGGTGTTTCGACGGTCATGTCCGACAGGTCTACGCTGCCCAGCAGAATCTGCTTGCCGGGCAGCGACGTCAGTACAGAACAATCGAGGTTCGATTGCGCGGTTTCGATGGAGATCTGGCGGCAGCTGCACCCGGCCAGCTCCGGGAGGAACGAATATCCATTCGGCCGCTCGTGGATGATCGCGGCGTACCCGAAGCAGATGTGCACGCACGTGGTCCCCGTGACGCCATCGAGCGCGCGGTTGAGCGCGTTGAGTCCGTACTGCCGCGCCTTCTCTGGGCGCGCCTGCATGTAGGGCTCATCGATCTGGACGATGTCGGCCCCGGCCGCGAACAGATCCTTGATCTCCTCGTTCACCGCCGCCGCGTAATCCATCGCGGCCTCCTCGACGCTCTTGTAGAAATCGTTCTGCGCCTGCTGGGACATGGTGAACGGTCCCGGCACGGTGATCTTGATGCGCTTGCTCGTGTGGGCGCGAAGAAACTTCACGTCCTCCGTCTCGACGGGATGCCGGCGGCGGATCTTGCCGACGATGCGCGGCACAGGATTGGGATGGCCGGACCGGTCGAGGGCGCTGCCGGGGTTGTCGAGATCGACGCCTTCAAGCGCGGTGGCAAAGCGGTTCGAGTAGCTCTCGCGCCGGATTTCTCCGTCGGTGATGATGTCGAGACCGGCGTCTTCCTGCGCCTTGATGGCGAGCACCGTCGCATCGTTCTGCGCCTCTGGGAGCAGATGCTCGGGAATCCGCCAGAGCTCCTTCGCGCGCACGCGCGGCGGAAAGCGCCCGGCCAGCTTCGCGCGGTCGATGAGCCATTCAGGCTGCGGATAACTGCCGACAAGCGTCGATGGGAAGAGCATGTGTCCCCTAATATCGCCCCGACAGCAGCGCTCCGGCGCCTGGCACACGTGCTTCGAGTCCGAGCGTCTTCAGCATCTGATACGTGGTCGCAATTGATGCCGAGATGACGGGAAGCCCGCACTCCCGCTCCACGATCGGGACCGCCGCAAGCGATGGCATCTGCACGCACGACGAGAGGACGAGCACGTCGACGCCGCTGAGCGTCAGTTGCCTGTAGATGTCGACGAGGGCAAGCGGATCGAGACGTCCCACCTCCAGGTTGTCGGGAATTTCGAGCGCGACGCGGTCGGCGACCTCGATCCCTTCCGCTTCGATGTAGTCGGCGACCATACAGGTCAGCGCCTTCACGTAGGGCGCCACCATCGCGATCTTCCGCGCCTTCATCGTCTTCAAGCTGTCAACGAGGGCGCCTGCGCTCGTCACGACAGGGATGCAGAAGCCGCTTTCCTTCTCCGTCACCCGCTGCAGCCGCGCCTGGGACTGCCTGTGATAACCCTGTCCCATGCTCATGATGGCGACGAGGCATGCGTAGCCGAGCACATCGACGCGCGCGTCGGCCAGTTCCGCCGCGCACCGGTCGGAGTCGGCGTCCATCGCCGCCAACTCCTCTCTCGTGACCTTTTTCATGCGCATCCGGCTGGAGTGGAACGTGAACCGCGCCGGTTCGACCGCCTCGCGCGCGCGCAGCATGGTCGGTATCTCGGTCTCCATCGTCGTGTTCGAGCTGGGGACGATCTGGCCGATTCGATAGCTACGCGCCGACATGGGAAGCGCCTGTATCAGGCAGGAATACGTGATTCTTCACGCCAGACGCCGAGCGCCTTTTGCGCGGCGCGATCGGACGCGCTGAAGAGCACTGCCTGGTCGTGCGCCTCGTGCGAAACCTTCTGCCAGGACGGCACGACGAAGATATCGCGCGGACCCCAGCTCAACGTCACGCCGCCGATACGGCTGACGCCATGGCCTTCGACGACGTTGTAGATGGTCGAGTCGGTCGAGCGATACGTCTCGCCTGAGAACCCCTTCGGCAGCAGTTGAAGGAATGCCGCGATCGTCGGCATCGGATAGCCGCCAGTCGCCGGGTTCACGTACTGGAGCTTGACGCCGTGGCACGGATCGACGGGGCCGTTCCGGTGGAGCTGTTCGAGCGTCTCGCGGCTCCGCGAATACGGATAGGTGAAGACCGGCGCCGACAGGCTGGTCGGCTCGTACTCGAGCGGCAGCATGTTCGCGCCGTAGCGGGCTCGGGCATCGCCTTCAGGGCGCGCGACCGGCTGACTCTCCCGCGGGTGGTGCTCCAAAAAGCTGGAGTCCAGAAGGTTGACGATCGGCACATCCAGCACGTCCATCCAGATCACGGGAGACGAACCGGGGTTCCCATGATCGTGGAAGGTCCACGACGGCGTAAGAATGAAGTCGCCGACCTCCATGGAGGTCCGCTCGCCGTCCACCGCGGTATAGCCGCCACCATCGCCTTCGACGATCAAGCGCAGCGCCGAAGCGGTGTGACGATGGCTGGGAGCAACCTCGCCGGGCAGAATGATCTGCAGCCCCGCGTAGAGGCTCGACGTAATCTGCGAGGCGCCTCGGATCCCGGGATTCTCGAGAACCAGCACCCGCCGCTCCGCTTCCTTCGCGGTGATCAGGCGCGTCGCCTCCATCAGCAGTGGACGGAGCTCGTCATACTTCCACAAGGCGGGGATGCACACCGGCTGCGGCTCTGGCGGCACCAGCCGGCTCAGCACCTCCCAGAGAGGCGCGGTGTTCTTCTGGTCGAGCCGCCCGTAGAGCGCCTGACGCTCCGGCGAGGTCCCTGGTTTGATCGCGAAGGAGGAGCCGGGTTTCATCGCGATGGCTGCGCTTTCCATGGTCTCTGCCTCTGCCTCGAGTCTACGCCACGAGGGCACAAAGACTTTCAATGTACGTCTTTGTGTCCTCGTACATTCACACGCATCGTTCCGATTTTTTCGATCATTGCGACGATCTCATCACCAGGCTCGATCGGGCTGACCCCTTCCGGCGTCCCAGTGTAGATGACGTCGCCCGGGTACAGCGTGTAGAAGGACGATGCCAGCTCGATCAGCTCCGCAACCCCCAGAATCAGGTACTTCGTGTTCGACGACTGACGCACCCCGCCGTTGACGGCGATCTGCAGATCGAGCTGTCCGGGATTGGGGATCTCATCGGCCGTCACGAGCCACGGACCGAGCACCGAGTAGCTGTCACCGGACTTGCGGAAGCTGCGGTCCTCTGAGCCGCGGATCGG
>Ga0080064_1007029_pt1 | contig 11664 bp, 13 predicted proteins | sample Subgrocontami54m_FD_69260 | JGI IMG/M metagenome (GOLD analysis project Ga0080064, IMG submission 69260) | Subsurface groundwater microbial communities from S. Glens Falls, New York, USA - GMW46 contaminated, 5.4 m (SPADES assembly) (version 2) ...
CCCTGGATGATGTCCCTGGTCGGGCCGGGCATACTCACGACCGTCGGCGCGGTGGACAATCTCGAGAAAACCAAGACCTACCAGATGCTGATCGACCGGCTGGAGAAACGGCAGCTGATCAAGGTATTCGGCGCCGGGCACATGAGCTTCGGCATGGGCGTCGGCGGCAAGAAGCGCTTCGCCAAACCCGAAGACTTCACCGGCAAGAAAGTGCGCAGCATGGGACCGGTCGAGAACGCCGCGCTCGAGTCGTGGAAAGCAAACCCGGTCGTCATGGGATTCGGTGAAGTGCCGAACGCGATGGAGTCCGGCGTCATCGATGGTTTGATGACCAGCCTCGGCGGTTGGAACAGCATGCGCGAGCAGGCGCCTTACTACACGATGGGCGGCGCCGGCACCTTCGTCGGCGACTACTACATGGTGAGCGCAAGCCGGCGCTGGTGGGACCGCCTGAGCCCGGCGACCCGGACCGCGCTGGACGGATTGATCAAGGAAACGATCCAGGCGCAGAAAGAATTCAACTGGTGCTTCGACAAGATGGCCTACGACAAGTACGGGACCAAGGACCCGGCAAAGCCGGGCGTGTACTGGATGACGCCGCAGGAGGTCTCTGCCATGGTGGGCGCGATGGGCGACGCAACCAGCCGCTACGTGAAGAGCAAGACGCCGCAGGAAGCGGGCCCGTGGGTCGACACGTTCGTCAAGGAAGGCCGGGAGCTTTCCAAGCAGCATCCGGCCGGCTCGTCGTGGATCGAGAAGGTGGACTGCTCGAAGCACGCCGCCAGGATCTCGATCAAGTAGAGCGCCGAGTTCAGGCCCCGGCGCGTGGAGAAGGCGTACGAAATCTGGCGTGCGTTCCAGGATCGGGTCCTGGGACGCGTCGCCGCGCTCCTGTTGCTCGGCTGCACCCTGCTCGCGATTCTCGAGATCTTCCGCCGTTACGTACTGGGTTTTTCTTTCGAGTGGCAGCAGGACGCCGTCACCTTCTTCATCCTGAGCGGCGTTTATCTGTACTTCAGCATCTCGCAGCGCCACGACGAGCACCTGACCGTGGCGGTGCTGCCCGAGGTGCTGGCAGCGATCGGGCCGCGCGCGCGCCGCGCGGCCGAGTTCGTCAAGGTCATCGCCCATGTCATCACCTTCCTGTTCCTCATCGCCGTGGTGTGGTGGGGCATCCCGGAAGTGCGGGAGAGCATTCACTACGAAACCCGGACCGAGAGCCTGGCGTTTCCCATGTGGCCGTTCCTGGCGGTGCTGCTCGCCGGGTTCGCGTTCATGGTCGTCACGTTGTTTTTCCAGATCTACCGCGGCATCCAGAAGCTGCGCGGCTTGAGCGTTCTCGAGGAACCGGCAGAAGCAAAAGAAGCAGCGCTGCACTGACACGCTGATCCGAAAAGGGGGGAGTGGATGTACATTACAGGGATCGTAGCCCTCGTGCTGCTCGTGCTGAGCGTGCCGATCGGCATCGCGTTGAGCGCCTCGAGCGCGGCCTTCATCCTCGGCGATCCGTTGCTCTCGACCGAAGTCATCTTCCGCGCCTTCTTCAATTTCATCAGCCGCTACTCGCTGACGGCGATTCCGCTTTTCATCTTCGCGGGCTTCCTCATGGAGCGCACCGGCCTGGTCGGGCAGCTGTTCCGCTTCGCCGACTCGCTGGTCGGCTGGATGCCCGGCGGGTTCGGCGTCGCGACGGTGCTCGCCTGCGTGCTGTTCGGGTCGATCTCGGGTTCGAGCGTCGCGATGGCGGCGGCCATGAGCGTCATCGCCATTCCCGAGATGCTGAAGCGCGGCTACCCGCCGTGGCTCGCGGCGGGCCTGGTCGCCACCGCCGGCGGCATTGCGATGCTGATTCCGCCGAGCATCATCCTGCTCATCTACGGCCTCGTGACCGAGACCTCGGTGGCGCGACTGTTCTTCGCCGGCATCATCCCGGGGCTGATGCTCGCCCTCGGCAACATCATCACGGTCATGGTCATCGCCATCTATCTGAAACTGCCGCGCGGCACGTTCGACCGCCGCCGGATCTGGCCCGAGACCCTGGGAGCGCTGCCGGCGCTCGGCATGCCGGTCGTGATCCTCGGCGGACTCTACGGCGGGCTCTTTACGCCCACTGAGGCGGCGGCTGCCGCCTGCGGCTACGCTCTGGTGTACGGGATCATCGTCGGCCGGGGCGAATTCATCAAGCAGCTCCTGCCCACCGCCGCCCGGTCGTTGAACCTGACGGCCGTGATCCTGTTTCTGGTAGGCAGCGTCGGCGTGTTCCAGTTTCTGGCGGCGAACCTGTACTGGCCGCAGAAGATCACCGAGACCATCGTCGGATGGGGGCTGTCGCCGCTCGGCTTCATCTTCGCGTTCATGGGGGTCCTGCTGATACTCGGATGTCTGGTGGATGGCGTCGCGATGGTGCTGCTGACGGTGCCGGTGGTGTTCCCGGTCGCGATGGCGCTCAAGATCGACCCGATCCAGCTCGGCATCATCATCACGCTCAACGTCGAGACGGGCGTGGTCACACCCCCGGTCGGCCTGAATCTCTTCGCGGTGAGCGGCACCTCGAAGATTCCCTTGACCCAGGTCCTGAAGGGCACCATCCCGTTTTTCATCGGCGATCTTACCGTGCTGATCCTGTGTATTTTGTATCCGGGACTGTCGACCTGGCTGCCGAATCTGCTCATCACTGACGTCTTCAAATGATTGCGGGAGCTTCTCCCTCACCCTGCGCCCGCGGAGGGCGGAACAGGTTCCGTCGGCTTGCCGATGGATGTGACCCCGCAGCGGGATGCCAGGCGCCGGATAGCCGCGTGCTTATGCGCGCCTTCACGGTCGCATCCCCAGAGGGGCCCCTGCTCCACGCTCCGGCGCGCCCTCTCCCGGAGGGAGAGGGAAGACAAGCCCTTCTCCCTCCGGGAGAAGGGTTGGGATGAGGGAATATTCGCGCGCTCAAGCGCTCCGCGCCTTGCCGCTCAGCCAGACGCGCTCGATCTGCGGCAGCGCCTGCTCGATCCGCCGCCCGATTTCCTCGTCGGTCAGCGAGCTCAAGGGATGGGCGATCACGACCGCCTGCAGTTCCGCCATGCCCAGCGCGTCGCACTGCGTCTGCGCCTCGAGCACGAACTCGGTCGTGACGATCACCGCGGTAGGGCGACCTCCGGCCTCCAACATCACTGAGTCGTGCATACAGCACGACGTGCAGGACCCTCAGTCGCCGATGGCAGTGATGACGATGTCGTTATTCGACGCGATTTCGGCGATCAGCTCGGGCTTCGCGTTGAGCGAGAAGCTTTCCTTCTTGTAATAATTCACCGCGCTGAAGGCGTGCTTCTCCGCGAGCCGGTCGCGCACGCCGCGCAGCAGCTTGTTGGCGTTCCACTTGGTATTGTCGAGCAGGCCCAGCCTTAAACCCGCCAGCTTTGCCACGCGCGGTGCCGTCGTGACTGGCGCCGCTTCCACCACGCCGCGCGGGTCGTAAGTCGGTATCGTATTCGTCATCGTGTCCTCCTTTTTTCCCTCACCCTCGATCCCTCTCCCGGAGGGAGAGGGAAGACAAGCCCTTCTCCCTCCGGGAGAAGGGTGGGGATGAGGGAGACGTATTCATCTTGTTACGTGCTCTAAACGTAACACGTGCCATCCACGCACGGCGGTCCGTTCGCCGGCTGCACGTCACCTAAGCCGCGCAGCACCGGCGAGGACATGTGTCCCCAGCCCGGTATGAAAGCGGAAAAGCGCCCGGCCTCGCCACCGGCAACAAACAGGTGAATGTTGTTCGGGCCCGGTACGATCGGCGTGCGCGCATCGGGCTCGCGTTTGTACCACAGCGGCAGATTGCGGTTGTAGACCTTGCCGTAGCGGCCATTGCCATAGAGATCGCCCCACCGGTTGCCCGAATGCGCCCACAGGTAATGGCGGATGTCGTGCCGTTTCCAGCCGGTTTTGGCGATTGTCGCCGCATGCTCCGGACCGAGGATGACCGCGCAATGTCCCGCCGAGACGGCGTTGTTGTTGCAGATCGTGCTCATCGCGGAGCAGATGCTGTCGAGTATCCCTTCCGCGTCGTTTGCATAATGGTTGGTGACGCTGTGAGGCGGCTCCGCGGCCAGCACGAAGACTGTTGAATCCTCCGCCTTAAAGCCGTGCTCCACATGATACGGCGCCAAAGGACTCGCCTCCTCGTTCTCGGCAATGCAATAGGTGTATTTGCCGGGGTGGCCGAGCGTGCTCTTGTCGAGCAGTCCCGGCCAGCCGCCGCCGACGTTGAGCAGGACCAGGCGCAGCGCGCGGCCGATCGTCGCATTGGCCCGGTTTCCGGGGCCGAACACGTTGCAGCCGGCGTTCATGCCTATGGCGCGGCGGACGGGGCCGTTCACCACCAGCAGCGGGCTCGCCATGTGGGTCGTGGCCTGCACGCCGTTCAGGTTGAACCGCGTATCGCACAGCGCCAGCATCGCCGCCTCGACCACCGGCGCATATTCGGGCCGGCAGCCCGCCATCACCATGTTGACCGCGAGCACTTCACTCGTGAGGCTGCCCCAGCGCGGCGGCACGCGGCTCACCAGGCGCCCGGCATCACCACCGAGCGTCGCGATGACCGCCGCGATTTTCCCGGGCGTGGGCGGGACGAGCGGCAGGCCGTCCGAGTAGCCACGCTCGTAATACCACTCGATCAGGTCGGTGCCTTCCGGCGCGTGCGGGGAGTCGGACGGAGACGGCGTCTGGATGGCGGCGGATTGCCCCATGTTCTGTTTCCCGATGCAGGATTTGAAAAAGAACCCCCGGCTATTATCTCATCGCCTGAGAGCAGCCGGGAGCCGACAATGGAAAAATGGGAGAGTATCTTTGTTGGGGACTTCCAAACCGGCGTGGAATTGAGTAGATTAGGGTTCCAAAGGAGGAATATCATGAAAACCCAGATTACTGTTACCGTAGCCGCGGTCCTGCTCACCGCCTGCCAGACGATGACTCCCGAGCCACTGCGGGCGACCGCGCAGTTGCAACCGACCAAGGGCAGCAAGACCTTTGGCGAAGCGACCTTCGAGCAGGTGGCCGACAAGGTCCGCGTCGTGGTGTTCGTGCAGGGCCTCAAGCCCGGACAAGAGCACGGCCTGCACATTCACGAAGCCGGCGACTGCAGCTCAGGCGACGGCATGAGCACCAAGGGCCACTTCAATCCTTTCGGCAAGCCGCACGCGAATCACGCCAGCGCCGAACGCCACGCCGGCGACTTGCCGGTCCTCAAGGCCAACAAGGCAGGCCGCGCCAATGTCCAGATCGACCTCGACATCATCACGGTAGCGCCCGGTGCGGGAAGCATCGTCGGCCGCGGGCTCATCGTTCACGCCGACCCCGACGACTACAAGACCCAGCCGACCGGCAACGCCGGTGCGCGTATCGCCTGCGGCGTGATCAAGGCCAGCTGAAGTTCGCGCTAAATAACTTTCGACGCCCGCAGCGCGCGTATGCGCGCTGCGTCATAACCGATCTCCCGCAGCAGCGCGTCCGTGTGCTCGCCGAGTGCGGGCGCCGGACGCGCTGGCGCCTGCTCTTCCGCGCACCGCACCGGCGGGGCGACCATGCGATAGGACCCTTTGGTCGGATGCGGTAGTGACTGCAGCCTGCCGTGCTCCGTCACGAACGGGTTGTCGAGCGCTTGGGCAAGATCGTGGATCGGCGCCGCCGGCACCGCGCCGGCGAACCGTGCGAGCCACTCGCCGGTGGTGCGTTGCTCCAACTCACGGTCAAGAAGTTCGGTCAGCAGATCGCGGTGCCGCAATCGGTCCACGAACAAGTGAAAGCGCGCATCCCCGCTCCACTCGGGACGTCCGAGTTTTCGGCACAGCGCCGGCCAGAACTTCTCCTTGTTGCACATCAGATAAATCCAGCCGTCGCGCGTGCGATAAAGCTGACACGGCGTGAGCGAGGGGTGCGCCGAGCGCGGAAGGCGCCCGGTGACGACCCCTTCGTTCAAATACCAGGTAGCGAGATAGCTCGTATTGTGGAGCGCCATGTCGAACAGGCTCACGTCGATATCGCGTCCGATGCCGGTCGCGCGTGCCGAGGTCAGCGCCGCGAGCAGCGCGTACGCGAGCGCGAGCCCGGTCATCATGTCCACGATCGAGAGTCCAAAGCGCGCCGGCGGCGCGCCGGGCTCTCCGGTCAACGAGAAGTAGCCGGCCTCCGCCTGCATCAGATAGTCGAATCCCGGCCAGTCGGCGCGCGGGCCGCTGCGCCCATAGGCGGAAAGGTGCGCGCATACTATCTTCGGGTTGTGCTGCTTAAGGCGCTCGTAGACGAGCCCGAGTTTGGCCGGCACGTCGCCGCGCAAATTCGAGGCAAGCGCGTCCGCCGCGCGCACGAGATCGTGCAGCACCGCCTTTCCCTCGGGGCGGGAAAGATCGAGCGTAAGACTTTTCTTGTTGCGGTTAAAACTGTGGAAGAACTCACTGTCGCCGGGCGCGAAGAAGTACGGTCCCACGGCGCGCGACATGTCGCCGCCGTCGTGCGGGTTCTCGATCTTGATCACTTCCGCGCCCTGGTCGGCGAGGAACATCGTGCCGAACGGGCCCGCCCCGTATTGCTCGACCGCCAGCACGCGCACACCGTTCAGGGGCAGCATGGAACTCAATGTTGAATTCGATATGATGAGCGCGAAACGAGACCCGGATTGACCGAAACCATGTTACCGGGCGGCGCTGCTCGTCATTGCGGCGTGGTGTCGGCGCCTGTGCCCAAACGGAGCGGAGCGTTGATCGCTTCCAGGTTCAGAAGGAAAGCGCTGTGGTCATACTGCGTCAGGCCCCGGTCATAAAGTTCCTGAAACACGTCTCTGACCGCCACCACGATAGGCAGCTTCAGGTTGAGATCGGCTGCCGTTGCGAGAACCGTGTTGAGATCCTTCACGAAATTACGGATGGGCGCGCCCGGGCGAAAGTCCCGCTTGACCATGCGCCTGCCATGTTCCTGCAGCACGCGGCTGTCGCCGTGACCTCCCAGCAACGCCGCGGGAATTTGCGCAGGATCGCCGCCGCCGGCGCTGGCCAGCAGCAGCGCCTGGGCTACGCCGGAAATATTCACCGCCACCATGATCTGATTGGCCAGCTTCGCGATCTGTCCACTGCCGGCCGGTCCCATATAGCTCGCCCGCCCCATCGGCTTGAAAACGCCTGCGGCCTCGGCGCGCGCAAAATCTTTTTCCTCTCCTCCAGCCATAATGGCGAGCGAGCCCTCCGCGGCGCCCACGCTGCCACCCGATACCGGCGCATCGAGATGACCCACGCCTTTTTCCTTCAGCAGCCTCGCGTGCTCCTGCGCCATCTTGGGAGGGATGGACGCCATATCGATGAAAATCGCGCCGCGCTTCATGTGTTCCACAGCACCGCTGTCGAAGAACACCTCGCGTACCACCGGCCCGCTGTCGAGTATGGAAAGAATGTAGTCGGCCCCCTTGACCGCTTCGGTGGGAGACGGCGCGATCGAGCCGCCCGCCTGCAGCACGGGCGCGCCCTTGCTCGAGGTGCGGTTCCATCCCACGACATCGAACCCGGCGCGCACCAGATTGACCGCCATGGGGGCGCCCATAATTCCAAGGCCAAGAAAAGCGACAGATGCCATTATCGGTCTCCTGAGTTGCTTGCGGAACCACGCTCGAGCGAACTATATCTGGTATTAGCCGGCGCAGCGAAGATGCTAAACCGATATACCGGCATGGACAACTTTGCTCGTGCTAATTTTTCCCGGAGTACTGTGGCTAATGCGTTTTGTCACGGCGCGAACATTTGCTGCAGGAGCTTGAGTGCCGGCGCCGGATCGAGCTCAGCCAGCTTCTTCGAGAGACGGGTATTGTCGACCATGCGAATCTGATCGAGCGCCACCGAGCGGACCTTGCCGCCAATTCGCACCGTGAACCGCGTCGCCCAGGGTCTGATCGTGGTGGTCACCGGCGCAACGATCACGGTGCCGAGACCCCGGTTCATCTCGTCGGGCGAGACCACGAGCGCAGGCCTGCGCTTGCTTATTTCCCGGCCGCGAGCGGGATCAAGCTCCACCCACCATACCTCGCCACGACGTGGATGCGCGGCGGGCATCACTTGTCCCAGCCCTCATCAATGGGGAGACCGCCCCACAGGTTTTCGGGTTTTCGCGGGCGCTTCTTCTGGAATGACTCCTCCCACCCCGCGCGCGGGTGCGGTGCTTGTCCGATCACGATAGCGTGATCCCGCGCCTGCAACTGCACGGGGCGCGATGGATCGAGTTTGGACTGGCGCAGCATCGCCTTGGGAATACGCACCCCTTTCGAGTTGCCGATGGCAACGATTTTGGCTTCCATGACCCCTCGCGATCGCTGTAATTACGCCGTAATTATATCAGCCCGGCGGCACGAACACCATCTCACGCCGGGTGCCGCTTGACGAGTTCGCGTGCGATGATGATGCGTTGCAGTTCGTTCGTGCCCTCGCCGATTGCGAGCAGCGGCGCGTCTCGGTAATAGCGCTCGATATTGAACTCCTTCGAGTAGCCGTAGGCGCCGTGAATGCGCATCGCCTCGAGGCTGTTCTCGAGCCCCGCTTCGGTGGCGTACAGTTTTGCCATGCCGGCTTCGAGATCACAGCGCCTGCCTGCGTCGTAGGCGCGCGCGGCGGAATCGACCAGCAGGCGCGCGGCCTCGACCCGTGTCGCCATGTCGGCGAGCTTCAACTGGATCGCCTGATGCTCGGCGATCGGCTTGCCGAAGGTCTTGCGCAGTTGCGCGTAGCGCAGCGACTCTTCCAAGCATGCGCGCGCGAGCCCCGCGCCGCGCGCTGCGACGTTGATGCGTCCGAGTTCGAGCCCGTTCAGCACCTGCTGCAGGCCGCGGCCCTCCGTCGTCCCGATCAGGTTCGCGGCCGGCACCCGGCAGTTCTCGAATGTAATCTCGCCGGTATCGATGCCGCGATAGCCGAGCTTCTCGAGCTTGCGCACAACCTTGAAGCCCGGCCCCTTCTCGATCAGCAGCAGGCTAATGCCCCGGTGCGGCGGCTGCGCGCGCAAATCGGTCTTTACCAGTACTGCCAGGATGTGCCCTTCGACGCTGTTGGTAATCCAGGTCTTGGCGCCGTTGACGACGTAGTGATCGCCCTCGCGATGCGCATGGGTGCGGATCGCCTGCAGGTCAGTGCCGCAGTCGGGTTCGGTAAGCGCGATGCCGCCGCGCAGTTCACCGCTCGCGAATCGCGCAAGATAGCGGCCTTTCTGTTCTTCTGTGCCGAAGCGCTGCACCGCCGCTGCCATGATGAGATGCGAGTTGAAGAGTCCCGGCACCGAAATCCACACCGCCGCCATGCGCTCGACGATTCTTGCATAGATCAACGCAGTAAGCCCGAGCCCGCCGTACTCGGGAGCGATGGTGGCGCCGAAAAGCCCGAGTGTTCTGAGCTTTGCGACGATCGCGTCAGGGTAGGTGTCGGCGGCTTCCAGCGCGTGCACGACCGGGCGTACCTCGCGCTCGAGGAAACGGTCCACGCTCTGCAATATGAGCGCCTCCTGCCCGTCGTCTTCGCGCGACTGCGGTGCCTCGTCCATGCCCATAGCCATAAACCATATTCAAAGTTGAAGGACGGATACTCTACCCGGAGATTGCATCGGCTGCCATACCGATTCGCTTGCGTGCGATCGGCGCGCCGCGCGCTTGACCTGGCGCACCCGGCACATGCATGATTTGCTTGGGGGTTCGACGCGGCACGAAGAAGTCAAGCTGAAACACGGAAAACAATCCGATAATAAAGGAGGAAGGTGATGTTAAAGATGAAGAGCGACAAGGCACGCAAAACCAGCGCGCAGCGTTTGCGGTGCACCGCAGTGTCATTTGCTGCAACGCTGCTGGTTGCAGCCACTTCGGCGCTGGCGGCGTATCCCGATAAACCGATTCGCATGATCATTCCCTATTCGCCGGGCGGTGCGACCGATGTGGTGATCCGTATCTGGGCGGAAAGGTTGCCGGAACAGATCGGGGCACAGGTCGTGGTCGACAACCGGCCGGGCGCCGGCAGCCTGATCGGCACGGAAATCGCGGCGAATTCTCCGGCCGATGGTTACACCCTGCTGGGTTCGGGCACGCCGTTGGTGATCGTACCGCATTTGTACAAGAAACTGCCTTACGATCCGCTGAAGGATTTCACGCCCATCATGCAGGTGGGCAGCCAGCCCTATGCGCTGACGATTCATCCGTCACTGGGCGTCAAGTCGGTGCCGGAATTGATCGATCTCGCGAAAAAACAGCCGGGCAAAATCAATTACGCATCTTCGGGCAATGGCGGCGCCCAGCATCTTTTTGCCGCGATGTTCGTATCCATGGCGAAGATCAACATGGTCCACATTCCCTACAAAGGCAGCGGGCCGGCGCGCGCGGATCTTCTGGGAGGGCACGTCAAGGTCGGCTGTCTCGGCGTATCGAGCGTCATTCAACATCATAAAGCCGGGCAGCTGCGCATGATAGGGCTGACCAGCGCCAAACGCTCGCCCGAGCTGCCGGATGTTCCAGCCATCGCCGAGACCATCCCGGGCTACGAGGCAACATTGTGGAGCGGAGTGCTGGCGCCCAAAGGAACTCCGCCGGCGGTGGTCAGTTATCTCAACAAGGAAATACATAAAATGCTGCAGCGCCCCGACGTGCAGACGGCATTCCAGCGCACCGGAACCGACGTCGTCTCGACGGACCCGAAAGCATTCGGCGCAATGCTCGGAGTCGAGTTCAAGAAATGGGGCGAGGTGGTACGTGAAGTAAAACTTCACATCGACTGACGCGGCACGGCTTTGATGACGACGCCGACCGGTTCCCGGTCGGCGTTTTCACTTGGCCAGGTCCTCCACCGCGTGGCCGCGCTTCGGCACGAGGATAGCGCGCCCGACCGCCATCGCAAGTTTCAGCGCACGGCCGCGGCGGCCATCAAAGGTAAAGGGTGAGCCGCTCTACCCGGAAAAAGTGATCGCCACCATACCGACGTCGCTCGTGCATGGAGCCGGTTCCCGACATCTTGCCGCGATTCAGGGTCCGGAATCGGCGAATCGCCGGTGCAGCGTGCTAAGATGCATAAACGCTTATCCGCATAGGTGGCATATGGAAGACGATATCCGCTGGACGGTCAAGGTGTCGCGGGACACTGATATCGCGCTGCGCTCGTTTCTCGCGCAGCGAGGCCTCAGGAAAGGCGAACTGTCCAAGTTCGTCGAGCGGGCGGTGCGCAAGGAAGTGCTGACCCAGACCACGGCGGCGCTCAAGGCCCGCAATCAGGACGTTCCTTACGCCCGGCTGCAGGCGATCGTGGACGAAGCGGTCGCCAAAATCCGGAGCGAAGGCGGGTCACGACGCCGGCGCGGATAGCCGGTGCGTGTCATTCTCGACACGAACATCCTCGTCGCCGCGCTGATCTCCCCGTCCGGACCGCCGGCCGCGATCCTGCAGGCGTTTCTGGACGAACGTTTCACGCTCGTGACCTGCGAGCTCCAGCTCGAGGAATTCCGGCGCGTTACGCGCGACCCCGAGCTGCGCAAGCGCGTGAAACCGGCGGAGGCCGGCACGCTGGTCAACGAACTGCGGGCGCTCGCGCTCATTCCCGAACGACTGCCCAGGATCGAGCGCTCAAGCGACCCGCACGACGATTTCCTGCTCGGACTCGCCGAAGCGGCGAGCGCGGATTA
>Ga0080064_1007031_pt1 | contig 11662 bp, 11 predicted proteins | sample Subgrocontami54m_FD_69260 | JGI IMG/M metagenome (GOLD analysis project Ga0080064, IMG submission 69260) | Subsurface groundwater microbial communities from S. Glens Falls, New York, USA - GMW46 contaminated, 5.4 m (SPADES assembly) (version 2) ...
GGCTTTCGGAGAACATCCGCGTGCGCTCGATCATCGGCCGCTTCCTCGAGCACTCGCGCATCTTCTATTTCGCCAACGACGGCGCCGAGGACGTGTACCTGTCGAGCGCCGACTGGATGGAGCGCAATTTCTTCCGGCGCATCGAGCTGTGCTTCCCTGTGCTCGACCCGCGCCTCAAGCAGCGCGTCATCAAGGAAGGGTTGAAGATCTATCTCGCCGACGCGGCCTGGGAAATGGACGCGGACGGCAACTACCACCGCAAGCGCGCGCGAGGGCGCGTGCCGCGCCCGGCCCAGGAGCAACTGCTCGCGCTGCTCGCCGCGCGCTAGGGAAACTCTGAAAGACAATGCGTTCTGTCGCGAGCGCGTAGGTTGGGCTGAGGCCTCAGGCCGAAGCCCAACAACGTAATGCGGGAATGTTGGGCTTCGCTATGCTCAGCCCAACCTACGCGCTAGCGGCGACGCATCGATCGCGCGCCTTCACCACAGCCACGCCGCGCCGCGGACGCCGCTCGAGTCGCCGTGCCGGTGGCGCGCCAGCCGGGTGGCGATGCTGTCGGAGAAGACGTAGCGGGTCCAAAGGCGCGGGACGCTCGCGTACAGGCGCTCGATGTTGGACATGCCGCCGCCCAGCACGATCAGGTCGGGATCGACGACGTTGATCACGCCCGCGAGCGAGCGGGCCAGCCGGTCTTCGTAGAGCTGCAGGGTCCGCTCGGCGCCCGCATCGCCCGCCGCGGCGGCGGCGACGATCTCCGGCGGCGAAAGGCCCGCCCCCGTGGCCGCGGCGTGCAATTTCGCCATGCCCGGCCCGGAGAGATAGGTCTCGATGCAACCCGGCCGGCCGCAATAGCATTCGGGCAGCGGCAGGTCCTCATCGCGCGGCAGCGGCAGCGGATTGTGGCCCCACTCGCCCGCGATGGCATTCGCGCCGACGAGCACGCGCCGCGACATCACGATGCCGCCGCCTACGCCCGTGCCCAGGATGACGCCGAACACTACGTCGGCATCACGCCCCGCGCCGTCGACCGCCTCCGAAAGCGCGAAGCAGTTGGCGTCGTTGGCGATGCGCAGCTCGCGGCCGAGCAGCGCCTCGAGATCCTGCTTGACCGGCTTGCCGTTGAGGCAGGTCGAGTTGGCGTTCTTCAGCAGCCCCGTCGCTCGCGAAACCGCCCCGGGCGTGCCGATGCCGATGCTCCCGCGCGCGCCCAGCTCGCGTTCCGCCCACTCGGCGAGGCCCGCCACCGCAGCGATCGTCGCGGCATAGCCCTCCGTCGGGGTCGATATGCGCCGCCGCAGCAGCTCGCGGCCGTCAGCGTCGAGCGCGATGATCTCGATCTTGGTGCCGCCGAGGTCGATGCCGATCCTTAAACCCATGATTCGCACCACTTCCTTTCAGCAACCAATCCGGTGGGCTACACGTCTAGCTCGACGAACGAGCCCAACAGGGACGCTACTAGCCCCTACTGCCATCCTGCCTCAAGTTTCGCCGCCCCGCTGCCGGAGCGCAGCAATGCGAGCACCGCCAGCAGGGCGCTGGGCTCTCCGTACGACTGACACGAAACGCTGGTCACACGACTGAGACAATACTGACTTAAGGCGGATGCCCCCTATGACCCCGGAATAGCTCAAGGCCCGCCTGGGCGCTTCGAATTGGGTCAGGGCTCGGGCCCGGCGCCAGGGCATGGACATGAATTCGGATCGAATAGCGCGGTTCTGGAAAAGGCGTAGCATTCGCAGAAAATGGCTTGGCAAAATCAAGCCGCGGTGCCAGGAGGACGCGACCGTGAATCGGCACGCTCCCAGAAACCATATAGCGTGCTGGTGGATCCACCACTACCGAGAGGAGCAACGCTATGCAACGTGCACCGTTTGCCGCAGCACCACCCAGCATGTTTGATCTTGTCGTAGGTGGCTGCCTGCATAATCCAAATTCCTGCACTGCAAAGGGCGGATTTCCCGAATGTATTGGATAGGGAGACATAGCGACAATTGAATAGGGATGCAGTGATATCGTTCGATTCCTGTGGCTAAAGGGCAATGCCGTCGCCGAATTCTTCGAGTAGCGCTAGCGGTGTGAGCCTAACCGGCTCACAGACTCTCGACGCACTAATATTTGGCTCTAAATGGGGGGGCGCGACAGGGACAGGCGTAACCGTGTCCTACAGCTTCCCTTGGGTATCTGGAGGCGCAGCATTTTCTGGCCCCAATGGCGTTGGTAATTACTCGTCTCTCAACGAACACCAAGCGACCTATCATTTCGGCCTAAACGCTACGCAACAAGCTGCTGCACGCAGCGCCTTGCAGGCTTGGGCCAATGTTGCGAATACCAAGTTTCAGGAAGTATCCGATACAGCATCAAGCGTCGGTGACATTCGTTTTGCCTGGACATCCGCCTCAGAAAAGACCAGCAGGGGTACTCAGGCGTGGGGTTGGGCACAGTATCCCAACGCATATTACCCATCTAGCGGCGACGTATGGGTCAGCACGCTCGGTTCGGCGGGCACCACCGAAACGAATTGGTCGGTAGGCTCATATAACTTTTACTCTCTAATTCATGAATCTGGCCACGCATTGGGTCTCAAGCATCCTTTTGAGGGGGGTGCCGTACTTCCTCTGGCACAAGATTCTCGACAGTACTCCGTCATGTCCTATACGGATCACCCACACAGCTTGTTTGTCCAGGTGACTCCAACTGCGAACGGCCATTCATGGAGTTCCTTCTATGTTGTGCCTGACACCCCAATGCTCAATGACATCTTAGCTATTCAACTCCTCTACGGCGCCAACTCATCTTATCGAACGGGAGACGATACCTACAGCTTTGACCCCGCTACACCCTTTTTCACAACGGTCTGGGACGCCGGAGGGAAGGATACAATCTCCGTCTCGAATTTCAGCAAGGGATGCACAATTGACTTGGTTCCTGGGCATTTTTCCAAGATAACCATCGAATCTGATACCTTGCCGACCGGGCTCAATTGGCCGGTGCCGCCTCCTGCCGCCACCTATGATGGGACAGACAATCTCGCGATCGCCTTCAACTGCACTATTGAAGATGCAATCGGAGGCAGCGGTAACGATACACTGATCGGCAACACGGCTGATAACGTGCTCGATGGCAGTGCCGGCAATGACACGCTCACTGGCGGCAATGGCAACGATACGCTCACCGGTGGTTCGGGTAACGACAGCCTCTCAGGGAGCGCCGGCAATGATGTTCTGGCCGGTGGCTCTGGCAACGACATTTTGGTCGGAGGAGAAGGCGACGACACGTTTGATTGGGACACAGGCTCGCGAGAGGGGGCAGACACGTTTGTCGGCGGTTCGGGGAACGATACCTATGTTGCCTCCGGGGGTGACACCGTCCAAGAAAACGCCGCAGGGGGAACGGACCTGATTTGGGCTGCCGTGACCTATTCGCTTGCAAGCACCCCTTACGTTGAGAACTTGTATCTATATGGGACATCTGTAGCGAACATCACAGGCAACAACCTCGTCAACTGGCTGAGGGGGAATGACGCCGCCAACATAATCGATGGAGGTACAGGCAATGACCTCCTGAACGGTTTAGCCGGTAACGATACCATCGTCGGCGGTGCAGGCGTCGATATTTCAGCCTATACCGATATCCGCACGGCCTACACCATCACAAAGACCCCGACGGGCTTCACTGTCAGTGGCGGCGCTGAAGGTACGGACTCTCTGACCGGTATCGAACGTCTGCAGTTCGCAGACAAGAAATTGGCCTTCGACATGGATGCAAGTGCGGGCAACACCGCGAAAATGATTGGTGCTGCATATGGCATCAACTTCATCACGGCGGAAAATAACAAGGAAGGAATTGCACTCTTCGATGCTGGCTACACCTTGAAACAAGTGGCCAGCCTGGTATTGACTCTTCCCAGTTTTGTCCACTTGGCTGGGTCTCAGCACAGCAATACTGATTTCGTCAATCTCGTCTACAAGAACGTCGTCGGCACATTTCCATCAGCTTCCGACCTCAACTACTACGTAAATATCCTGAACAGTGGGATGAGCCAGGCGGATCTGCTGGTAATTGCAGCCGATTGCGATGCCAATGCAACGCATATCAATCTCGTTGGTTTAGCAAGTACGGGCTTGGAGTACGTCTAGTCCCTGTTCAACGCGTTGAGACGCAGCTTCGCGAGGCCGGGCTACGACAACGCCCTCATGACCGCCTTGTGGTCTCTGGCGATGACGTTGAGCAGCACCAGGGCCGGACCGCCGGGGGCGCGGTCGCCGCGCTCCCAATGCCGCAGCGTCGCCACGGAAAACCCGAAGCGGGCGGCGAACTGCTCCTGCGTCATGCCCACGCGCTGCCGCAGCTCCTTGACATCCACGGCCCGCGGCCGGAACACCCGCACGCCGGCGCCCGCCTTCGTGCGCCTGGCGTGGCCGATCGCCTCCGTCAGCCCCCGCTTGATCTTCTCGAATGCCTTGCCCATGTTTCACTCCTCGATCCATGCTGATACCAGTACGCCCACCAGGTCCGCCAAGTCGTTGCGCTCCGCCTTGCTGAGGTTCGCCCGCTCGTTCTTTGCGAACAGCGTCAGCAGATACAGCGGCATCGCCTCGCTATGGACGTAATAGACGACCCGCACGCCACCGCTCTTGCCCCGTCCGCCACGGCCCCAGCGCAGCTTGCGCACGCCGCCCGTGCCCACGATCAGATCGCCGGCTCGCGGGTGCGCCGCCAGGTAGGAAATCAGGTCTCGGCGCTCGTCTTGGGACAGCAGTTTCTCCGCCTGACGGATGTATTCCTGGGTTTCGGCTACGGTGTAAAGCATGATATCGACTAATCCAATGGATTATAACAGCATGTTTGTGCCGTAGAAGAAATGCTATGCCGCGGCCTTCGCCCTGATCAGCGCCGCGAAGATCAGGCGGCGAGAAGTCCCGCGCCCTGCATCCCGGAAATCTAGCCGATGCCGATCCAGGCCTGGATCCAGCCGCCTGGAAAGGGAAGGTGGAGCAGGCGATCCAGGAGGCCGTAGAAGATGCCCCACACGGCCAGTGCAAGAGCCAGCGACGTTCCCCAGCCTTCGCGTCCCTGGAGCTTCACGTAGAGGAAGACGAAAAGCGGAACTGCGATCGGGAACCCCAGCAGGACGATCGCAACGAAGAAGCCGACGATCCAGGCCATCCCCGTCAGTGTTCTGCGGAGCATCACCCGCCGCGGCAGGTCCCGCGTAAGCTGGAAGTCCGGCGAATCGCCCCGCTCGGTCGATCCGAACATCACCCAGAGGACCTCCGCGGCGGCCAGGCAGAACACCGGGATTCCGATCACCAGCGGGAAGAGCGCGGCCTTCCACGGCCAGCCGAACGTGCTGGCGACCGCCCAGCCCGAGAGGACCATGATGCCCAGTCCGAGGGCGAGAGAAGCCTTGCTATGCATGCGCGCCCTTCCCCGCGCCTCTGCGCCGCGACTGGATGAACGGATAGACGATCACGAGCAGCGCGAGCGCGAGGAGCACCAGAACGACCGGCCGGCCGAGCCACGCGGCCCCGTAGCGGGCCACCGAGATATAGAGATAGTTCTCCGCGATCTTGCCCAGCACCAGGCCGAGCACGAACGGCGCCCGCGGCCAGCCGGCGGCCACCATGAGGTAGCCGATCCCGCCGAAGACCAGCGTCACGACCAGGTCGCCGTAGTTGTTGTTCGCCGTGAAGCTGCCGACGAACACCAGCACCAGGATGACGGGAATCAGCATGTGGCCGCGCACGGTGGTGAGCTTGGCGAGGCGATTCAGGAACAGGAAGCTCGCCGCCACGGTGATGACGTTGGCCACGACGATGGTCCAGACCATCGAGAACGTGAGCGTCAGGTGCGTCGTCAGCATGTCCGGGCCCGGTACCAGCCCCAGCAGGACGAATCCGCCGAGCAGTATGGCCATGGAGGTGGAACCCGGAACGCCGAATGCCACCGTCGGGATGAGCGAGCCGCCTTCCTTGGAGTTGTTCGCTGCGCCGGGGCCCAGGACCCCGCGCACATCGCCGGCGCCGAAGCCTTTGCGCTCTTCGGCGTTTCGGGCGCTCTGCGTGGCGTGGCCGTAGGCCATCCACTGGGCCACCGCGCCGCCCAGCCCCGGCATGATGCCGATGAAGGTCCCGATCAGGCTGCAGCGGATCGTGAGCCCGAAGTGCCTGAACGTGTCCTTCAGCCCTTCGAAGGCGCCCTTGTTCAGCCGGCCGGGCGGCAGGTCGCCCGCGATCGAAGTGCCGCGGACCACGAGGTCGATGATCTCCGGAATGGCGAAGATGCCGACCAGCACCGGTACGAGCTCGAGTCCTTGCCAGAGGTAAAGCGTATCGAGAGTGAAGCGGGCGACACCGGCCTGGGGATCCTGGCCCACCGTGGCGAACAGCAGGCCGAGGCCTCCGGCGAGAAAGCCGCGCAGCATTCCCCTCGCACCCTGGGCGCTCAGCGAAGCGATGAACGCGAGGCCGACGATGGCGAGCATGAACAGCTCGGGCGAGCCGAAGGTGAGAACCAGGGGCCGCACAATGGGGATGGCGAGCGCGAGGGCGAACGCGCCCACCAGCGCGCCGACCAGCGAGCTGCCGAGCGCCGCCCCGAGGGCGCGTCCGGCCTCGCCCTTCTTCGTCATTGCGTAGCCGTCGAGTATGGTCGCGGCGGTGGTCGCCTCGCCGGGGACGCCGAACAGCACCGAGGTGATGTCGCCGGTCGTAGCGACAACCGCGTGCATTCCGAGCAGGAATGCAAACGCCTCCACCGGCTGCATCGTGTAGATGAACGGCAGCATCAGCGCTAGCGTGGTGGCGCCCCCGAGCCCGGGAAGCAGCCCCACCCAGAAGCCGAGCCCGACCCCGAGCAGCATGAAGGCGAGCGCCTTCCACTGCAGAACGAGGAGCAGGCCGTCTAGGAAGGCGTCGATCACTCGCCGAACTTGATGTACTTGCTGAACTCGTCGACGATGTCCTTCGGCTGCGTAAGCACCTCTTTGATGACTTTCAGCGCCTCATCGCCGGGAACGAACTCGAGATCCATCTTCGCCTTCTTTGCCTCGGCGATCAGCTTCGGATCCTTGATCGCCTTCGCGAACGCCTCGCGCATGGCCTTGACCATCGCATCGGGCGTGCCCGGCGGCATCACATAGGGGCGTCCGATCACCTCCGGCGCGGAGCGCAGCGCCATGATGGCTTTCGCGCGCGGCGTGGAGGCGAGGTCCTCGTCCACGGGCAGCTTCTCGATTCCCGGCTCCGTGGCGCGCGCGCGAATTACGGGGCGTACGAGCTTGCGATCGATGAAGGGGAGGATGGAACTGTAGGAACCGGCGCGGCCGTCCGCTTCCTTGCGCTCGATCGCGAGCATGATGTCGGAGCTGCTCGAATAGCCGCTCACGATCTTGAGCTTGACGCCGAGAAGATCCTTGATGAGCAGGGGAAAGTCGTAGGTGTTGGCCCCCGGCCCGGTCGCGCCGATCACGATCTCCTTGCCCGACTTCTTCATGTCCTCGAAGCTGTTGTAGGGCAGGTCGGTGCGAATCGCGAGAATCGTGGACTCGCTCGAGGCCGAGCCGATCCATGCGAACTTGGTCATGTCGAACTTCACTCCCGCCACGCCCGTGAGCTGGGCGATCGGAAGGTTGCGGTTGAACGTTCCGATGGTGAGCCCGTCGGGCTTCGCCGCGCCGTAGACGTGGTTGGCCGCGATGAGGCTGTTCGCCCCCGGCATGTTCTGCACGATCACCGTGGGCTTGCCGGGGATGTGGTCCGGCAGATGCCTGGCGAGCAGCCGCGCCGTGGCGTCGTACCCTCCGCCGGGCTTGTATCCGACCACCATCGTGATCGTTTTTCCTGCGTAGGGGGAAGGCTGGGCCAGCCCGTATTGCGGCGCGCAGAGCGCGAGCCCGAAGACTGCAAAGAGTGCGTGAGTATGCCTCATGATCGAACCTCCTCCGTTATCGCGTACTTCTTGTTCCGGATTCGCCATCCGCACCTCTCTGGTGGGGGGAACATACCATAGCGGCCCGCCGGGCGGGAATCCCTTCCGCATGCAGGAACATCCCTGCATACGGGAGATCGCGGATCATCATTCCAGCCAGATCAGGCTCGCCATGCGGCCGGTCATGCCGTCGCGGCGGTAGGAGTAGAAACGCCGGGAGTCGCTGTAGGTGCACAGCGTGCCGCCGAAGATCCTGTTCACGCCCGCGCGCTCCAGCCGCCGCCTCGCGAGCACGCCGAGGTCGGCGAGAAACTTCCCTCCCGGCCGCGGCGCGAACGCGAGCAGCGCCTGGTCGTCTGCGGCGAGGGCCTCGCGCACCTCCGGCCCGACCTCGTAGACCGCCGCCCCGATCGCCGGGCCGAGATAGGCCACCAGCGAAGCGCCGGGCACGGCCATCGCCCGCACGGCGCTCTCGATCACGCCGGCCGCCATGCCGCGCCAGCCTGCATGGGCGATGCCGACCGCGGTTCCACCGGCATCGGCCAGCAGCACCGGAAGGCAATCGGCGGTGAGTACCGCGCAGACTCGGCCCGGCGCATGCGCCACCGCGCCGTCTGCCTCCTCGTCCATGACCTGCGGATCGGCCTCGATGATGCGCGTGCCGTGCACCTGCCTCATCCAGACCGGGTCGGCCGGCAGCGAGCGCCGCAGGATGTCGCGGTTGCGCCTCACGGCCTGCGGATCGTCGCCGACGCGCGCGCCGAGATTGAAGCTCGCGTAAGGGCCGCGGCTCGCGCCGCCCGGGCGCGTCGTGATCAGCGCGCGCACCCGCGGCGGCGCCGGCCAGTCAGGCACGATCCAGTCGGCGGAAACGCTCATTGCAGCGCGGCGAGAAGGCCGCGCATGTCGGCGGGCAGGGGCGATTCGAAGCGCATCGTTTCCCCGCTCGCCGGGTGCACGAAAGCGAGCCGGCATGCGTGCAGAGCCTGTCTCCCGAAGGAATCCAGAATGGAATCGCCGCGGCGCCGCCCCGCCAGGCGATAGACCGGATCGCCGACGATGGGGTGGCCGAGCGAATGCAGATGCACGCGTATCTGGTGCGTACGGCCGGTCGCGAGGCTGCACTCGAGCAGCGTGGCGCCGTCGAAATGCCGCAGCGCGCGGTAGCGGGTGAGCGCGTGCTTGCCGCGACCGGTCACCGCCATGCGCGTGCGCACGCGGGGGTCGCGTCCGACCGGCGCATCGACCTCGCCCTCGCCTTCGACCCTGCCGTGGACCAGTGCGAGATACTCCCGCCTGACGCTGCGCGCCTGCAACTGGCGCACGAGATCGGTCTGCGCCGGGAGCGTCCGCGCCACCACCAGCAGGCCGCTCGTGTCCTTGTCCAGGCGGTGCACGATTCCGGCGCGCGGAACGGAGGCAAGCTCCGGCGCGTGATGCAGGAGCGCGTTGAGCATCGTGCCTTGCCAGTTGCCGCTGCCCGGATGCACCACCAGCCCCGCCGGCTTGTCGATCACGATGATCGATGCGTCCTCGTACAGCACGGGGAGGTCGATCTTTTCGGGCCGGTGCGCCGACTCCTGGGGTCCCGGCTGCGGCAGCAGCCTCACCTGCTCGCCGCCCCAGATCTTCTGCTTGGCCTTCGCCGCGCGGGAATCGAGCTGGATGTGCCCCTCCCGCAGCCACGCCTGGAGGCGGCTGCGCGAGTGCTCCGGGAACATGCGCGCCAGCGCAAGGTCGAGCCGCTGGCCGGCAAGCGCCGCCGGCACCGTGCGCACGACTTCCGGCGCGGCGCCCGCGCTATAATGTCCGCTCGCCATTTTGTCCGTCTGCCCGTTCATGAAACACCGTCTGGCCGTCCTTGCGCTGGTTCCGCTGCTCTCGCTCGTCCTATTGTCCGCCTGCGGACTGTTTCCGGACAAGGACGACCCGACCTCGGGCTGGTCGGCGAATCGCCTGTACAGCGAGGCGAAGGACGAGCTGAACTCGGGCAATTACGAGCAGGCGATCAAGTACTACGAAACCCTCGAGTCGCGCTATCCCTACGGGGCGTTCGCCCAGCAGTCGCAGATCGAGATCGCCTACGCCTACTACAAGCAGGGCGAAGCGGCTTCGGCGGTGGCGGCGGTGGATCGCTTCGTGAAACTGCACCCCAACCATCCCAACGTGGATTACGCGCTCTACCTGAAGGGCCTGGTCTACTTCAACGAAGACCAGGGCCTGTTCGGCAGGATCTCCCGCCAGGATCCGACCGAACGCGACCCCAAGTCGGCGCGGGATTCGTTCGACGCCTTCAGGGAGCTCGCCCAGCGCTTTCCCGAGAGCAAGTACTCCCCCGATGCGGTCGCGCGCATGAAGTACCTCGTCAATGCTCTCGCCTCGAGCGAGGTGCACGTGGCGCGCTACTACATGAAGCGGGGCGCGTTCGTCGCGGCGGTCAACCGGGCGCAGTACGTGCTGCAGAACTACCCCGAGACGCCCGCGATCGAGGAAGCGATGTTCCTGCTCGTCAAGGCGTACGATGCGCTCGGCATGAAAGAGCTGCGCGACGACGCCGACCGCGTCATGCGCAAGAACTTTCCCAACAGCACGTTCCTCGCCGGAACGCAGGACGGCACGACCCCCTGGTGGAAGTTCTGGTAGCGCTCGTCGGCTGTCCCCTCCAGGCAGGTTGCCGAAAGTTGCCGTCCCACATCTCCCCATTTTGTGAAGTTGCGAAATCGCAACTTCACAAAATGGGGAGACCTATATAAACCCAAAATCCTCGCCAATTCCGTCAACATCCGAGTGGTAAGAGACTATCCCCTGCCCGAAAAGAACCCGACGACCTCGCCCTCGTCCCGCGTGAGCGGCATGGGAGGAAGGCTCGGGATGATGCGCCTGCCGTAGGACCGCGAGAACAGGCGCCGGTCGCAGATCATCAGTACGCCGCGGTCGTTTTCGTCGCGAATGAGCCGCCCGGCGCCCTGCTTCAGCGATATCACCGCCTGCGGCAGCTGATAGTCCATGAAGGGATTGCGGCCGCTTTTCTCCAGCTCCTCCAGCCGCGCCCGCAGCACCGGGTCGTCGGGGGGAGCGAAGGGCAGCTTGTCGATCACCACCACCGAAAGCGCCTCGCCGCGCACGTCGACGCCTTCCCAGAAGCTCGCGGACGCGACGAGCACCGCGTTTCCGAGGCGGCGGAAGCGCTCGAGCAGCTCCGACCTCGACCCTTCGCCCTGCTGCAGCAGCGGATACGGGAGCCGGTCGCGGGCGAAAGCCTCGCGCAGCAGCTCGTGCGCGAGGCGCATGCCGCGCAGCGTCGTGAACAGCAGGAAAGCGCGGCCGCCGCTCGCGCGGATCACCGGCAGCGCGCTCTCGACGACCGCCCGGGTGTGGTCGGGGCTGTTGGGCTCGGGGAGCTCGCGCGGGACGTAGAGCAGCGCGTGCCCGGCGTAGTCGAACGGGCTGTCCCAGCAGGCGGTGCGCGCATCGTCCAGGCCCAGCTCCCCGCGGTAGAGCGAGAAGTCGCCCTTCACCGCGAGCGTCGCCGAGGTGAAGATCCAGGCCTGCGGGCGCCCTTCGAGCTGTGTGCGAAAGATCTCGGCGACCGACAGCGGCGTCGCGTGCAGTTGCAGCGACTGGCCGTGCGCTTCGACCCAGCGCACGAAGCGCGCATCCTCCTCGTCGCGCCAGCGCCGCAGGCGCTCGCGCAGCTCGCCCGCGCGGACCGCGAGACGCTCCAGTTCCTCCG